>Ga0114958_10001398_pt1 | contig 19098 bp, 16 predicted proteins | sample C_130208_EF_Meta_FD_89577 | JGI IMG/M metagenome (GOLD analysis project Ga0114958, IMG submission 89577) | Freshwater microbial communities from Lake Croche, Canada to study carbon cycling - C_130208_EF_MetaG | ecosystem: Environmental > Aquatic > Freshwater > Lake | place: Lake Croche, Canada...
GCCAAAAACAACGCTATCTCTGGAGGAACCAATACGAAAATTACCTATGACGCGAAAGGTTTAGTAACGAGCGCAACATCTGCCGCAGTAGCCGATATCACGGGTTTACAAGATGCATTGGATACGAAGCAAACAAATGCAAACTTGACAAACTCGTTAGGATTTGCCGCTGACAAAGACGTGGATACGAAATACCCAAGCAACAAGGCCGTGAAGGACTTTGTGAACTCAGCAATCTCAGGTGGAAACGCTGCGAATGTAACGGGAATTGTATTAGGTAAAAACGGGGGTACAGGAATTGAAAATACAGACAAAACAATCACCTTAGGAGGTAATTTAGTGACTTCCGGTGCATTTAACACCACGATTCGTTCACAAGCGACCACCGATGTTACCTTACCAGCTTCAGGTACCTTGGCTACATTAGCTGGTTCTGAAACATTGACCAACAAAACCATCGTAACTCCGCAAGGAATTGTGAAAGGTGACGTAGGTTTAGGTTTAGTAGATAATACGTCTGACTTAGCGAAACCAATCAGTACTTTAACGCAAGGTGCTTTGAATTTAAAACAAGACATCGCAAACCTAACGCTATCTGCTGATTTCACAACGGATAAATTATCAGACGCGAAATACCCTACCAACAAAGCAGTTAACGATTTTGTTAACTCAGCGATCTCTGGCGGAAATGCCTTGAACGTAACAGGTGTAGTACAAGGTGTTAACGGAGGTACTGGGTTATCAAATCCTGGTAAAACAATCAAATTAGCTGGAAATTTAGAAACAGCGGGTGGTTTTACAACGACCTTGACTACTCAAGCAAACTCAGATGTGACTTTGCCAACTTCAGGAACCCTCGCTACATTAGCCGGAACTGAAACCTTGTCGAACAAGACCTTCATTGCCCCTAATTTAGGAACTCCTTTCTCTGCAATCTTAACGAACGCTTCAGGTCTTCCGTTATCAACAGGTGTCATTGGAACCTTGCCAGTAGGCAACGGAGGTACAGGTGCTACGACGTTAAGTGGTATGTTGAAAGGAAATGGTACAGGTGCAATCTCAACAGCCACGGCTGGAACCGATTATCAAGCGCCAATTAGCATCACGACGGACGGAAGTTCTGGCCCAGCTACTTTTGCTGGTAATGTCTTAAACATTCCTCAATACTCATTGAGTAGCTTAGGAGGTATCGGATTATCAGGTCTTAGTGCTTCGGCTCCATTGACTTACAATAATACTACGGGTCATTTTACTATCCCAGCCTCGACTACCTTGGCCGATGGATACTTAAGCAAAGAGGATTTCGCGGTATTCAACAACAAACAATCTACACTTACCTTCAGTACAGGTTTAACAAACGCGGCTGGTACCGTTTCTGTGAATACATCACAAAACATCAGCACCTTGTCGAACTTGAATACGAACGGAATCGTGACAACGTCCGGTAGTAATGGTACTTTATCCATTACTTCTACCCTACCCGTTGCGACTGGAGGAACAGGTGCCACGTCGATTAGCGGTTTGGTAAAAGGAAATGGATCTTCAGCCATGTCTGCTGCGATTGCAGGAACGGATTATCAAGCTCCTATTACCTTGACGACTACGGGAACGGGTGATGCCACTTTCGTTGGAAATGCCTTAAATATCCCTACCTATTCAATCGGTGGACTGGGTGGTGTCGCTAGCAACCCGACTATTACCGGCGCTACAAATACCAAAATCACTTATGATTCAAAAGGTTTAGTAACCGGAAGCGAAGCAGCTACTACTGCTGATATCGCTGCAAGTGCCGATAAGAATTATGTTACGGATGCTGAAAAAACCAAATTAGCGAATACCTCAGGATCTAACTCAGGTGATCAAACGATTAATTTGACTGGTGCTGTGACTGGCTCAGGTACAGGAACTTTTGCTACGACTTTGTCTACCAATGCGGTTGGGTCTACCAACATCGCAGATGGTGCAATTGCAACTGCCGACTTAGCCAATAAATCAGTAAGCTTTGAGAAAATCCAAGATATCGCAGCTGGTAAATTAGTCGGTAGCATTAGCGGTTCCGCTGCAGCTCCAGGTGAAATTACCTTAGGATCAGGTTTATCTTTAAGCGCGGGTACGTTAACAGCGACAGGTTCAGGTGGAACGGTAACAAACGTGGCTGCATTGACATTAGGAACTACGGGTACCGATATTTCGAGCTCAGTTTCGAATGCGACTTCTACGCCAGTGATTACATTAAATATCCCAACGGCCTCAGCCGCCAACCGCGGTGCCTTAAGCGCAGCGGATTGGACGACATTTAATGCGAAACAAGGCGCACTTTCATTAACCCATACTGGGACAGAATCGACTTTAGTGGGTAATGTCTTGAACATCCCTAATTACTCTTTGAGCGGATTAGGTGGAATTGGGTTAACCAGTTTAAGTGCTGTGGCTCCTTTGAGTTATGACAATACCTCGGGTCAATTCACGATCGCTCCTGCCTCAGGTTCTGCGAATGGATATTTAAGCAACTCAGATTGGACTACATTTAATAACAAACAAGCTGCTTTGACTTTCAGTACAGGCTTAACGAATACAGATGGAACCGTTACTGTAAACCCTAGTCAAAGTATCTCTACCTTGTCGAACTTGACCAGCAATGGTATCGTAACGACTTCCGGTGGAACAGGTACCTTATCGGTTCTATCTACGCTTCCAGTAAGTAATGGAGGAACGGGTGCTACCTCTTTTGCCAACAAATACATTACCAAAGGCGATGGCACTACCCTCTCTTCAGTAGCTGCGATTCCTGTGGCGGAAGTAACGGGTGCGCAGACAACGGCTAATTTGACGCCTTCAACCAGCTTCACAGGTACTGAATTAACATTAGAGGATAAATATCCAAGTAACAAAGCCGTGGCTTCCTATGTTGCTAGTGCGCTCTCCGGCGGAAATGCATTAAACGTGACAGGCGTCGTTTCCCCTGCCAATGGTGGTACCGGTATGAATAATGGATCCAATACGATCACATTAGGAGGTGCTTTAACAACCGTAGGTGCTTTTGCAACTACCTTGAATGCAACGGCTACTACCAATGTAACGCTTCCAACTGCTGGAACGCTTGCGACATTAGCAGGAACAGAAACCTTGTCGAATAAGACTTTGGTTTCTCCAAACTTAGGAACTCCAAGCGCGGTGACCTTATCCAATGCAAATGGTTTACCATTATCAACGGGTGTAACGGGTACTTTGCCAGTTGCCAATGGAGGTACAGGTGCTAGCACGCTTAGCGGAATCTTAAAAGGAAATGGAACGGGTGTGGTTACTTCTGCAGCTGCTGGTGTAGATTACCAAGCACCAATTAGCATTACGACCAACGGTAGTTCAGGTCCTGCAAGCTTGAGTAATGGAAATGTAATTAACATTCCTCAGTATTCGATTGGAAGTTTAGGTGGTGTGGCTAGCAACCCGGCTATTACCGGAGCTACAAATACCAAAATCACCTACGATTCGACTGGTTTGGTAACGGGTGGTTCGGCAGCTACGACTTCGGATATTGCAGCCTCTACAGATAAAAATTATGTAACTGATGCTGAAAAAACCAAATTAGCGAATACATCTGGTACGAACTCAGGTGATGAAACCACAGCCACCATTAAAGCCAAATTAGGAATTACTAATAATTCATTAAGCGGTGATAATACAGGTGATGAAACTTTAGCTACCATTAAATCTAAATTAGGTATCAGCACTCTAAGCGGATCAAATACTGGTGATCAAACAATTACCCTAACGGGTGCGGTAACGGGTTCTGGTACAGGAAGTTTTGCCACTACGTTAGCGAGCTCTGTAGTTGGCAGTACGAACATTACAGATGGTGCGGTTGCCACAGCGGATTTAGCCAATGCTTCTGTTACCTATGCGAAAATGCAAAATGTGACGGCTGGTACATTATTGGGTAGTACAAGTGCTTCTGCTGCTGCTCCCGGTGAAATCACGATAGGTACAGGTTTAACCCTAAGTGGTGGAACTTTATCTGTTTCCTCATCAAGCTCTGGGGTTTCAAGTATCAGCGGTGGTATGACTGGTTTAACTCCGACAACGGCTACAACTGGCGCAGTAACTTTAGGTGGAACTTTAAATGTAGCGAACGGTGGAACAGGAATCGCTTCTTACACGGCAGGTGATATTTTATATGCTACTGGGGCAACGACTCTTGCTAAATTAGCAAAAGGAGGGAGTGGAGATGTTTTGACAATAGATGGAACAACGGGACTTCCAGTTTGGGGTAATTCTAATAATACTTTGAATTTTTCTTCGAACCTCTATCAAAATGAAGATATGACCCTATCAGCTAGTGATGTCTATAATTCTGGTTTTATAGTCATGACAAGTTATAAGGAAGTTAAATTACCAACACCGGCTAATTTTAAAACATATTTAGGTTCGAATATTAAAGTCGGCGACATTGTTAGTATCCTTATTGTACCACAAGTTTCTAGTCCAGCTAATGGCCGAATCACAATTAATTATAAGAAAAGCGGAAATGACACCTACATTTATATATATCCTGTATTGCAGAGTGTAACATATACCCCTGGTTCATCATTCAATGCTGGAACGCCATATAAGCCTGCGAGTGGTTCAAATCCTGAAGTAGCTGGGGTTAGCCCTAGTTATACTCCGCCTTCATTGGTTACTACGTATGCAAATGCTCCTCCTCGAAATGTATACATCCGTTTCACGGACACCAATGGAAATTTTGACGTCTATTAATCCTCAGAAAGAAAGATCCCTATGAAAAAGTACATATATCCCTTCCTGATCGCCCTCTTGGCTACGCTGCCTTGCTGCGCTCAAAAGTTGACTAGCTCAACTTTTGGGTCCAGCGGAGCCACGACCAACATCGGCGGACGCTATTACTCCCACGTCGTGGGACAAATGAGCGTCAGTGGTACCGTCATGAAAAATGGCATCGTCCTGCGACAAGGATTCAAACAACCCCAAATGCAAGGCATGCTGTCTTCCATGAATAAAACAATGCCCTATCCGAATTTGGTGACACAATCGACCGAGGATAGTCCTGTGAATTTCACCGCGTTTCCGAATCCATTCTTGGATAAGCTAACGATTGGATTCTCAGATTACAGTGCGAACTTGACCGAGTTATTAATATATGATCTCCTGGGTAATGTAGTGTACCAGAAGATGTACCCAGCACTTACCAAAGAAATCCTCCTAACGGATTTCAAAGACTTCAGAGCTGGTAAATACATCATCAAAATGCTACAAAATGGGAAGCCTAGTACCCTCTCAGTGATCAAGTCAAGCTTATGATTAAGAGTATAAGTATGTTATGTTGTAAAGGTAATTTTTAGAACTAGGATTACGTTAAAGCTAGGCACTTTTAGAGCCTAGCTTTTTTTTATATGTTACAAAGGTATTGATAAAAAAAGGAATTTTTTGTACATTATAATATATTTAAAGAGAATGCCAACGAACCAATTGCCCACTTCCTTTCAATTTGAAGCCATTTTTCACGAAGCGGCCTTCGGGATTTTGGTCACAAACGCACGCTTTGAAATACTAATTTCCAATGAATTTTTAGACCAATTATTCGGATACGAAAACGGTGAATTAATCGGACAAAATATCGCCGCCCTAATCCCTAATCATTTGAAAATGAGGCATGAAGGGCATTTGGAACAGGTCCAGCACACCCCTATTTCCCGCCCCATGGGCGTAGGTCTCGACCTCAAAGCTAAACGCAAAGACGAGTCCCTCTTCCCCATCGAAATCAGCCTCTCCCACTTCCGAGAAAACGAACAGATGTATTACATCGCCTTTGTCAGCGACGTAAGCTTTAAAAGAAAGGTGGAAATGGAGTTAATTCTAAAAAATCAGGAAATTAACCAGTTGAACGAGTCCCTAGAAGAAGAAGTACTCATCCGTACCCAAGCCCTGCAAAACACCCTCGCAAAACTCGAAGAAAATACCAAAGTCCTCGAAGGCGCCCTCCAAAAAGAAAAAGAACTCGGCGATCTCAATTTCTTCCAAAGGGGCACTTTCCTCCCTGCCATCTTTCCATTTAGTTACGACCAACGGAAAATAGGATGTATATTTTCGTTCAAAAGAGAGAAAATCGAAGGATTTTTGTTGGAACCACTTACCTATCAACAAGAAAAACAATAAGCCTGAAACTGAATCGATATAGCCTACACCCGTATGTGAAAAAACCTCATAGACACTTCGAAAATAACCGACCAAAATCCCCAATAATATGGGTAATTCAATCGTAATCTTACCTATTTTTAAATGTGCCCATACATTTTTCAGGTAATCTGAGCCACCATAAAATACGGCGATACTACCTAATGAGACATTCAAATAGCCAAATAATTCCTTTAATGAGCCATCTTCGATGCCCAAATATTCCGGAAAACTAAATAACATCGCATTGCCCGCACAAAATCCGGCAACGCCTAATTTTAATACCAATTGATTCCTTAAAAACGAAGCACGTTTTTTTTCTTTGGCTGTCTCATCTGAATTCAATAAGGGCTCATAGCCTAAACTGGCCAATAAATTAGCCAAAGTACCCAAGGATATCTGATCCTCTTTAAACCAAATACTGATTTCTTTTTTGCCGAATTGCAAGATGCTTTTGGAGATTCCATCATCTAGGCGATGTAAGTTTTCCAACAGATATAAACAGGAACGGCAATGAATAGCCGGTAAAATAAAGGAAACCTTGGAAAAGCCATGGGCCGAATAGCAGATTAATTGTTCTCGAAAAGAGGGATGATTTAAAAAGGCAAAATTTTGCGACGAAGGTGCTTTGCCGGGTTTAATGTCACAGGTATAATAGTCGGCTAAGGCATGGTCCTCAAGCAATTCATAGACATGCTGGCAGCCATGGCAACAAAATTCCTTTTCATGAAAATATATGGGCTCCTCCGGACAAATTTCTCCACAGTGGAAACAAGCGATTTGTTCATCGACAATCATAGACCAATTTTTTACAAAAATGCCTATTTAGGTACAGTTAAAATTGATTAAGCGCAAATCCAAAACTGATTTATGTCATAATTTAGCTCAATAATTTCCTCTAATTTCGTCAGGTGAATCAAAATGAAGGATGCAGAGGTATTTAGAAACGGAGAAAAAGGTGCTGGCGAGTGGAATAGAGCTGAAATATTTGCCGGATGAATATCTATTTCGAAAAGGTCAAAAGGCGGAATTCGTTTTTTACTTGCAAAATGGGGGTTTATTGCTCGAATGGCCTAATGAAAAAAAATTAATTAGTATTTCACAGGTGTCCTATTTCATCGGAATTGATGAAGTATTATCGGGTTCAAAATATACATGCCATGCACAAACGACAGAATATTCTGAGTTTTTGGTATTTGAACGAGCCTATTTTTTAATGCTAATGAATGAATTTGATGATGCGCTGCCTTATTTTTTACAAAAACAGGCGGAATTTCTTCAATTGCAAAATGAAGGCAAACCCGATATTTATTCGGTATAACAGCATAGAGTGGTAAGTTAATGGTATAAGTCCCTGTCTGATTTTATTGGACAGGGCTTTATTTTTTTAAGCGTAATCGCACGATGTTTTCCACATGGTGCGTTTGAGGAAACATATCCACCGGATGAACCACATCGACCGTATACAGGCTGTCCAATAAGGCCAAATCCCGCGCTTGTGTCGCTGGATTACAACTCACATAGATAATGGTTTTGGGTGCGACCTTCAAAATTTGTTGGACTACATCCTCATCCATTCCAGCTCTCGGTGGATCGGTGATGATCACATCGGGTTTTCCATGCAGGCCTATAAAATCATCTGTCAGCAATTTTTTCATATCGCCGGCGAAAAATGTCGCGTTATTAACCTCATTCAGTTTTGCATTTTCCTTTGCATCCTCTACCGCCATGTCCACATATTCCAAACCTACCACTTTCGAGGCATGTTTCGCTAAAAATAAACCGATGGTTCCCGTTCCAGCATATAAGTCATAAACGACTTCATTGCCTTGTAAATCAGCATATTGGCGGACCAATTGGTATAATTTCAGGGCCTGTACCGCATTGGTTTGGAAAAAAGATTTCGGACCGACCTGAAAGGTCAAATCTTCCATCACTTCTTCGATATAAGCCTTTCCGTGAAAACAAATCACCTCTAAATCATGAAAAGTATCGTTGCCTTTTTGATTAATGACATAATTCAAAGAAGTGATCACCGGGAAATTTTCTTTCAAGTAGTTCATCATGAGCTGAATTTCATCCTCTGTCGCATAAGCAAACTGAACGGTGACCATCCATTCCCCTGAAACGGTATTGCGAATAATCAGATTTCGCAAAGCACCTTCTTTTTGATTTTTCAATTCATAAAAGGAAATCTGATTCGCCTCGGCAAAAGCTCGAACGCCATTACGGATCGCATTCGACGGATCTGGTTGTAAATGGCAATGCGTCACTTCTAAAATCTTATCAAAACGTCCAGGAACGTGAAATCCAAGCGCATTCATCGAACCTAAATCCTCGGAACCGATTTCGTTTTCGGTAAGCCAACGGGCAGATGAAAAGGTGAATTCTAATTTATTGCGATAATAATAAGCATGTTCGGATCCTAAAATTGGCTGAAATTCGGGCAAAGGCACTTTCGCAATCCGGGTTAGGTTATCGCGAACTTGACGTTCTTTAAAGGCTAGCTGAGACGCATAGGATACATGCTGCCACTTACATCCCCCACAAATCCCAAAATGCGCGCAGGCCACCTCAGTCCGATGGCTGGACAAGGGCTGAATATTAATCGCTTGCGCCTGTTTGAATTTTTTTTTCGAACGTAAAATACGTAAATCGACAATATCACCAGGTGCTACGGGCCCTTGGACAAAAATAACTTCTTCATTTACTTTGGCGATGCATTTGGCCTCTGCGGCAAAATCTAGGATACTTATTTGCTCCAAAACCTGCGGAGTCTTATCTTTTTTACGGCTCATTCCTTCAAAATATCTTCAAAAATACGGCTTTAAAGATAAAAGCTTAACTTCGTAGGAAATTATTTATGCATGAAAAATCAAGTTGTCATCATTACGGGAGCTTCTTCGGGCATAGGTCGATCACTCGCCTTCGCCTTTGGTGCCTTGAGTGCCCATATCCTCATCACGGGAAGAAATAAAGAAAAACTGGAAGAAACGGCCGCCGCTTTAGATGAGGCAGGAATTTCATGTTTTCCATACGTATGTGACAGTAGCTCGGAATCGCAAACTCGTGATATGATTGCAGCAACTATTGAGAAATTCGGGAAAATAGATTTGCTTATCAATAATGCGGGAATTTCAATGCGTTCGATGTTTGAGACAGTCGATTTGAAGGTCTTAAAACAAGTAATGGACATTAATTTTTGGGGAACGGTGTACGCGACGCATGCGGCTTTGCCTTATTTGAAAAAATCACGTGGGGGGATTATTGGAATTTCTTCCATTGCGGGTTATCGAGGTTTACCTGTGCGTACGGGTTATTCGGCATCCAAATTTGCGATGAATGGTTTTTTAGAAGCTTTGCGGACAGAATTGTTGGAAACTGGAGTACATGTACTCATCGCTTGTCCTGGTTTTACGGCGTCTAATATTCGCGCTGCGTCTTTAAATTCGGAGGGTAAAATTACAGGAGAAACCATGCGAGAAGAAGAAAAAATGATGTCTTCGGATGAAGTGGCAATACGAATTCTACAGGCCTATATGGCCAAGAAAAAAACGCTCGTTTTAACCTTTCAGGGGAAATTGACCGTCTTTTTAAATAAATGGTTGAATGGATTTTTGGATCGATTGGTCTACAATTCGCTCAAAAAAGAAAAGAATAGTCCGCTGAATGAAACGTCTTAGTTAAATGGATTATTTAAAGGGTCATATCCTTCTTCCGGAGGTAAATTCATTTTACTTCCTTTAAATACAGAATCGTTCGAGTTTTTTTCAAAGCTGGATGTTTGATCACCCAAGGCGCTCAAATTAAAGCCTTCGGGCCCATTTGAATTACCGAATGGTTGGAAATCCAAATCGCAGTATTTCGTGAATTTTCCGATGAATTTCAACCACACATTTTCCAAAGAACCCGAACGGTTTTTGGCCATAATGATTTCTCCCATGCCCGTGATCGAATTACCTTGATCATCCGCGGTAATGCCATAGTATTCGGGTCGGTAGATAAACATAACCTGATCCGCATCTTGCTCGATGGCTCCAGATTCACGAAGGTCGGATAACTGAGGTTTTTTATTTCCACCTCGGGTTTCCGTGGAACGGTTTAATTGTGATAGTGCAATCACAGGCACATTCAATTCTTTCGCTAATTGCTTTAATGCACGGGAAATTTGCGCAATTTCTTGCTCTCGATTCCCGGAAGCTCCTTTTCCCGAAGAATCCCCGGTCATTAATTGCAAATAATCGATCACAATCAATTCAATATTTTTTTGTGCTTTCAAACGCCGACATTTGGCACGTAATTCCAAAATGGATAAGGCTGGTGTGTCATCAATGAAGATTTGGGCTTCAAAAAGACGCTTGATTTTGGTATGTAATTGTTGCCACTCATGCGGCTCTAATTTCCCTCTTCTAATTTTCTCTGCCTCGATTTCAGCTTCCGCTGAAATTATCCGATTCACTAATTGTACCGCACTCATTTCAAGTGAAAACAAGGCTACCGAATGTCCGAAATCAACCGCCGCGTTCCGACACGCCGAAACCACAAATGCCGTTTTACCCATACCAGGACGGGCCGCGATGATGATTAATTCTTGGCGCTGCCAGCCCGAAGTAAGGCGATCTAAATCAGTAAAACCAGACGGGATGCCAGTAAGACCACTTTTTTGCAATTGTTTCTTCTCCAATTCCTCCACCGCTTTCATCAAAATATCCGACATGCTCTCGTAATTCTTCCGAATATTCGATTCCGCTATCGTAAATAATTCCTGCTCCATACGATCCAAAATCACAAAAACATCCGACGTATCTTCGTAGGATAGGCGCTGAATTTCAGAGGAAATTTGAATTAATTGACGCTTTAAATATTGCTCGATAATAATCCGAGCATGGTATTCCACATTGGAAGTAGAACTGACCCGAGATGTTAATTGAGCTAAATAACTTGTTCCTCCTGCCCTTTCTAATTCACCTTGTGACTTTAGGTGATTATTTACAGTTAATAAATCGACGGGTTGGGAGGCTTGAAACAATGCCTGAATCGCTGCAAAAATACGCTGATGTGCTTCTTTGTAAAAGGTTTCTGGTTTTAATAATTCGATGACATTGGCTAAAGGTTCCTTTTCTAGCATCAATGCCCCTATCAACGCTTCCTCTAAATCCAAAGCCTGCGGTGGCAATTTTCCCAATCCCATGTCACTTAAACGCTGTGGCATATTGGAACGATTGGCGCCATTCGATACTTGATTTCCCTTTTTAAAAATGGAGGAAGGTGTATTTGATTCCATAGTTACAATTTTACAATAATTTATCAAAAATATCACGAAACTGATCCGATAAAATTTCAATAATTTTCTATTTTAGTATTTTAATTCGCACCTTAACATTTGCATACTTGTTAGAAAAAATTATTTCCTTAGCAGACATCTCCTTGATTGATTTTTTAGGTGTCTCCAATTCCAATCTACAAATTCTGACGGACGCCTTTCCGCAAACTAAAATTATCGCACGCGGTGATCAGTTAACCCTTCGCGGTTCAGATGACCAAATAGCTCTAGTCGAAGCCATTGTGAATCAATGTCTCCAACATTTGGAAAAGCATCATTCCCTGACCAATGCCCACATCAAGGCCTATATCGATGCCGTTTTAAATCCAACGGGGGAAGAAAAAGAAACGCCTTGGGTCGAGGATAAAGATGTATTGCTATTCGGTAATAAAGGTTTAGTTATCAAAGTTAGAACGCCCAATCAGCGTAAGCTGGTTGAAGCAGCCGCTAAAAACGATATCGTTTTCGCGATTGGACCTGCGGGTACTGGTAAAACCTATACGGCTGTTGCCCTCGCCGTGAAAGCCCTTAAGAATAAAGAAGTCAAGAAAATTATCATCACCCGCCCAGCCGTAGAAGCTGGGGAAAATTTGGGTTTTTTACCCGGTGATTTGAAGGAAAAAATAGATCCCTATTTACGCCCGATTTACGATGCGCTGGACGACATGATACCTGCGGAGAAATTGAAATTTTATTTAGAAAACCGTACGATTGAAATCGCACCTTTGGCTTACATGCGTGGTCGAACCTTAAATAAGGCTTTTATTTTATTGGACGAAGCCCAAAATACCACCTCCATGCAAATGAAAATGTTTTTGACGCGGATGGGTATACAATCCAAAACGATCATTACCGGAGATAAATCCCAAGTGGACCTACCCAAAAACCAAACGTCTGGTTTGGGTGAAGCGGAACGTATTTTGTCGGGCATTAACGAAATTGCCTTTGTAGAATTGGATGGTTCAGATGTAGTGCGCCATCGATTAGTTCGTAAGATTATTGAAGCCTACGGAAAACAATCGCAATAAATGTCGGGAATCACAATTCGAGAAATAGCCTCTCAGGCAGATTTAGATTTGGTTTTCCATATTCGCACCGAAGTATTTGTGCGGGAACAAAAATGCTTGCCTTCGGAGGAATTCGATGAATTAGATGCGCAAGCAAGGCATTTTCTGTTATTTGAAGAGAAAAAAGCTGTGGCAACGGGTCGATTTCGGAAAACCGAAAAAGGCATTAAAATTGAACGCATCGCCACCCTACAAGTGCATCGAGGAAATGCCTATGCCACTCAAATCATTCAGTATCTTATGCGTGTGGCTGAGCAGGCTTTCCCAGAAAACGATCATTTTTATTTACATGCCCAAGTGGACGTGATGCCCTTGTATAAATCGCTCGGCTTTGTGGCTTATGGATCCACCTTTTTGGAGGCCGATATTGTTCATCAAGCCATGGAATTAAAAAGAGCTAAAAACGATTAATTTTTAGCTCTTTTTTAAAGATTAAAAAGGAAGATCATCTCCACTTTCTGCGGCCAATGGAGGGAATTGATATCCTCCCGCGGCACTTGGTTCTACATTCGGTGGGACGCTAGGTGCTGCACCACTTCGATCGAGGCGATAAGCTCGAATTTCCGTGTACCAGCGCTCATTGTATTCACGCGATTCTACGCTGAATTGCACCTTCACTATTTCCCCCTCTTGTACTGGAGCTAAATCCTGTGTTTTATCTCCCCAAACTGACATACAGATCTTTTTTGGGTATTGATCTTGAGTTTCTAAAACAAATTCTTGTTTGATCCAATTTGTTCCGTTTTTACCTGTTCCTGTAACCTCAGGTAATTTTTTGATGAGTTTTCCGCTGAGTTCTAATGCCATTCCGATGTATAATTATTGAATTGTCTGATTTGTTGGCAAGTAAGTAAATATTTGGTAATTTTGCTAACCGTTTTGGCGATGTGGTGAAATTGGTAGACACGCTACTTTGAGGTGGTAGTGCCGCTTTAGGTATGGGAGTTCGAATCTCCCCATCGTCACTTATTTTTTTGTTTAATCTGTAAATCATGTTGAAGATGAAACCTTACAGTGTATTACTTTATTATAACTACACCCCTATTCCGGATCCGGAAGCTTATCGGGAAAAACATCATCTTTTTTGTATTGAAAACCATATCCTCGGTCGAATTATCGTGGCTTCCGAAGGCTTAAATGGTGCTGTTTCAGGAACAAATGCCGATTGCGATGCCTATATGAAATGGTTGGAGCTAGATCCGATTTTTGAGGGGACCCATTTCGATTTTAAAATTGAAGAATATGAGGCCCATACCTTTACCAAATTACATGTGCGGGTCAAAAACGAAATTGTACATTCTGATTTACCTGTGAACCCTTTGGTTCGCACCGGAAAACATGTTAAGCCTGCGGAATTTAAGCAGATGGTTAAAAATGACCCTGATGTGGTTTTGGTCGATATGCGATCCAATTATGAGCATGAATTAGGTCGTTTCAAAGGGGCCTATACCTTTGACATGGAAAACTTGCGTGATCTTCCAGACCATGTGCATGAAATTGAGCATTTAAAGGAAAAAAAGGTCATAACGTATTGTACTGGAGGAATTAAATGCGAAAAAGCGAGTGCCTATTTATTGGAAAAGGGTTTTAAAAATGTATATCAGTTGCACGGCGGTATCATCAAATATGGCTTAGAAGAAGGTGGCGAGGATTTTGATGGTTCCTGTTATGTATTTGATAATCGGGTGGCTACGGCGGTGAATGTCGTCAATCCGGTCGTCGTTTCTACATGCTATGTGTGTAAAGAGGCTTCGGATCACATGGTAAATTGTGCAAATCCAGAATGCAATGAGCATTTGGCCATTTGTCCCTCGTGTTTAAAAGTATTGGATGGAGCCTGCTCTCAAACCTGCATGGAACATCCGCGTAAACGTCCCTACAATGAAAAGGGGTATTATTCCAAACAGTCCGTGGGCTATTCGCCTGAATTAGGCTTTAAGTCCTTTGGTCGGAATCAGAAAATAGAAAAAAGAAAGGCTCAATCTTGAGCCTTTTTCATTTCCCGAATGTGAAATTCCTGAATTAATGGTGGATTTTCTGGTGTTAGGGTAAAACTAACTTCCAAATCTCCTCGTTCACATTGCAATCGAAATTTACCACGTAAGTTATTTTCTGGAACCATGTCATCCACCTTTCGAATTGCTCCCATTTGCTTAAATAAGGCATCTGATTCTTTTTGTAATTGATCAGGAAAATAATCTAAGAAAAAATTCTCCGCAAAAATCCCTGAACTTTTCGCTTGATTCCAATGGCTTAGGATTCCGACTAACTCTTTTTGGCGTTGAGCTAAAATACGTGACACCGGGATAGCGCGCGGGGAGATTTGGCTGCTTGCTAATAAGGAATCTAAAACTCTCATATTAATCCCACCCATCGGCGCATAGGTTAAATTACTGAAGGAAATGATGCCTACATTGTAATCAGGAAATATGCGCCAATTACTTCCAAAGCCCGGTAATCCACCCGAATGTGCGATGGAGGTTCGTAAAGCATAGTCTTTAGTCCAACTAAGCCCATATCCATAGGCATTAACTACCAAGCCCGTTTTTCCATTTGGGTATTTATTTTTTGCCGCGATGTCATTGATGTTCCATGGAAATTGCATTTCACGCACAGATGAACGCTTTATCGGGCCTTTTTCTAGTTCATCTCGCTCGGGCCAAGCAGCTAAATGAAAGGCGACGTATTTGGCGAAATCGTCGATCGTGGTTAACATTCCCCCCATCGCTCCATAGGCGCCATCATGTTCCAAGGGTTGTTCTACCCAATCCGTATTTATCCATCGATACCCTAAGGCTAAGCTCCCCTTTGGCACTTTTTCATATTCCCAATAGGTATTGTTCATGCCCAAAGGTTTCCAGATTTCCTCTTGAATATAACTTTGATAGGATTTTCCTGTGATGTTTTTAATGATGCTCCCCAATAAAGCAAAGCCCATATTGCTGTATTCATAGGTCTTTCCAGGATTATTGGAGAATTGAATGCCTTTTTTCAGCATCGTGGAAAAAGCCTCGTCGGAAATACCTAATTGTCGATCTCCCCACGGATTATCCTCCGGAAATCCTGCTCCATGCGTCAATAAATGGCGTATGGTGATTTCAGGCGAATCCTTGCTCCGATATTTTTGGTTTTTCAATTCGGGTACGTATTTCGAAGCCGGCTCGTCCAAATGTAATTTACCTTGATCCCTTAATTTTAGGATGGCCATGGCGGTAAAGCTTTTCGACATGGAGGCTATTCGAAAAACGGATTGGGGGCTTGCCGGGATTTTGGCATTGATTTGGCTTAGACCGATCCCTTTGCTGTGAATTAATTGCCCATTATACATCACGCCATAGGCGACACCGGGTAATTTTTTTTCTTCGGCGTATTGCTTAAATAAGGCGTCTACGGATTTAATGAAGGGTTCGATCTCAATTTGTTGGGCTTGACTTTTGAATAAAATCAATATACATGTACCTAGTAGGATATATTTTTTCATGTTTTAGCTTATTTCTTTTACCCTAAATTTCACCATTTCTTTGATTAAATCAAGGGGCATAGGTTTTTCAAAGGGAAATTTAATGGCTCCTTTCGAACCCTCAAAGGCAGCTAATTCATTTGGAAATGCACGAATGGCACTGGGAGTCGGATAAAATCCAAGATGCTTATTCCAAGCCGCAAAATGAACGATATTTTTCTTCCATTTAAAGGTGGGCATGCCATAGGACATGATTTCCTCGGTGCCCTCGGGAACCACAGAACGAATAGCAGTCAACACGTCTCGTAAGATTTTTTGGGTAGGCTCCGGAAATGAAGCGATGTATTCTTCCATATAATTTAAACCAAGGAACGATGACGGTAAAATAAAAACAAAGGAAATGCGAAAGCAAAAGCAACTAAAAAAGTCGCTAACACATACAAATATAAGTATTTGATTTTGATGCGGGTGCCTTCGACGATCATAAACAAGGTTCCTATCGTGGCTGCCGTCCAAAAATCACAACTTAAACTTCGGGCATAGGCATCAGTCGTCCAGGTACTTTGGATGAAGGTCATTACATCAAAATGTCCCTGATTTTCTTGGATGCCTACAAATACATAGTAGGCGGTCATTCCTCCACCTACGATGGATGCTAAAAGATACAAATATTGCACATGTTTCATTGGATGGAGCTTATGGTGATCGTTCTGTTTTGTATGTTGATTTTTTCGCCTGTTTGTTTGCCCATGAATAAAGCCCCGATCGGTGAATCGCTGGAAATGGCAAAGAAATCCCCAAATTCATCCGTAATTTTTCCGAGGCCTATGGACATAAAATAATGCCCCGCGTCCGTACTAATAAAACTACCAAAACCAATCGAAGAACTTGATTTAAGCACATCGATGCTGGAAATTTTTGCCAATTGGGATTTCAATAAGTCGATGTTCGCACTTAATTTATCCATTTCTCGTTGCATCATTTCTCTTCCGGTTTCAAATTTATCTCCGGCACTACTTTTGGTATCTGAATCCCGAGATTCTTTAGCTAAGAAATAATCCCTCTCTGATTCATCCAAGCTGATTTTCAGTTTTTTTTGTAGGCCTTCAAGAATATGGGCTTTGCTGCGCATAATGAAATGGAAATGTTTTCGAAAATTATCAATAATTTCGCGGATGACCTATTTCTCCGAGACCGACCTCATTATTAATCCTGACGGAAGTTCTTATCATTTACACATTCGTCCAGATCAAATGCCCCAACGGATTATTATGGTTGGCGATCCAGATCGTGTTCCCTTGGTCTCTCAATTTTTTGATCGCGTAGATACCAAAATCCAGAAGCGGGAATTTGTCAGTCATATAGGCGAATTGAATGGGGAACGCATCGGCGTGATGTCAAGTGGCATTGGCGCGGATAATGTGGAAATAGTGATGACGGAATTGGATGCATTAGTGAATATCGATTTTCAAACGCGTCAAGAAAAGAACATAAAAAAAAGTCTTCAATTAATTCGAATAGGTACCTCAGGTAGCATTCAAACTTCCATCCCAGTCGATTCCTATTTACTTTCTTCGGCTGCCATTGGTTTTGATAATTTAGCCCAATTTTATGCGTTCGATTCGCCTTTCATGCTGAATCAGCAGTCATTGGATTCATGGGCCGCCAAGATTCAATACCCACTTCCGCTGTATGGCGCGCGTGCTTCAAAAAAACTAACTGAGATTTTTTCTTTCATGCCTTTTCAGGGCTATACTTTAACGGCCCCCGGTTTTTATGCGCCTCAGGGTCGTCAAATTCGGATGAAAGCTAATTTACCTTCGTTCTTATCGGATGTTTCAGCTAACCCATTCGAGGAAGAAATGATTTGTAACATCGAAATGGAAACAGCGGCCTATTATGCTTTTGCTGCTTCTTTAGGACATGAAATGATTTCCTTAAATGCTATATTAGCGAACCGAATGACGAACGAGTTTTCTAAAAATCCTGAGGGCCAAATCATGGGGCTTATTCAATTAGCCTTAGATCGAATTGCATCACAAAATCGTCCATAATATAGCCTCGGCCTATGTCGAGTTCCATTTCCTGGCTTATTGTAAAACCCATTTTTAGGTAAAAATCGACGGCTGAGTTGTATTTGTTAACATTCAATTCAATGAATTGCGCGCCCATTAATTTGGATTGTTCTTTGACGAAATCCATCGTGAATCGACCCGCACCCTTTTTCTTTTGATGAGGTCTGAAATAGATTTTGTGTAATTTGACTAATTCTTTGGAAATGGCTTCAAATCCCACATATCCCATTGTCACTCCCTCCTCTTCCACAAGATAAAAGGAGACATTGCCTTCTATTTGTTTTTGTAGGACATCGAAACGATACATCAGGTCCAACATATAAATCGTCTGTTCCTCAGTCAAAATGTGATGATATGTCGGCCGCCATGTCTCTTCCGCGATGGCCTGTATTGTAGGTATATCAAAAATTGTCGCTTTTCTGAATTGCATGCTTCCTGTTTGTAGCTGCAAATTTGTAAATTGCGTTCAAAATAAAAAACAATGAGCCAGGAAAAACCACTTATTTTAATTGCCAACGATGATTCCATTTATTCCAAAGGAATCCGTGTACTCACTGAAATAATGTCCGAAATGGGCGAAGTGGTCGTGGTAGCCCCTGATACGCATCAATCAGGTATGGGACATGCCATAACATTGGGTTCACCCATTCGTGTCAGTAAAACCACGGATTTTGGTGCTCATATTCTTTCCTATAAATGTTCCGGTACACCGGCTGATTGTGTCAAATTTGGTAAACATCATATATTAAAGGGTCGGAAAATTGACTTAGTCGTGTCAGGTATTAATCATGGTTCAAATGCATCTATTTCCGTTTTATATTCCGGAACGATGTCTGCGGCCATCGAGGCTGCCATGGAAGGAATTCCAGCGATTGGTTTTTCCTTATGTGAATATGGTGCTGATGCTGATTTCAGCCATTGCCATGATTATGTCATTAAAATCGCTCAAAAAGTCCTAAGTCACGGGCTTCCGAAGGGCCTAAC
>Ga0114958_10001399_pt1 | contig 19084 bp, 18 predicted proteins | sample C_130208_EF_Meta_FD_89577 | JGI IMG/M metagenome (GOLD analysis project Ga0114958, IMG submission 89577) | Freshwater microbial communities from Lake Croche, Canada to study carbon cycling - C_130208_EF_MetaG | ecosystem: Environmental > Aquatic > Freshwater > Lake | place: Lake Croche, Canada...
AGATTTACCATCGAAGGCGTTGGTGGCGGGATAACCGTTGGTTTCCGCGCTGTCCACGTAGAGTAGCGACCACCCGGTGTGGGGGATCACCCCTCCAACGGTGACCGTCGTCACCGGCGGCTGATAGGAAACCTCGGACGACGGCGCGCTCTGCAGGCCGGCCTGATTGGTGGCACTCACCACAAAATAGTAAGTCGTGCCCTCCACCAAGCCGGTCACGGTGGCCGCGGTGCTGGCCCCGGCCTGGATGAGGTTGGGGTGAGATCCGGAGGTGGTGCCGTAGTTCACCTGATAGCTGGCGATATCGGTCTCGGGATTCGCGTTCCACGACACGTTCGCGGTGGCCGGATTGGGCAGCGTCGCGCCTAACACCTTGGCCGGTGGGTGGATCAGGGTGAGCAGCAGGATGACTCCCGCGACTCGGCAGAGGCCCCTCATTGCGGCCAAGCCACTCCATGATGCACCGTTACGCCCTATGTTTCGTGTCGAATTTTTTGACATGCACCCATCTAAGGGTCATCCCGGCTGACCACCACTGGGCGGTCCCGTGCCCCCACTAGGAGATTCCTTGGCCCCTTGTGGCAACGTCCCCTACACCGACCACGAACTATTCGGGCGCGGCCCGGAGATTTTCCAATTGAGACCGCAGCTCCGTGGGGGCGCGGCGCAGCCAGTCGAGTTGGCGCTCTGGCGGTTGCTGCATCAGGGTTTGAGCCATGCCGAGCAGCGCTTCCTGCTGGATGGCGGCATCCGGAATCGCAGCCAGCCACGTCATCACCCCCTCTACGTCAGCCCGCGCCCAAACACCGACGATAGCCTTCAAGCCGTCACGCCGCGCCGCGCCGGCATCAAATCCCTCAACCCACGCGGCGGCGGCGGCCGGTGCTGCCGCTGCCCAGCGCTGGACGACTTGCACCACCGCCGCATCGAACTCGCGCCCGGCGATGCCGGCGTCCGAGAGCAACTGGGCGGCCTGCGCCGGCTCGGTGTCTGCCAGGACCATCGCGATGCTACCGAAAGCCAGGGACTTTTCCTCCTCGGTGGCGCGCGCGGCGGCCCATTGCACCGCGTCATTGACATCCTGCTCCGCCATCCGCAGGGCGTAATGCTGGATGAGGCGGTTTTTCTCCGCGCTCTCACCGATCAATTGCTCGAAGCCCGCGCGCGCCAGCTCCGGGTCCAGTTCCAACGATTCCCACACCGCCGCGGCCAGTGCTTGGTTACGTTCTTCCGGCGTGGGCAGCTGCCGCGCGCGCTCCATCATCTCGCGCAGTGGCTCGCGCGATTGCGGCGGCTCCTCGGCGGCCGGCCGCGTCGCGCGGCCCGCGCGTTGCGCCACGGCATGACGGTCCGGCCGGTCCACGGGTTTGGGCGATTGGTCGCAGGAAACCAGCCACAGTCCGAGCCAAGGCATGAGGTAACAACGGGTGGTCATGGCGTCAGGGCGCGGTGCGGGATTTCATCATGACTCGGACCAGAGTCTTTGGGCGGATGGCTCGCCACGGATTTGCGGTTAGACATCGGTATGACCCTAGCACCTCCGCCCGCTCGCGTCCAGCACGGTGGCGACCCAGCTTGCCACGCCAGCAGCGCCTGTTGACCCGGCACGGCCTGCTAGGATATCCACACCCGCACCTACCTGCTGATCCCCTGCCCTTGGCCGATTACTGATCATTTGAGTTGCGCCGCGGCCAAGTCGCGCTTTATTCGGTCCATGAGTGGCTGTTACAAGTTCCTAAAATACTGGCTACCCCCGCTGCTGTGGATGGTCATCATTTTTTCCGGCTCCAGCGACGCGAAGTCCTATCAGCATAGCTCGAAGTATTTCGAACCATTTCTGCACTGGTTGCTGCCGGGCATGGCGGACTCCATCGTCCAGACGCTGCACATCCTGGCGCGCAAGTGCGCCCACATGACGGAATACGCCCTGCTCGCCTGGCTCTGCTGGCGGGCCGTCCGCCAGCCACTCAAAAACCTGCCGCAACCGTGGAACTGGGGCGAGGCCGGGCTGGCCCTCGGGATGGTTGCCATCTATGCCGCCAGCGATGAACTGCACCAATGTGGTGTCCCGGGACGCACCGGCCAAATGTCCGATGTGGCTGTGGATATCGCTGGTGCCCTCGTGGGACTGCTCCTGTTGTGGGTCTGCGTGTGGTGGGCCGGCAAACCCGCGCGCCCTCGAGCCTCTCTAACGGACCATGGCGCGGTCCCGGCCAAGCCGCTCCAATCCCCGGGTGAGGGCGGCATTTAAAGCGGGCGTCACAGGAAACGCTCGAGAATCCGCCGGCTGTTCGCGTCGAGGACCCGTGGGTCACGGATCAGGAACTGGATGCCGCGGCTATCCATGATCAGGAGTGTTGGCGCAGCCAACCGCCGGATATCCTCCTCCGCGTTGAGCACTAGGTCGGTGTTGCCACGGTCGGTCTCCACACTCCAGATGCAGGGCGTGCCATAGCCGCTCACCCCGCACACCCGGCGGATTTCCGGCATGAACTCGCGCCCCTCCAATTCCTCTTCCAGCAATCGCCGCGGCGCATCGGCGAGATTATCCAGCTGCGCGATCCACGCCAGCTCGTGGCCGTCGCGGCTCAGCACGGCGATGTTCTCGCGCGCTGCGCTGATGGGAAACGCCCGCGCCGGCTCGACTTCGAGATGCTCGCGGCCATCCGCCGCAGTGAACACCAGTTGTCCAAAGGCATTGCGATGAAGTTGAAAACCGTCGTTCATTTATGTTAGATCCCCTTCAGTGATGGCAGATCCCCCTCTGCAGCTGCGTCATCGGAGGCGGACTCGCCCGCCCCGCCGGTTAAAAACTCGGTCTGCGCGCGGTCAAGGCGGTAGTATGCGCCCTTGTTAGCCAGCAGTTCCTCGTGCTGGCCTTGTTCGACGATCTGGCCGCGGTCGAGCACCACCAACCGGTCGGCGCGCCGCAAGGTGGACAAGCGGTGGGCGATGGCCAGGGTGGTGCGGCCGCGAATCAGGTTGTCAAGGGCGGCCTGGATCTCCAATTCGGTTTCGGTATCCACCGAGGAGGTGGCTTCGTCGAGGATGAGGATGCGCGGGTTAATGAGCAGGGCGCGCGCAATCGAGATGCGCTGGCGTTCGCCGCCCGACAAAGCCTGGCCGCGCTCTCCGACTAACGAATCATAGCCTTGCGCCAGGCGCAGGATAAACTCGTGGGCATGAGCGGCGCGCGCCGCGGCAATAATTTCGTCACGTCCGGCATCGGGATTGCCGTAGGCGATGTTCTCGGCAATGGTCCCGAAAAACAGAAACGGCTCCTGCAGCACCAGTCCGATGTGGCGGCGGTATTCAGACACCGGCAACGACCGGATATCCACCCCGTCGATGCGGATTGCGCCCTCCGACACATCGTAGAACCTGCAAATCAGGTTGACCAGAGTGCTCTTGCCCGAGCCGCTGTGGCCGACCAGGCCGATCATCTCGCCGGGCGAGATGGTTAGATTAACGTCCTGCAGGATGGTGCGCGTGCCGTAGCGGAAGCTCACGTTGCACAGCTCGATCTCGCCGCGCACTTGGCCGAGGTGCACCGGCTGGGTTGGCTCGGGCACGCTCGACGCGTGGTCGAGGATATCGAAGATCCGCTTGGCGCCGGCGGCCGCCTTTTCCGTCACCGACACGATCCGGCTCATCGCGCCCATGCGCGAGTAGAACCGGTTGATGTAGGCGAGGAATGCCAGCAGCACGCCGACGGTGATCTGGTGCCTGGCAACCTGCCAGATTCCGAACCCCCACACGACTAACAACCCGAGTTCGGTCAGGAAGGTCACCGTCGGGGTGAACAACGACCAGACCTTGTTGACGCGGTCGTTGACGGCCAGGTTGCGGGCGTTGGCCTCGCGGAACCGCTGCGCCTCGCGCTTTTCCTGGGCAAATGCTTTCACCACTCGGATCCCCGGAATCGTGTCCGCGAGCACGCTGGTGACCTCCGACCAAATCCGATAGACTTGGTCGAAGCCATGGCGCAGCCGGTCGCGCACCACATGGATCAGCCACGCGATCAGGGGCAGCGGCGCCAGCGTCACGAGCGCCAGCCACGGGTTGATAGAGACTAAAATAGCCGAAGTCATCAGGATCATCAGCAGGTCGGTCACAAAATCCAACAGATGAGATGATAGAAAAACGCAGATCCGGTCGCTGCCCGAGGAAATGCGCGCCATCAGGTCGCCGGTGCGCATGCCGCCGAAGTATTCCAGCGAGAGCCCCTGCAAGTGCTCATAGGTGGCGGTGCGCAGGTCCGCGCCGATGCGCTCGCTGACCAGCGCCAGGATGTAGGTTTTGGCCCAGTCGAGCAGCCAGGCGAGCAATGCCGCGCCCGCCAGTCCACCTAACAACAACAGCACCAGGCTGGTGTCGATGGGCACCCCGTTCTGGAACGGGATGAGCACCTTGTCCATCAGCGGCATGGTGAGATAGGGCGGCACCAGGGTGGCCGCGGTGGCCAGCAGCGTCAGCACGAACCCGGCTAACAAGCGGCGGGTGTACGGCCGGGCGAAGCGCCACAGCCGGAACAGGGTCCATGGCGAGGGCGGCGCGTGAATGGTCTTGGCGCAGGTCGGGCAGCTCGCATGCCCGGCGGGAATCGCGTTCTCGCAGACCGGACACACCGCTGCCTCGGCGGCCACCACCGCGCGCTGCTCGAGCCGCGCCGCAATCTGCTCGTGAAATTGTTCGGTGAGGCGCCGCACCGCCGCGTCGCGGCCCAAGGTGTGGCGCCAGCAGGCTAAGCGCCCGGCGTCATCGCGCAGGTCCAGCGTGCCCACTCCCGCGTGATCGCGGTGTTCGAGCACCAACCCGGGCCGGAACTCCCAATGCTGCCAGACCGCGACGCCCGGCGCATTGGCCAGCCACCGCCGGTCGGTGAGCACCACGATGCCTTGGGCGAAATGCAGCCGCAGGGTGAGGTCGAGCTCCAGCCAGGCGATCACGCATTCGCCCGCGGCGAGCATGGCGACGATTTCGCCGCGCCACGGCTCTGGCAGAACCGTGGCGACGTTGGGCAAACGTAAGTGGCTGGCTGACGTCATCGCAAATTGGCCCGCGCGGTGTCGCGTGGCCCACGACGGGCTCCGGTGGCGGGCTACCGCGGTTTTGCCCCGTTTCGCCCGCCATGCAACACATTTGTCACATCAACCGACGGGTTTATCGCGATGGAGCGCGAGTCTCACAGCGTGAACCACTCGGTGGGTTCGTCCTGGCAGGCGCAATGCAAGCCGATATGGCCGTGGCCAAGTGCGGCCAGGCTGGCGCGCAAGCGCCCGAGGACGAGATCCGGGGTGTTGCAGTCGGAGCTGAGATGGCCTAACACCACGCCCCCCAGGAGCGGATGCGCGATCTCGCAAACCAGTTCCACGACCTGCTCGTTGGACAAATGCCCGTGTCGCGAGCAGATCCGTTGCTTGATCGACCACGGGCGCTTGGTGTCGGATTCGAGCAACTGCGCGTCATAGTTGGCCTCGACGAACAAGCCGTTGAGACCGCTCAAACTCTGGGTCATGCTGCGGGTGACATGGCCGACGTCCGAGACAAACCCGAAGCGCTGCGAGGCCTGGCTGATGACAAATCCCACCGGATCGACCGCGTCATGCTGGATGGCGAAACTTTGCACCACCACCTCGCCCACGGTGAAGGCCTGGGCGACATCAAAGGTTTTCCAGGTGCCGCCCTCGATGCCCGCCTGGCGGATGACCTTGGCGGTCGAGGCCGTGGCGAACACCGGCACCGCGTGTTGTTTGAGGAAAACCTTGAGTCCCTTCACATGGTCGCCGTGCTCGTGGGTCAGCAGGATGCCGTCGAGCGAGGCCGGATCAACATCTAACAGCCGGAGCCGCGCATTGAGCTGCTTGGCGCTCAAGCCGGCGTCAATGAGCAGGCGCACGCCCCCGCACTCGATCACCGCCGAATTCCCCTTGCTGCCACTGCCAAGCACCGCGAAACGCATCATACAGCGGAAGGTTCAGTGGCGTTTTTGAGCAAACAACCAAGGCAGCAGGTCCGGTTCGGCAAAGGCGGTGCCCCAGACGTTGTGTGAGACACCGGGCACCTCGCTATATTTCGGCGTGCCGCCGGCTAGCTTGAGCGCTGCGATCATTGAGCGGGAACGCCCGACCTTGACCGTGGTGTCCAGCGCGCCGTGGAACGCCCACACCGGCAGCTTGGCTAACAGCGGCGCGGTGGAATCGTCAGCACCGCCGCAGATGGGCACCGCCGCGGCGAACCCGTTCGGACGGCGCGCGACGATATCCCAGGTGCCGAAGCCCCCCATCGAGAGTCCCATGACATAGACCCGCGAAGGATCGATGGGCAGAGAGGTGATCAATGAGGGCAGCAGGTCGAGCAGCAGCGCCATCGGGACACTCGGCTCCTTGGGTTGTTGATGGGGCTTGGGATCGCCCCAGTCCACCTCAACCCAGCGCTTGTCCTGAGGGCATTGCGGGAACACCACGAAAGCCGGGTAGGCAGCGCGGTTTTTGGGTTCCATGAACAACGCCCCGCCATGCGTCAGTTGCTTCTGGTTGTCGGTGCCGCGTTCGCCGGCACCATGCAGCACGATCACTAACGGATATTTGGTGCCGGCCTTGAGCTCGGCCGGGGGCAAAATGCGGTAGGGCAGCACGCTCTGGGCACCGGTGAAGGATTTGGCGGCATAGTCATCGGCGGCGCTGGCAATACCAGCGAACAGCAGCGCGCTGCACAGCGGAAGGAGGCGTGTCATGGGGGTTGTGGGAAAGTTATTGAATCACCAGCAAACTGTGGCCGGTCATTTCGTCGGGCTGCGCCACCCCGAGCATGGCGAGCAGGGTCGGCGCGACATCGGCCAGAATGCCGCTCTGGACCTGATAGGCCGCGGCGTCCGCCGCCACATAGAGGATGTCCACCAGGTTGGTGGTGTGCGCGGTGTTAGGCGAGCCGTCGGGATTTCGCATATACTCGCAGTTGCCATGGTCGGCGGTGATGAGCAGCTTGCCGCCCAGCCGCAGGGTTTCCTCGACCACGGCCTTGACGCCCGCGTCGATGGTTTCCACGGCCTTGATCGCGGCTTCCACCACCCCGGTGTGGCCGACCATGTCGGGGTTGGCGAAGTTGAGGATCACCAGGTCATAGTCCTGGAGTTTGGCCACCACCGTGGCGGTCACTTCCGGGGCGCTCATTTCCGGCTTGAAATCATAGGTCGGCACGTCCTTGGGCGACTGGATGGTGATGCGGTCCTCACCCTTGTTGGGCACCTCCTCGCCGCCGTTGAAGAAATACGTGACGTGCGGGTATTTCTCGGTTTCGGCGATGCGCAACTGGTTGAGGCCGGCGGCCGCGACGGCCTCACCGAGGACCATGGCGAGTTTTTCCGAGGCGAAAATCGCCGGACAGGTGTACTTCTCGTCATACTCGGTTAGAGTATAATAATGGGTCTTGGGCGTGACCTGGCGGTCAAAGCCGCTGAAGTCGTCCTTGAGGAACGGGTCGGAAATCTCGCGGGCGCGGTCGGCGCGGAAGTTGAAGAACAACACCACGTCGCCATCGCGGACGCGCTGGGTGTCGGCCTCGGTGAAGATCAGCGGCGGCATGAACTCGTCGGTCTTGTTGAGACGGTAGTAGTCGGCCACCGCCTCGCTGGCCAGCACGTCGCGCGGCTCGCCCTGGCCTAACACAATGGCGTCCCACGCGAGCTGGACCCGGTCCCAACGCTTGTCGCGGTCCATGGCGAAGTAGCGGCCGATGACCGTGGCAATGCGCGCGCCGGCCTTGGCGGCCTCGTCCTCGACCTTGGCCAGATAGCCTGCGCCGCCGGTGGGCGAGGTGTCGCGGCCATCGGTGATGGCGTGGATCATGATGTCAGCTACGCCGGCCTGGTGGGCCAGCTTGACCATCGCGATGAGCTGGTCCTGGTGGCTGTGCACCCCGCCGTCGGACACCAACCCGATGAAATGCAGCCGCGAGGATTTGGCTTGGCCGAGCGCTTCGACAAATACCGGGTTGGTCGCAAGGGACCCCTCCTCGATCGCCTTGTTGATGCGGGTCAGGTCCTGATAGACAATGCGCCCGGCGCCGAGGTTGAGGTGGCCCACTTCGGAGTTGCCCATCTGGCCCGGTGGCAGCCCGACATCCAGCCCGGATGCGCTGAGCGAGCCTTTGGGATACTTCGCGAGCATCACGTCGGTGAACGGCGTGTTAGCCAGGAGCACAGCGTTGCCGTCCTTGACTGCGGTGGCTTGACCTCCGGGATTTGCACCCCAGCCGTCACGAATGATGAGAACTACTGGTTTCTTGGCCATGTTGGTGCGCATTTACCCTCCACCGCCCGTCCGGGCAAGCTTTGATTGCTCCGGCACGCGCTCAATCCGCAGCCACCTGGATGGGCAGCTCGGGTTTCACATGGCGGTGGATCCAGACGCTTTGGACGAGGCCGAGCATCATCATGCAGATGACCACGAAGGCGCCGGAATAACTGATCATGGGCAGCGGGATGCCGGTGATGGGCATGAGCAGCACGTGCATGCCGATGCTCTCAAAGACGTGGGCGAAAATCATCGCCACGACCATGCACGCGAGCATACGGCCGCAGACATCGCGGCTGTAAAATGCGATATAGAGGCCTTGGATCAGGAGCACCGCGAAGGCCGTGAGCAATAACAGACTACCGCGGAATCCGAGTTCCTCGGCGATCACCGCGAAAATGTAGTCGTCGTGCGCGGTGTCCTTGGGAATGAAGCCCTTGGCGTGCAATGACCCCTGCTCAATCGTGGCTTTCCAACCAACCCCCTTCCAGCCGGACTTTCCCACGGCCATCGCGATGTTGTGCGGGGCGTAAGCTTCGTCGGCGATGTTGACTTCGCGCCCCTGGAGCATGTTCAGCCAGGTGTCGATGCGTTCCGGGCCGCGCTTGGAAACCAGCGGCAAGGCCACAAAATACATCAGGGGAATCAGGCCGACGCCGATGAAGGCCATCCACGATAGATAACGGAACGGAATCCCGCCGATGAGCAGTGCCACGATCGACACCGGAATCCAGACCATTGCCGAGCCCATGTCACCCATTTTCATGACCATCAGGCAGGGCGTGCCCGCCAACACGCCGATCACCCCGATGCGCAGGAACGGCGAGCCAAACCAGCGGTGAACTTTCGGCAAATCCTGGATCAGCCACGCAATGAGCAAAATCCCCGAGGAAATCCCCAGCTGGGTAGGTTGGAATGTCAGTCCGCCAACCACCAACCGGTGCACTTTGTCGTCCACCAGCATCGCCTTGACGATCAGGCCGAGACCCATCACGTAAAACGGAATGCCCAGCCAACGGATCCACCGGTAATCAACCAGAGCGAGCGCGAAATACACCACGCTGCCGATCAGAATCCAGCGCTTCTGCATCGAGGCGTAATACGCGCCGACGCTGCCAAACTGGTTGAGCACCTCCTGGGACGCCGACAAATGGCGCGCGGCGCTCTCGATCATGAACACCCCGAAGATGAGCAGCCCGTACATCACGAGCACGAGCACCCAGTTCATCCCAAGGATTTTTCTCAGAAATGGTGTCATCAGTAATCGCGGTGACCCGCAGCACTCACCCTACATAGGAAAATGAAAAACGGCAGGACGGTTCATTTTACCACGGATTAGACGGATTTTAACGGATTTGCCTGAATCATACAGAATGAAGTGTCAGGCTATCTGCGCTACGCTTCGGTTCACGGAGAATATTTCTATGTTCTATCAGACTTCAGGCTCACTCAGCGGGTTGGCGGCTCAATCTTCATAACTCATTCATAATCCGTTAAATCCGTGTAATTTGCCTGAGATGAATTGGATTAAAGTCAGTCAGGCCATCTCGCTGCGCTCGGTTGTGGTTCCCATTTTCCTTTGTGGGCTCACTTGCCCCAATGATTCAGCAACGTTTGCGCCATGACTCCGGGCGTTTCCGCCACGGCGATGCCGCATTCGGTTAGGATGCGCTTCTTCGCCACGGCGGTGTCCTCCTCGCCGCCGACGATGGCACCGGCGTGGCCCATCCGTCGACCGGGAGGCGCGGTGGCCCCGGCGATGAATCCGGCGATGGGCTTGTTGCAGTGGTCCTTGGCCCAGCGGGCGGCGTCGGCTTCGGCGTTGCCGCCGATTTCACCGATGAGAATGATCGCTTCGGTTTCCGGATCCTCGTTGAACATCTGGAGCACCTCCAAATGGGACGTGCCATTGATCGGATCGCCGCCGATGCCCACACACGTGCTCTGGCCGTAGCCGAGCTGGGTGAGTTGCCAGACCGCCTCGTAGGTCAGCGTGCCCGAGCGGGACACCACGCCGACATTGCCGCGCTTGTGGATATATCCCGGGGAGATGCCGATGCGACATCCGCCGTGGCTCTTCTCGCCGCGGCCCGGCGTCACGATCCCGGGGCAGTTCGGCCCGACCAGGCGCGATTTCGAGCCCACCAGCATGGCTTTGACGCGCATCATGTCCATGACCGGGATGCCCTCGGTGATGCAAACGATGAGCTCCACCCCGGCGTCGGCGGCCTCCAGGATCGCATCCGCGGCAAACGCCGGCGGGACGAATATAGCCGTGGCCGTGGCTCCGGTTTCTCTAACTGCTTCGGAGACCGTGTCGAAAATCGGCACCACGCCGTCAAACAACTGGCCGCCCTTGGTCGGGGTGATCCCGCCGACGACTTGGGTGCCGTATTCGAGCGAGAGTCGGGCGTGGCGCGCGCCGAAACTGCCGGTGATGCCTTGAATGAGGACTTTGGTGTTTTCGTCAATGAGGATGGACATGTCTGAATGGAGGTGAGTGATGGTTGAAAGGAGCGCGGCGCGCTCTGTGTTAGAATGCTTAGGGTTCGAGTCGGAGAGCAACGTTTTGTGGCAGCAAAGACAGCAAATGCGGGTGGACCTCGATGAGACGCGAAATATCGGCCAGATCTTTTTGGCGCTTGCTGGAGCGGCGGCCGGGGTCGGAGAAGGCCGCGAGTTTCCCCCGCAGGGTGTCTTCCAGGCTGGCAACGCGCATCAGAATGCCATGCACATCCGCCGGCACGGCGCGGGCAGGGAATTCCTGATAGATCTCCTCGGTGCTGATCTGGATGCTCACCTTCGATTGGCCTTTCAAACTGACCGACCACTCGAAGCGGTTGTCGGCAAAGCCAAGTTCGGTTAAAACAGCGACGGCCTCGTCCACTCGTCCGGCGGCGATGACAAGATCCACGTCAGCAGTAGCCATCGGCTCCGCCGCCCAATGATTGACCGCGAGACCACCAATCATGCACCACGGAAATTCATGTTGCTCCAAGGCATTGACCAGCGCCAAGACATCGCTGCCTCCGCCTAAAGTCTGCCAGTCGTAGAATTGCCGCTGAGTCATGAATGTGAACAATAACGATCAGGCGACCGCGGCGACGATCTTGAGGGCGCCGTCGTCCATGCCTGCGGCGGAAACGATGTTGAGGCCTGAGGCGGCGAGAGTGGCCTTGCCGGCCTCGACGTTATTGCCCTCGAGGCGCACCACCAGCGGCAGTGACAGTCCGGTTTCCTTGGCCGCGGCCACGACGCCTTCGGCCACGATGTTGCAATCCATGATCCCGCCGAAGATGTTGATGAAGATGCCCTTCACATTCGGATCGCCGAGAATGATCTTGAAGGCCGCGGTCACCGCCTCCTTGGACGCGCCACCCCCGACATCCAGGAAGTTGGCCGGATCGCCGCCGTGGAACTTGATGATGTCCATGGTCGCCATGGCCAGCCCGGCACCATTGACCAGGCAGGCGATGTTGCCGTCCAGACCGATGTAGTTGAGGTCATGGGCGGCGGCGGCCACCTCGCGCGGATCCTCCTCATCGCGGTCGCGCATCGACGAAATCTCGGGATGCCGGTAGAGCGCGCTGTCGTCAAAGTTGAATTTTGCGTCCAGGGCATAGACGTGGTCATCGACGGTCTCCACCACCGGATTGATCTCCACCATGGAGCAGTCGCACTCGATAAACAACTTGTAGAGTGAATGGAGCAAGCGGCCGAACTGGCGCGCCGTGGTCCGCAAACCGAGCGCCTGGCAGAGCTTGCGCACCTGATAGGCCTGCAACCCGGCCAGCGGGTTGACGAATTCGCGGAGGATTTTCTCGGGGGTCTTGGCTGCGACTTCCTCGATATCCATGCCCCCTTCGGTGGAAACGATGATGACCGGCTGGCTGGTCTGCCGGTCCATCAGAATCGCCAGATAGAGCTCGCGGCGGATCGACACCGACTCGGTGACCATCACCTTGCGCACCAAGCGCCCGGCGTCGCCGGTTTGTTTGGTCACGAGCACCTCGCCGAGCATCTTGGCAGCCACCTCGCGCACTTCCTCCGGGGATTTCACCAGGTGCACGCCACCCTGGAAGCCATTCTTGAAGACCCCCTTGCCGCGGCCACCGGCGTGAATCTGCGCTTTGACCACCAGATTCTTGACCGCCAGCCACTTGGCCGCGTCAAACGCCTCTTTGGGGGTGACTGCGGCCCAACCCTTGGGGCTGGGCACTCCAAAACGGTCGAAAAGTTCCTTGGCCTGATATTCGTGGATGTTCATGATGCGCGGAATCGATGTAGATGCGAAAAACGGCGGCCACCCTAGCCACCCTCCCGAACCACGGTCAAGGACGACTCAAGAAAAAAATTCGCGCCACAGGGCCGCCCGCCCTGCCAACACGGCCTGCGCGAGGTGCCACAGCCACCACGCACTCAGGCGGCGCAATTGCTGCGGATGGCGACTTCATCGCCCGCACTCAAGCCGAGTTCATCGAGTTGCTTGCGGGAAAGTTCGATATCCACGAACTTCCCGTCATCGAGGCGCACGCTGAGGGTGGCCACTGAACCGGCGGAGAACAAGTGCTGGATGGTGGCCATCCGGTCGGTGGACGGATCATACTCGGCGGCGAAGACCACCTCGATTTCATGCGGCCGGATATAGCGCTGGTTGCCATTGGGCTCGGTGAACTTGTTGACGTTGCCAAGGAACTCATAGACGAACGGGCTGCGCGGATGGTCGTAAATATCCTGCGGGCTGCCCACCTGTTCGATGCGCGCGTTGCGCATGACCACGACCTGGTCGGAGAGTTCGAGCGCCTCTTCCTGGTCGTGGGTGACAAACAGGGTGGTCAGGCCGATCTCGTCGTGGAACACCCGCAGCCAGCGGCGCAAGTCCTTGCGCACCTTGGCGTCGAGCGCGCCAAACGGCTCGTCTAACAACAAGACCTTCGGTCGGATGGCCAGCGCCCGGGCGAGCGCGACGCGTTGGCGCTGGCCGCCGGAGAGTTCGTGGGGCCGGCGTTTGTCGAGGCCCTCGAGCTTGACCAAGCCTAACAACTCGGTGACGCGGTCTCGGATTTCAGTCTTGGACGGGCGCTTGGCGCGGGGCAGCACGGTCAGCCCGAAGGCGATGTTCTGCGCCACGGTCATGTGGCGGAACAGCGCGTAGTGCTGGAATACGAAGCCCACGCCGCGCTGGCCGACGGGCACATCAATGACGTTCTCGCCGTGAAACAGCACCTTGCCCGGGCCGTCGTCGGCAAACTCAAGGCCCGCCACAATGCGCAGCAGGGTGGTCTTGCCGGAGCCCGACGGGCCGAGCAATGCGGTTAGAGATCCATTGGGAACCTCAAGGGAAACATCCTCCAGGGCCTTGTACGCGCCGAAGGTCTTGCTGATCGAATGAAGGGAAATGGACATGATGGGGAAGAAAAAGCTGAAATGCTGAAATGCTGAAATTAGGATGGAGTGTGATACCATCTCTCAAAATTAAAGCGGCATATTGGCCGCGCGAACTGAGGGGCTAGGGGCTAGGGGCTAGGGGCTAGGGGCTAGGGGCTAGGGGCTAGGGGCTAGGGGCTAGGAAGAGACGCAATCGTGGCGCGAAGCACTCCTTCTTAGACTCTCCCCTGGCCCCTGGCCCCTCGGTTTTTATCGTGTCGCATCATTGGTTGGAATTGGTATGATAGGTATGGCGTGGAGCTTTCAGCTTTCCCTCATCCCGGAGAGTCGCTCGAGCAGGCCCTTCAAAGCCAGGGTGGCCAGGGCGAGCAGCGCGAGCAAGGTGGAGCAGGCAAACGCGGCGCTGGATTGATACTCGTTGAAGAGAACCTCGATGTGCAGTGGGAGCGTGTTGGTGAGGCCGCGAATGTGGCCGGAGACCACCGACACGGCGCCAAACTCGCCCATCGCGCGGGCGTTGCACAGCAGCACGCCGTAGAGCAGTCCCCACTTGATGTTAGGCAGGGTGACGCGCCGGAAAATCTGCCAGCCACCGGCCCCGAGCGTGACAGCCGCCTCCTCCTGGTCGTTGCCCTGGCTTTCCATCAGCGGAATCAACTCGCGGGCCACAAAGGGAAACGTCACAAACGTGGTGGCAATGATGATGGCCGGGGTGGCAAACACGATTTTCGGGTTGGCCAGCCAGGCGGCGAGGCCCTCGAAGAGCCCGCCGAAGGACTCGTTAGCAGCTGCCTGGGTGGCCAAGGTGGCGAGCGGCGCGAGCCACGCCGCGAGTTTGGCCGATGGCAGCCAGCCTTGGGCACCGAAGATCATGACCCAGACCAACCCGGCGATGACCGGGGAGACCGCAAACGGCAAGTCGATGAGCGAGATGAGGACTGCCCGGCCTTTGAACCGGTATTTGGTCACCAGCCACGCCGCTGACACGCCGAACAGGGTGTTGAGCGGCACGGCCACCCCGGCAGCCAGCAGCGTGAGCTTGATTGCCGAGAGCGCCGCGTCTTCGGTTAGGGAGGCGTAAAACACCTCCCATCCGCGCCGCAGTGCCTCGGCGAACACCGCGAAGAGCGGCAGCAACAAAAACAGGCTCAGCACGATGAGTGCGGCAGTAATCAGCAATGCCCTGACGGGCTTGGACTCGGTGGTGGCTTGGAGGTGGGCCATGGGGTCAGCGGTTCTGCCAGTCAAGGCGGCGTTGCAGCAAGTTGATGATCAAAAGCAGGATGAAGGAAACCGTCAGCATGCTCGCGGCGAGCACCGCCGCGTCCGAATATTTGAATTGTTCGAGCTTGAACACAATGAGCAAAGGCAGGGTTTCGGTTTTCATCGGCTGGCTCGCCGCGATGAACATCACCGAGCCGTATTCGCCGATGGCCCGGGCGAAGGCCAGCGTGAAGCCGGTGATGAGCGCCGGCACTAACAGCGGAAGAATCACCCGCCAAAACACCGTCCAGCGCCCGGCACCAAGCGTCGCTGCGGCCTCTTCGATGTCATGGCCAAGGTCTTCCATCACCGGTTGCAGCGTGCGCACCACGAAGGGAAAACCGATGAATGTCAGCGCGATGAAGATGCCCAGGGGACTGAACGCCGCCCCGAAGCGCGTCCACGAGTCGATGAGCTCGCCGCACCACCCGCTGGGATGCCAGGTGTCCTGCACCCATTGCGCGGTGCCGGCCAAGCGGCTGCCGACCCAGCCGGTTTTGCCATAGATGGTGGTCAGCGTGATGCCGGCCACGGCGGTGGGCAGCGCAAAGGGCAGGTCCACCATCGAGTCTAACAGACTTTTGCCAGGAAAGCTATACCGCACTAACACCCAGGTCACCAGCATGCCGAACACGACGTTGACTGCCGCCGCCGCCGCGCTCAGCCCGAAGGTGAGTTTGGTCGCTGCCAGGACCCGCGGCGAGCACAGCAGGGCCTTCCATTCCTGCCAGCCCACCCCGGCCGCATGGAGAAACAAGGCGAGCAAGGGGATGAGGATGATCAGGCTCAGATAGGTGATGGTGAAGCCCATCGACAAACCAAAGCCCGGTAGAACGCGTCGTTTGGACATAAAGCGTGGGGTTAACTGGCAAACGAGTCACTTACCGCTGGAGACCTGATCGAACGTGCCGCCATCGTCGAAGTGGGTCTTCTGTGCTTTGACCCAGCCGCCGAATTCGCCATCGACGCTCACCATCGGCAGCGCCGGCAGCTTGGCCGCGAATTTGGCGGCGATAGCCGGGTTGCGCGGGCGATAGAAGTGCTGGCCGGCGAGGGTCTGGGCTTCATCGGTATAGAGGAATTTCAGATAAGCGGTGGCCAGCTCGGTGGTGCCGTGCTTCTGCGCGTTCTTCTCGACGACGGCCACCGGCGGTTCCGCCAGAATGCTCAGTGAGGGACAGACCACTTCGGTTTGGCCGGGGAATTCCTTTTCAATCAGATAGGCCTCGTTTTCCCAGGACAGCAGCACGTCGCCGATCTTGCTCTTGGCAAAGGTGGTGGTGGAGCCGCGCGCGCCAGTATCGAGCACCGGCACATTCTTGAACAGCCGGGTCATGTAATCCAACACCTTGGCGTCATCCTTGGCATACGTCTTTTCGGCCCAGGCCCAGGCGGCCAGGTAGTTCCAGCGTGCGCCGCCCGAGGTTTTGGGATGCGGCGTGATGACCTGCACCCCGTCGCGCACCAGATCGCTCCAATCCTTGATGCCCTCGGGATTGCCCTTGCGCACCACAAACACCACCGTGGACGTGTAAGGCGAGCTGTTGTCAGGCAGCTTCGCTTGCCAATCCGCCGGCAGCAGTTGCGCTTTTTTTTGCAGCACGTCGATGTCGCCGGCCAGGGCGAGGGTCACCACGTCGGCCTCCAGGCCGTCGATCACCGCGCGCGATTGCTTGCCTGACCCGCCGTGGGACTGCTTGATTTCGACTTTCTTGCCGGTCTGCGCCAGCCATTGTTTGGCAAAAGCCGCGTTGACATCCACATACAGCTCGCGCGTCGGGTCGTAGGACACGTTGAGCAGCGTAACTGGCCCGGCGTGGGCCGCGCTTTTTTTGCACGATGGCAGCGCCATAAGCGTGACGGCGAGCCATGGCACAAGGAATTTGGCGGTCATTTTACGGTTAGATTTCGGGTTGGGGTGAACAAGATGGCTCAGACCTCCGCTTTGAGGCGGGCTTCATCGGCCAGGGCGGTGCTGAGGTAGCGTTCGCCGGTGCTGCAACCCACCGTGACAATCAACTTGCCGGCATTTTCCGGGCGGGCCGCCACTTGCAGCGCGGCCCAGACGTTGGCGCCTGTGGAGATACCCACGAGCAGGCCCTCGGTGTCGGCCAGGCGGCGCGCGGTTTCGATCGCATCCTCGTTGGTCACGAGCACCACCTCATCGACGATGGCCAGGTTGAGGTTGTCCGGGATGAAGCCGGCACCGGCGCCCTGGATTTTATGCGGGCCGGGGACCAGCGGCTCGCCGCGCAAGGTCTGGGAGATCACCGGAGAGCCGGCCGGTTCCACCGCGATGCTCAGCAACCCGGGCTTGCGCGCTTTGAGCACTTCGCTCACGCCCGTGAGCGTGCCACCGGTGCCCACCGCCGCCACAAAGATGTCCACCTGGCCATCCGTGTCATTCCAAATTTCCTCCGCCGTGGTCCGGCGATGAACCTCCGGATTGGCGGGGTTGCTGAATTGTCCCGGCGTCCAGGCCCCAGGTGTGTCCGCGACGAGTTCCTTCGCCCGGGCGATGGCACCTTTCATTCCGGTGGCCGCCGGGGTCAGCACCAGATCGGCACCGAGCAAGGCGAGCAAGGTCCGGCGCTCGAGGCTCATGCTCTCGGGCATGGTCAGCGTGATGTCGTAGCCCTTGGCCGCGGCCACGAATGCCAGCGCGATGCCGGTGTTGCCCGAGGTCGGCTCGATGATGCGGGTGCGACCCGGGGTAATGAGCCCCTTGGCCTCCGCGTCTGCAATCATGGCCAGACCGATGCGGTCCTTCACGCTGCCAAGCGGGTTTCTGAATTCTCCCTTGAGGGCGATGGTCGCCGGCAAGCCTGCAGCTAGGCGGTCGAGGCGCAGCAGTGGGGTCTGGCCGATGGTGTCGATGGTGCTCTGGATGTTAGACATAATGACGGTGGGTGGAATCCGTGAATGGATGGCTTAGATATGCTCGAGGCCGAAGGACTCCGGGGTGAAGGTGGCGAGTTGGGTGAAGCCGGCCAAAAACCCGTCGGCGGGGTCGGCCTTGCGCTTGGACAACTCCCCCACGGTGGCCTGTGTGCCCGCAGGGGCAAATGGCGGGATGACCCCATCGCGGCGCATCTTGCGCAGCGTGACTTCCACCACCTGGGCGATGCTGTAGCGGTCGAGGATGTTGGCGATGGCGTTGCGCACGTCGATCATGACCATGCGCAGGCCACAGTGATCCTCGTCAGGGCAGGTGCATGGCTGATAGGCACTCTCACTCGCACAACAAATCGGCGCCAGCCGCCCGTCCACCAAGCGTATCAACTCCCCTACCCCGATTTGATCCGCCGGCTTAGCCAGCGAGTAACCGCCGAATTTCCCGCGGGTGGTCTCGACGATGCCCGCCTCGCGCAGTTCCTGCAGGATGCGCTCGATGAACTTGAGCGGCAGGCGGTTGGCCTCCGCGAGGTCAGCCCCGGATACCGTGTCCCGGCCCATCTCGGCGGCAATCCCCAGATTGATCGAGGCGCGCAACGCGTATTCTGCTTTTTTGGATAGGTGCATTCGGTTATGTGGACAAGACAGTATGCAATAAGCCGGCCACCGCAAGAAAAAAACCGGGGATCACGGACCGATGGTACCGCTCGGGCGTCATCTTTCATTGGCGCCGCACTCAATGACGCCATCCAGCGGGACCGCTGTGAAAAGGATTCTGCTCCCGAGCCACTTGGCCGTTGGACTACGGAGCGCGGGCTTCAGCCCGCTCCGAATCGCCGGGCTGAAGCCCGCGCTCCATGGTGAGGCCCAAGTGACTCAGCTTTCCACCTGCAGGCAAATCCGTTAAAATCCGTCTAATCCGTGGTAAAACGAGCTATCCTGCCGTTTTTCATTTTCCGATGTAGGACTATTGGCCCTCGACCTTCACGCGGAAGAACCGGGCATATGTGTCACCGGCGGAAAGCAGGTCCGGCACGGACACCGCTTGCATCTGGCCATCGTCGGCCAGCACGGTCGGGGTGGCTGTTGACGCCTCCCACGTGAGCAGATCCCCGCTGAACTCGACGGTGTAGATGAGATGGGCCGAGGCGTAATCTTTGCGGCGGGCATAGACGGCCAGGAATGTGAAAGTGCCGTCTGGGGTGGTGGTGACGAGTTGGGCCGGTGCCCCACCCGCCACCTGC
>Ga0114958_10001400_pt1 | contig 19071 bp, 9 predicted proteins | sample C_130208_EF_Meta_FD_89577 | JGI IMG/M metagenome (GOLD analysis project Ga0114958, IMG submission 89577) | Freshwater microbial communities from Lake Croche, Canada to study carbon cycling - C_130208_EF_MetaG | ecosystem: Environmental > Aquatic > Freshwater > Lake | place: Lake Croche, Canada...
GACGAGGTGGTGTTGCTCCCTAGTGAAGATGCAATCTTGCCGCCGGCCTGGGTTCCGTGGAGTGAGCGAATTGAGCCCGGCGATCTCGGAATCGGCGATGTCTTGCCCACGCGAGAAGATGACCCGCGTTTAGTTCCTGGCTACACCGGAGCCGATCTGACTTTGCCTGAGGAGTTAACCGATCCACTCAATCCACCCGGCTGGGAAGTAGGACTTGGGCGTGAGCGAGTTTTAAGTGTTGATGGTCGTGAAGCAGCCGCCGAGCGTTGGTACACCTCAGATTTTGGTCCCCGTTCTGCGATGGCTCAAGCCGCCCCAGCCCGTTGCACCACGTGCGGGTTCTTGGTTCCCATTGGTGGAGCAATGCGACAGGCATTTGGTGTGTGTGCGAATGCGATTGCGCCAAGTGATGGCCATGTTGTGTCGTTGGACTATGGCTGCGGTGCTCACTCGCAGGCAGAAGTTCAACCCATCTCGCAAGCCCCGGATGCTTTGATCATTGATGAAGAAAGTTATGAGCTCGTTGAGGTGCGACCTAGCCAAGAGTTGCCGGCGAACGAGGATTCCTCGCCAAGTGAAGAGTTAGGTCACTCCTGATTTAGTCGCCTCTTGCGCCGGATCACCACAAGCGTGCCCAGTAGCCCTAGGGCGGCACCAGCAAGACAGATTCCAAGTCGCCAGATGTGGCGATCAGTTGACCACCCCAAGACTTGAGTTGCTTCAATCAGCGCAGCTACTAGCCACACAATGGTCCCGACCACAACTGGCCTAACGGCATCAACATCGACGTGGCTGGACATATCAATGACTGTAATGCGCACGACATCGTTTCGTGGCACATTTCTACCTGCAGGTTTGACGGCTACGCTGGGGTAGTGACTTCCCGATCTCGCCGCATCGTCACAGTTGGTGCACTCGTTTTGATGATTGCCGCAGTGGTTGTTCTTACCTTGATAAGAAACTGATCACCAAGCGTAGGCTTCTGGGGCGTAGTGCTTCTTACGCTTTCCGTCCTCAGGCGCTCCACCTGGACCTGGGAAAATCTCATCCAGACGAGTCAACGAAGCTTCGTCCAAATGGATGTCCAACGCCCGCAGTGAGTTTTCCAATTGGGCAACAGTTCGTGGTCCGATGATGGGCGCGCTGACTCCTGGTTGGTGCAGTAGCCAAGCTAGAGCTACGTCCGCGGGATCGTGTCCGATCTCATCGCAGAACGATTCGTAGGCTGCAAGTTGGTCACCATAGAGTTTGAGCCCAGCTGCGGTCATCGGTCCGGCCGAGCGACCTTCCTTTTCCTTGCGAAGGACGCCACCGAGTAGCCCACCTGTCAACGGCGACCACGGGATAACCCCGACTCCATACTTGATTGACGCGGGTAGGACCTCAAGTTCGACTGTGCGACGCAGCAGGCTGTACATCGATTGCTCGCTAACGAGCCCGAGCATGCCCAGCTCCTTGGCCGCGGCTTGTGCTTCGGCAATGTGCCAGCCGGCAAAGTTTGAGGATCCGAAGTAGACGACCTTGCCTTGTTGGCGAAGAACGGAAAATGCTTCCCAGATTTCTTCCCACGGAGTGTTTCGATCAACGTGGTGCATTTGGTAGAGGTCAATGTAATCAGTTTGCAAACGCTTGAGGGATGCATCGCAGGCTTTGCGAATATGTAACGCAGAAAGCCGAGCTTCATTAGGCCAAGGTTCAGGTGAGCCAAACGGGGCCATGACGTTGTACACCTTGGTTGCAAGCACGGTCTTGTCCCGTCGATCGCCACCTTGGGCAAACCATTGGCCAATGATCGTCTCTGTTGCACCCGCTCCGCTGGGTCCGCCGTAGATGTTTGCGGTGTCAAGAACATTGATTCCAAGTTCAAGTCCGCGGTCAAGCATCTTCTTGCCTTCATCAGCTGGAGTTGTCCAACCAATATTCATAGTTCCCAGAATGAGGCGTGAAACTTTAAGGCCGCTACGGCCAAGTTGGGTGTACTGCACAGTTATGCCTCGTTGTCGTTGGTGAAGTAGGTGTCCCACTTCGCATCAATGTTTGGAAAAGCGTTCGGCGCTAGCTCTTCGAGTAGCTCACGCGAGACAGGTGAGAGCGATTCCGGCCCACCTTCAATGGCAAGTTGTCGAGTTGCATCAATGATCACTCGTGAGGTGAGACCGCGCTTTGGGGCCGATGGGTCAAGTGGAACGCCTTGGCTTTGCGGAATCAAGACAGTTCCTGGTACAGGTTGCCAGCGGGAACCAAGCGATGCCATCACGTCATCTAGCCGGTAGATGTTGACATCCTTATCAACAACGATGACCACCTTGGCTAAACCAGATGCCGATGATGCGGCAAGACCGGCTGAGATGCCTTGGCCCGGTGATGTCTTGTTAATTTGCACGATGTAAACGCCTAGTGCTTGCAGCAGCAGGTGCATGTTCAAAAAGCCAGGCACTGAACGGCGGAACTGGGCGCGGAATCCTGCTTCAACCGGCGCCGTGCAGTAAGCACGCGCGATTCCGGTGTAGGCATTGACGATGATTGGCTTTGGTCGGTGCGTAACAGCAGTTACGTTCATGAAGAAGTTTTCTTCTTTGGCTCGGCCTAGGTAGCCGTAGAGCTCAGCGAATGGACCTTCGGGCAACATCTGGTCGAGCGGGATTTCGCCTTCAATAACCATTTCGGCGTTTGCTGGAACCATGATGTCGCTGTGCTCACTCTTAACTACCTGAACTGCTTTTCCGCGAAGTCCACCAGCAAGTGCGATTTCGTCACCACCAAATGGTCCACCAAGTTTGGTCGATGATGCGGTGAAGACCAGCGGGTCAGCTCCCATCACGATTGAACACTTCAATGACTTTTCGCCACGTTTGCGAGCGGCCATGATCATTCGCCAGCCATCTTGGTTTGGCTCGGGGTTGACGCCAATTTGGCGCGGACCCTTGATTTGGCAACGGTAGGTGCCGGTGTTTTTACCTAGTTCGGGATCAATCATCATCACCGAGCCGGTCGTCATATAGCGGCCAGCATCGGCTGGGTTGGTTTGAATAAACGCAAACTTGGTCAAGTCGATGTCATCACCGGTGAGAATGATTTCTTTGACCGGCGCAACGGAAGCATCAACGACCTCTGGCTCAACCTTGGGCAACCCACCAAAGCCCATCTTCTTTTCAATCAGATCAAGGGTCTTTCGGTACATCTGCTCGTGGTTGTCGTTGATTTCGTCCATCGGGACACCAAGGCACAGCGCTTCTGCCGCCCAAGGACCGTAGGCGTTGGCCAAAAGCGGTCCGTCCACCCACTGGCCATCAATCTTGACGCGATCAACTAGGAGTGCAGGAGCTTTCCAGTATCCAAGACGCTCGATGGAGCGGTAGACAAATGCGGTGGTTTCGTATTCGTCCTGATCCATTTCCGGCACATGAATTAAATTGCCGGTTGCTTCCATCGCCTTGATGTAATCGCGAATGGAGTCGTAGGGACCCGTCCAGGGAATTTCTTGGATCTCATGTTCATGAACGATTTCGTCATACAGCGGTGCTGGTGCGGCCGGGCTTATCTGCTCGATGGGCGCAACAAACGGGGCAGCAGCGGGGTCAGGCGTCGGTGCAGCAGGGGCTTGCGGCGCAGGAGGTGCTTGGCTTACCGCCACTGCTGCAGCTAGGGGAGTGGGCTCAACCTCAGTTGGAATTGGCGGCGGTAATTGTGTTGCTGGCACCGGTGGAGGCAACTGTGTTTCGGGTGCAGGTGGTGGCAGTTGCGTTGGAGCTTGGGTAGCTGCCGGCGGGATCGGCGCAGCCATCGGAGTTGGCGTTGGTTGTGCAACCGGTTCCGTTGGTGCAGGTGCCTGCGTGGGTGCAGAACTCATCATGGCGCGCACCGCCTCTAGCGCGGCAGCCGATGGCATGGCAGAAGGTAGCGGGCTGCCTTGTGAGATTTGCTCCGTCATTGCAACTCCTGATCGGCGAGGCTGAAGGACTGATTGTGTCCGGTTTAGGGGCGTGAGCGCCACCCCAAAAGGTCAGATCAGGAGAGCTTTTCCAAGACGTAATCAATGCAGGCGGTCAGGGCTCGGACATCGTCCGGCTCTACGGCAGGGAACATGGCCACTCGAAGCTGGTTTCGGCCCAGTTTGCGGTAGGGCTCGGTGTCCACGATGCCGTTGGCCCGAAGGACCTTGGCAACCTCAGCGGCGTCAACCGAGTCGTTGAAGTCAATGGTGCCGATGACCTGTGATCGCAGGCTTGGATCGCTGACGTAAGCAGTGGTGATGGGGTTGCTTTCGGCCCAGGAGTACAAGTGGTTAGACGATTCCGCGGTCCGCGCGTTGCACCAGGACAGCCCGCCGTTGGCGTTGAACCAGTCAATTTGCTCAGCCATCATGTAGATGGTTGCCAACGCAGGAGTGTTGTAGGTCTGGTCAGCTCGAGAATTTTCAATCGCTGTTGATAGGTCAAGGAAGGCGGGGATATGACGGCCACTGGCTGAAATTTCCGCCGCTCGCTCGATGGCTTTGGGGCTCATCAGTGCAAACCAAATTCCGCCATCGGAAGCGAAGCACTTTTGCGGCGCGAAGTAGTAAACGTCAAACTGAGTTGGGTCAACCATGAGTCCACCTGCACCGCTGGTGGCATCAAAGGCCATCAGCGCATCAGCATCGGCGCCGCTGACTCGGGTAGGAGTGATGGCAACACCGGTTGAGGTCTCGTTGTGAGGCGATCCATAAAAGTCGATGCCAGCCTCAGCCTTAAATTGTGGTGCGCTGCCTGGCTCAGCGTTAATAACAGTGGGCTCGCCTAGCCATGGGGCATCTTTGGTTGCCTTTGCAAACTTAGATCCGAATTCACCGAAGGTCAGGAACTGTGCCCGATCACGAATTAGGCCGTACGTTGCTACGTCCCAAAATGCAGTTGATCCACCATTGCTCAGGACTACTTCGTAATCGGCGGGAAGGTCGAACAATTCACGAAGACCCTGGCGCACTCTCCCCACCTGAGACTTCACCGTCTTTTGCCGATGCGAGGTTCCTAAGTAGGAACCTGCGACGGCGGCAAGTGCACTGACCTGTTCGGGCCGCACTTTAGAAGGACCTGCACCAAAGCGTCCATCAACTGGCAGCAGGTCAGCAGGGATAGTGATATCTGAGGCGCTCATGATTTCCTTCGTAGTGAGTTGGAGTTAGATCGTGTACTTCGGTGCAATCAGGGCTGGGTCCCATCCTTCAACAGCTTGGGGAAGGCGTGGACCTGGCCCGACATAACGTGCAGATGGCCGAACGAGTCGGCCGGTCTTCTTTTGTTCGAGAATGTGCGCGCTCCATCCAGCCAAGCGAGCACAGGAAAACATTGCGGTGAACATATGGGATGGCACTTGAGCGAAGTCCAAAACAATGGCTGCCCAAAATTCAACGTTTGTCTCAAGGACCCGATCAGGTCGACGTTCACGCAGTTCAGTCAGCGCAGCTTGCTCAAGGGCAACGGCAACTTCATAGCGAGGAGCATTCAACTCTTGGGCGGTGCGGCGTAAAACACGCGCGCGAGGGTCTTCGGCCCGGTAAACGCGATGGCCAAACCCCATCAATCGCTCGCCGTTGTCAAGAAGTTGCTTGACGTAGGTGCGCGCATCGCCTTGTGCTTCGACTCCTTCAATCATGTGCAGGACGCGAGAAGGTGCGCCACCGTGAAGCGGACCGCTCATGGCTCCGATGGCTCCAGAGATTGACGCGGCCACGTCGGCTCCGGTGGATGCGATCACGCGGGCCGTGAATGTGGATGCATTCATCCCGTGTTCGGCCGCCGAAACAAAGTATGAGTCAACAGCTTGAACGTGAGCTGGGTCCGGATCATCGCGCCAGCGCTTCATGAATCGCTCAACAATGGTGTGAGCTTGATCAATTTCTTGTTGTGGCACCATCGGCTTTGCGATGCCACGTGCTGATTGAGCAACGTAGGACATTGCCATGACGCAAACGCGGGCCAAGTTGTCGCGAGCTTGATCATCATCTATGTCGTGGAGTTGCTTCAGTCCCCAGGAAGGGGCCAACATCGCGATAGCACTTTGCACATCAACGCGAACATCGCCGGAGTGCACCGGCAGGGGGAATGGTTCGGCCGGTGGCAGTCCTGGCCCAAACTCACCGTCAACGAGCAATCCCCATACGTTGCCGTAGCTGACTTTGCCGACGAGGTCTTCAATATCAACCCCGCGATAGCGAAGGGCGCTGCCTTCTTTGTCTGGTTCGGCAATTTGAGTCTCGAAGGCGACAACACCTTCTAGACCGGGCACGAAGTCAGACATTGGCTCTCCAGCAACTATGGACGTAAGTCCCATTCAACCGGTGTGGGCTTGGCCACATGGGGGCGGGTCGGCAATCGGGATCGTGACGCAACCCCCTACAGGGGCAATAAGTGGTAGAACGAATACATGAAGGGTGACGATCTCTATAAGTTGCGCAGATCCTATGCCGACAATCCGCTCAATGAAGCAGATATGGCGGCCGATCCCTTTACGCAATTTGAGCATTGGTTTGACCACGTTCTAGGAATCCCAGATGTCATTGCAGAACCTAACGCGATGGTCTTGGCAACCGCTGACGCGGATGGCCAACCAAGTGCCCGCATGGTTTTGTTGAAAGGTTTTGATGACCGCGGCTTCGTCCTGCACACCAATTACACCTCCCGCAAAGGTCAAGAAGCTGCGGCAAATCCGAAGGGAAGTTTGGTTTTCCCGTGGAATCACATTGAACGTCAAGTCGTCATCGTTGGCTCAGTGGAAAAGGTCAGCGATGCCGAAAGTGTTGAGTACTTCTCGGCGCGCCCCCGTGGTTCACAAATTGCCGCTTTGACCTCTGAGCAATCGCAGGTGATAACGCGTGAAGGACTTGAGAAGCGGTGGGCTGAGCTGGCCGAAAAGTATGCAGGGGACCCGATTCCGCGGCCTGATTTTTGGGGTGGTCTTCGCGTTGTGCCAGCAACGGTGGAGTTCTGGCAAGGACGTAACAACCGCCTGCATGACCGATTGCGTTACCGACGAGAGGCTTCAGCCTGGGTGCTGGAACGATTGAGCCCGTGAGCCGGCTAAGTAACCTTCGAACCACCCTGTTGGCGGATATAACGCCATTGAAAGTGTCCGTTGATTTTCGTCGGATCTTTTTCAGTCAATTAGTTTCGCAAATCGGCACGCAGATGACCGCCGTTGTCATCATTTTGCAAATCTTTGACATAAGTCGCTCAAACTTTGCCACCGGCTTAGTTGGCGCCGTTGCTTTTGTGCCAATGGTTGTTGGTGGCTTGTATGGCGGCTCAATAGCTGATGCACGTGACCGTCGTGCAGTGGCCTATTGGACGACATCAGCCTTGGCCGGCGTCTCATTAATTTTTGCGGGCATTGCCTACACAGATCTGCGCGTCTTGTGGCCGCTGTACTTACTGATCGTTGGACAAACCTGGTTGTCGGCTATTGCTCAACCAACGCGGATGGCGATCATTCCCCGACTTGTTGGGGCTGAGCTGCTGCCAGCAGCTAATGCTCTTGCACAAATTTCTTGGAATATTGGATTCACCATCGGCCCTGTCATCGGCGCAACCATTGCAAAGAGTTACGGCTTTGGGTGGGCCTACCTGGTGGATGCGATTTCCTTTGGTGGTGCTGTTTATGCCTACTGGAGGCTTCCACCAGTGCCACCGGATGGGGCAGCCGGACATAAGGCCGGTTTCAAGTCCGTTCTTGAAGGTTTGAAATTTCTCAAAGGGCGAGACAACGTCTCGATGACTTTCTATGTAGACATTGTGGCGATGGCTTTTGGTATGCAACGAGTGTTGTTCGCATCAATTCCGCTTGCTTTTTATGGCTTAGTAGTCGTTGGTCTTGGTCCGGTGAACGTTTCCTTGAGCGGATTACTTTTTACTGCTCCAGCGCTGGGGGCCGTTATCGGCGCTGTTGGTTCTGGATGGTTTTCTCGAGTTCGTCGCCAAGGTCTTGCAGTGGTGATTTCAATTCTGGTGTGGGGCGGAGCAATTTGTCTTTTCGGCCTCACTCATCAGTGGTGGCTCGGTTTGCTTTTCCTTGCAGTTGCAGGAGCCGCCGACATGGTCTCAGCCGTATTCCGAAACACAATTTTGCAAGCTGCAACACCTGATGCCATGCGAGGTCGACTCCAAGGTGTGTTGATTGCCGTTGTCGCAGGTGGCCCTTACGTCGGGGACTTTAGAGCTGGCGCCATTGCGGAGTGGTTCGATGTTCGTTTAGCGGTGGTCAGTGGCGGGATTTTGTGCATCGTGGGGGTTTTGGCGCTGGTTGCTTGGCGTCCTGGGTTCCTGCGCTACGACGCTTGGCACCCAGTTCCATAATTTGGCCCAAATCTTGCGGGTTGCAGTGAGGTGGGCAGGTACTATGTGGAACTTGCTGGCGATATTCCCCGAGAGGCCACAATTCATGAAACCCTTTGCGCGTACGAATCGTCGCGCCTGGGTGGCTACTTTTGCCACCCTCAGCACTCTTGCGGGTTCATTAACTCTGGGAGCTGGTCCAGCCGCAGCCATTGGACCAGGCATTTCTGTAAGTCAGCAAGTCTCCTCAGCAGTTCTCGTGGGTCAAGACGCATCCTTCACTCTTACAGCCAGTAACCCGAATGTGCCACTTGCGCTAACGCAGTACAACGTCAGCTTCCGAACTGAATTGCCGCTAGGTGTTACCTACAAGGCAGGAAGTACTTCACCTTCCTCCGATGGCGAACCCACCGTTGTGACCGATCCGGTTACCGGTCAACAAACGCTGATTTGGTCCAACGTGGCCGATGTTCAAATTGGAAGCTCGTTTGCAATTTCTTTTAAGGCAACCCCAGATCCGGCGACGCTGAGTGTGGGCTGGTCTTTCGATACGACCAGTCAGGCTTTTGCAAGTAGTGATCCGCGGTTGGTTCCTAAGTTTGATGCCGTTGGCGACCCCGTGGCTGGTGCGACGATTAATTCTGCGCAGACTTCACCGACCACCACCCAAGTCACAGCCATCACTGTTGCTAAGTCTGAACCGAGTCCGGAGGGTGAGTTAGTCCGGGGAGTGCACAATCACTCAACCGTTTACACGCTGACTGTCACGAACAATGACGAACATGCCACGGACTTAGTTTTGGTTGAGGATTACATCCCTGCCGGCCTTGAATTCCTTGGCTGTGGTGGCGTGGATAACAGCGATGGCGTTGAGTACTCCGGTGCTGCATCGTTGAGTGCAACCCCTGTGATCCCGGCGGCTAACTGCCCCACGCCCACTCGGGTTGAAACTGTCACGAATCCACCTGCCCAGGGATCAACGGTTTATCCCGCTGGGGTCTATACCAAGGTCACCTGGTCCCTCGGCAATTTCGCGGCCAGTGGAGTCAAGACCATTAAGTACCGCGCAGGTATCCCGTTGCAAGCCAATACGGCCACATTTGTTGGTGGGGCTCCAAGTCCAACAAGCCTGGATCAGATCGCCAATCTCGATAACAACACCGGCGCCTCAACGCGAGAAACTTCAAGTGAGCAAGCGCTGACAAATATTGCGCGCGTATCAGGCACCTACACCGGTCCAGTCGCGCCCACCGCAAGCACTCAGGTGGCCAGCGATGGTAGCTACACCGTTACTGCTGAAGACATCGCAATGCAAAAAAGTGTTAGCCCTACCTCTTTTACTGCTGGTGGCATTGCAACATTTACCTTGACCGTGCGGGTTAGTGAGTATGTCGATGGGTCAGCCATTGTTTTGACCGACACCTTGCCCGATGGCATGTGTCCGCTATCGAGCACAACAAACTTCTCTGACGCTTCGGTACCTGCATGTGATCCTGTTGCCGGTTCTGACCCAACAGGTGGATCCTTCTCCATCATCACGCAACAAAGTGATGGCACTTTCGCCATGACGTTTAATGACCTGACTGTTGATGCCGATGGCGTGGCCGTGGTTAGCTTCAAAGCAGCCATGCTGGCCAACTACCTCAGTAATGGCGACCCGGTGGTTGCCGGCGACTCGGTTGTCAATAACGCTTCGTTGACCGGAACCACTTCGCCCATTGCGGGAACCAGTGGGTCGGGAACCCAAACGGTCTATGACGTTTCATCGGCTCGGCTGACTACGTCAGCCTTGAGCATTGAGAAGAAGATCAAGCCAGCATCTGATCCCTATGAATGCGGAACCGGCCCGTACGTTAAACCGCCGACTGCTGGTTATTCGGCAAAAGATTTCATTTTTGCTAAGGGATCACGGATTTGTTTCCAGCTCAATGTCACTTTCCCCACATCGACCGATTCTCGAAACGTTGTCATTAATGACGTGCTCCCTGACGGCACGGTCTATGAGGCCGGCTCCCAGAGCACCGTGGTTAGCCCCACCTTTGATGTGACGTTTAATGAAGCAGATGCTGCAGCTGACACGCAGTTCCCAACCTGGACATTGGGTAACACCATTGGCGGGGCTGCCTTTGTTCCAGCAGGTTCACGTTTTAAGGCTTATATCGGTGTAATCGTTACTCGGGCGTCGAACAAGGCAGCAGTTGATCTCACTGACAACTTGATGAAGATGCGGTCGGAATCAACGGCCGGCACCGTGGTTTCTTATCGCGACAACGTTGGGTTCGGCATTGCGCCGGTTACTCCACTTGAAATTACCAAGGGCATAGCAACCATTACCGACGGTGCAGGAGCGGTTGATTCACTCAACCCACTCAACCGACCTGCCACCAACGTCGATGATGAGGCAGTCGTCCAAGGCGATCGCGTTAAGTTCCGAGTGGACTTAAAGAATGCGGGCGTTGCAGGGGACGGCAATGCTGCGCCCATCAGGGGAACAGATGTTTGGGATGTGTTGGCACCCGGGATTACTTGCGCCCAGGTTTCGGCAATTTCGGCAGTTAGTAGTGCAGCGCGAGCTCCAGTTGGCGCTTGTACCAATCCTGGCGATGTTGATCAGCCTACGTTCGCCGGAAGTGGCACCTTAAGCGCTATTCGTTGGACCTTCCGCAGCGGTAGTGAAGATGAAATCTTGCCTGGGGCAACGCGCACCTTGAGTTATGACGTGCTGATTCCAACGCCAACCCGCGCCGGCGCAGACTTAGTTGACACCGCAAACGTGCGCTCGTATGAGGTCTTCAACGATCAAAGTGATGAGTCAACGACCTATTTCCCCACCAACAACATTGATCCATCGGTTCCCGTTGAGGATCAACGTGTTGGCGATTTGTCAGATCCATCAAATGTCTTCCTTGTTGATACGTTCCTTAAGAAGGAAGTGATCAGCACTGGCGTCATCGATGCTAATAACACTGAACTGACCCAGGCTGTCAATGGCGAGTCTGTGACGTATCGTGTCGGTTTGACCGTACCGGCGCGAACTAGTGTCTTCAATGGGGTGATCACTGATCCGCTACCCACCGGAATTACGTTCACAAGTTCAAGCGTGAAGTTTTCTTCAACAGGTGTATCTCCGGCCACCGGAAATCTGCCAGCCGGATTTACTTTTAATGCGTTGGCTGGGACTTTGACCTTCCCCGCTACCTATACCAACTCCAGCTCCACCGACGATCTTTTCGAGATCACGATTGTGGCCAAAGCCTCACCCACTACTGGCGTGGGTAAAAAGACCAATACCGCCAGCTTTGCCAGTACCGACACCGTGACCGGCTCTGCGCTTGCTCCCAAGACGGCAAACTCTGTCATCACAGTCATTCGCCCCGCACCGACATTGGCCAAGACCAACGATTCCACCGGAACGGTCCTGGGTGATCAGGTGGTGAAGTATCAACTTCGGGTAGAAAATGCGGCCAAGCGCCCAACCCTGTTTGATTCCCACGTTGTTGACTGTGTCCCAGCGGGTCTGATCTTCCAAAGTTACTTACCGCCAACCTCGGGTACCACTTCGCCTGCAGTTCCTGGTGATGGAACCAATGGTTGCGCGGTGGGGACGACGAAGTTGTCCTGGACCATTGGCGCGGTCGAAGCCGGAGTTGCAAAGACGGTCGAATATACGGTCAAGGTGACTAGTCAAGCAGCGGGAAATGCTTCGTACACGAACACCGCCACTTTGGTGGGCAGCACGTTGGATAACGGGGTTAATGACGCGGCTCTTGAGTATGTCTTTGGTTTGAATGCGACCAACACCGTCAAGGTGGCCGGCGCAACCATCAGTAAAACTGTCACGCCAGCTGCTCGCACCATTGGCCAAGTTGCCACGTTTACTGCAACCACGACTTTGCCGGCGAATGTTAATTTCTACAATCTGTCCATCACGGACAAAATTCCAGCAGGCTTTGATCGCACCACTTTGACCACCGACACGGTGAGTTGCACAAATGCCGATGGGTCTGATTGCAATCTTGATCCCACCGAACTAACTCCGATTGCTCAGCTAGATGGGTCCACTAAGGCTGCTTGGCTGTTTGGCGATGCCCGGGCTAGTGCCCAAAGGCGCACGATCAAGGTGACCTACTCCTTGCAGGTCAAGGACCTCACAGGAGTCAATCGCAACTCGGTCTTAGTCAACAGTGCGGATGCTCAGTGGGACCGAGCACCGTCAACACCGCCAACCTCAGCCGAATATGTCTACACCGACAAGACCCCGATTCCTGCCACAGCAAGTGTCACAGTGCAAGAGCCGCTGCTGTCGATAGACAAGCGAGTCAATGACTCCACGCCAGGTCCTGGTCAACTTTTCACGTACACAGTCAAGGTGTCAAACTCCTCTGCTGCCAATGTCAGCACTGCGTACAACACATCGGTGACCGACACGATTCCGGTAGGCGTTGTTATTCAAACGCCGCTGCCACCGGGTGCAACGCTTGCGGGAGTTGGACCAAATGGCGGCGGAACGATTACCTGGGTGCCAGCAGGAAACATTCTTCCCGGTGGATCGGTGACGTTGACCTACACAGCGTTGTTAGCCAATTCGACAACGTTGAACGCAACGCCGCTGACAAATACAGCTGACATCACTTCGTATCGCAGTCAACCCGGTGGTGGACGTGTCTATGACGGGCCAAGTGATCCAGCCACACTCACCCCGGCATTCCCGGCCTTCACTGTCACCAAGACCGCGCCTGAGGGCGGCCTTGCGTACATCAATGATGACTTCCGTTGGAACATTCAGATCAAGAACACCGGTAAGGCCGATGCCTTTGACGTTGATGTCAACGACGTGCTGCCTCCCAATTGGCGATACGTCGCCGGTTCGGCGTTGGTCAGTGTGGCCAACGGAGAATCCATTGCCCTTGAGCCAAGTAGTTCGGCCATTGTGGGCGCTGTTCAGAGCCTGACCTTTGCCAACGTGGGTGACTTGGCAGTGGGTGAGTCCATCGTTATCAAGCTGACGGCCAAGCCACTTCCTGCGGTGGTTTCCACACCAGGGGTTGGATCGTCAACGCAGCACACCAACAGTTCCACGGCTAAGGGTAATGACGCCACTGGGCATGATCACAATGCAGATGGCCCGTACACCGACACGGATACGGCGAATGCGCACGTTGATAGTGCTGATGTTCAAATCGTCAAGTCCCATACGAGTCCAGTGGTTGCTGGTTCCACATTTAGCTGGAAACTTGATGTCAAGAACAACGGTGCAGATACCGCAGTCGGCCCGTTTGTTGTCACCGATGAAGTTCCTTCTGGCCCGATCTTGGTCAGTGCCACGGGTACTGGTTGGTCCTGTGTTGTTGCCTCTCGCCAGGTCACGTGTGAGCGCACCAATGGAACCAATACGTTGGCTTCCGGGGCTTCCTTCCCCTCCATCGTCTTGACCCTGCGCATCGCGGCCAACGTTGCTTCAGCAACGACGTACTCCAACACCGGTTCGGTCACTGATCGCACGTACGATCCTGATTCAGCTAGCAATTCATCAACCGATGAGGTCACAGTGACTACATCGGCAGACCTCAAGGTCACCAAAGCGCTGAGTGGTTCGATGGTCGCAGGGCGAAATGCCACGTACACGCTCGAGGTGAGTAATCGTGGCCCATCGGTATCCCGTGGCACGATCACCGTGACTGATCTGGTACCCACAGGTACGACCTTTGTCAGCGCCAGCGGTGTTGGTTGGTCGTGTTCGCAAGACGCCGGCACGATTTCGTGTGACCACTTAGCTGATCTTGATCCCAGCACTGCCGCGGGCCAAATCAAGGTGGTGCTGGCCGTTGATTCTGATCGCACCGGTGCAGTTGTCAACGCTGCACACGTGACCGGTCCAACCTCCGATCCTGATCTGACTAATAACGACAGTGAAGTCACCACCACCCCACAAACTTCGGCCGACCTGATCCTCACCAAGACCTCTACCGGTTCAGTGATAGCTGGGACTACGGCCACCTATCGATTGGTGGTCAAAAATCTCGGACCATCGAGTGCGCAATCAGTAACGATCAATGACACCTTGCCAACCGGCGGAACGTACGCGAGCTTTAGTTCGTCCACCGGTAGTTGGAGTTGTTCGGTCAATGCTGGAACTGTGACCTGTGACTTAAGTGGGGCGCTGGCCAGTGGTGCCTCGGCAGAGGTTGACCTCAACGTTGATATTGCCTCGGGGGTGGTGGGCAATATCGCGAATACCGCGGCTGTAACGTCCACAACGACAGATCCCAATCCCGATAACAACACCGACACCGACAATTCCCTGTTCACGGCGAAGGCCGATTTGCAGATTGTCAAGTCGCACACCGGTGACGGGGTTGCTGGTGAAAATATTTCGTTCACTTTGGCTGTGAAGAATAACGGTCCTTCAGATGCTGAAGCCTCAATCGTGGTCAACGATGTCCTGCCGGATGGTTTGAGTTTCGTATCAGCAAGTGGTTCTGGTTGGTCATGTTCGGCCGACGGGGCAGAGCTGACCTGCACTCGCAGCACCACTTTGATCAGCGGTGCGAGTGCGCCTTTGATCACGGTTGTGGCAAGCATCGATCCATCGGCGGGTCCGTCATCGCTGTTCAACACGGCCACAGTTACTTCAACGACCACTCATGATCCGGATCAGGAAAACAACACATCAACAGATGAACTTGTCGTCAATGATTCGACCGATTTGACGATGACTAAGACCACCACAGGGGCAAACCCGGTCAAGGCCGGTCAGCGCACCGAGTTCTCCATCGTTGTCACCAACCAAGGGCCATCAACCGCAGATGATGTGATCGTGGAAGACACCTTGCCATCCACGTTCAGCGACATCACTATCGATGACAATGGGTGGACCTGCGAACCGGTGGCGGGCAACAAGATTCTCTGCCGGCTTGCAGAGCTCGTCCCTGGAACTTCACCGACGTTGCAAATCTCGGCAAAGGTCAATCCAGATGTTGATCCAGGTTCTACGTTGACCAATACCGCGTCAGTGACTACCACTACTCCTGGTGATGACCCGGCAGATAACTCAGATGACTCGACAGTTGGCGTTCAAACAGCTGCTGACTTGACCATCACCAAGTCCGTACCAGACTCAAGAGTTGAGGCAGGTGACTCGGCGCTTTACACCTTGGCTGTCCACAACAATGGGCCATCAAATGCTGCCGCCGACATTGTCATAACCGATACCCTGCCCCCGAACTTAACTTTTGCTGACAGCGTCGGTCCTTGGGACTGTGTGCCAGGTGCTGTCAACGGCTCAGGCCAGCTAGTCAGCTGTACCTTGCAGGGAAGTTTTGGCATTCCAGCTAATGGCGATGCGCCGGATCTGCAAATACTGGTTGACATCAACTCCGCGGCAGACCCTGGCACGTACACCAACAGCGCACAGGTGAGTTCACCAACGGCTGACCCCGACTCTTCGAACAACACCGATGAAGCAGGCCTTAACGTGGGTCGCAAAGTTGATCTGGTGACGACCAAGTTGCACACCGGCGATGTGAAAGTCGGGGAAGATCTAACCTTCACAATCCGCGTGACAAATAACGGACCATCTCAAGCCCGCGCCGTTACCTCTACTGACACCTTGCCCACCGGATTGCAATTTGTTTCGGTCAGCGGTGACGGTGATTGGACCTGCGGGCAGGACAACGGTGTCATCTCGTGCGACCTTGGCGCTCCACTGGATGCTTTGGCCTACGCCGAGTACACAGTGAGCGCCAAAGTTCTGCCGAGTGCTTATCCGTCGGTCACTAATACTGCGACGGCTCAATCTGATATTCCAGATGCCAATGAGTCCGATAACACCGGCACAGATCAGGTAGATGTGCCCGCACTGGTTGATCTGAGTATCGCTAAATCACACAGTGGAGTCTTCAAAGTTGGCACCCCTGGCACCTACGCGATCAAAGTCACCAACCAAGGTCCGACCGCAGATCCAGGACCGATCACTGTGACCGACACCTTGCCCAATGGTCTGACCTTCAATTCTGGCACCGGGACGGGATGGAGTTGTTCGGCAGTTGGGCAGGTACTCACCTGCACTCGGACCGGATCCTTGGGGATTGATGCGAGTTCAACGGTGTCTGTGAAGGTCAATGTCTTGGCATCAGCAGCACCTGGCGTGACAAATAGTGCGACCGTGTCAACGCCGAGCGAAGATGTAGATCCGAGCAATAACACCGATGAGGATCCAACGATTGTTCAATCGGTTTCTGGATTGAGCATCCAAAAAGATGCGATTTCCTTTACCGGGACAGCCGCGAAGTATCGAATCACGGTGACCAACAACGGGCCGAGCACAACAACCACGCAGATCATCATTAAGGATCAGTTGCCCGCACAGCTGACCTATGTCGCCTCCGATGGCTACTTCTGGGCGTGTGGCGCTGTTGGTCAAACGCTGACGTGCACCAACGATCAGCCACTTACGGTGGGCTCGTCCACCTCGGTGGTGATCTCCACATCGGTCAAGGCCGGTGCAACGGGAACCATTAAGAATGTGGCCACGGTAAGTGGCGGAAACACTGACCAGGTGGCCATCGCAACCGATGATGCCGTGATCAACGTCCCAGAAAAATTGGCACACACTGGTGCCAGCATCCTTGGCACGCTGATCTTGGGCTTGGTCTTTATCGGACTTGGTTTGAGCCTGCGATTGCGCCGTCGCTCCATCGGCTAGTTGGCCCGGGTGCCTGCAAACGCGCCAGCCTGCTGGCTACTGGTCAGCTTTCAGCTCGGCTAGTCGAGCAAGTGCTTCGTGACGCTCAAGACTGTGATCCACGATGCGCTCGGGGTAATCACCGGCAAGAAGTGGTGCTTGCCAGGGTTCGTGCGCGCTTGCTCCAGCAAGTTGTGCAAGTTCAGGAATGTATTTGCGAACGTAGTCACCCTCGGGGTCGAATTTGATGCCTTGCATCACAGGATTAAAAACTCGAAAGTACGGCGCCGCATCAGTGCCGGTGCCAGCTGCCCACTGCCAACCGTGTTGATTACTGGCGATGTCGCCGTCACGCAGCCACTGCATGAAATGCGCAGCACCGCGTTGCCAGTCCAAGTGCAGATCCTTAACCAAGAACGAAGCCACAACCATGCGCACTCGATTGTGAATCCAGCCTTCTGCTAGAAGTTGGCGCATGCCCGCGTCAACAAACGGATAGCCGGTCCGGCCTTCAGCCCAGGCAGCGAATCGAGCATCTGCGCTAGTTCCGCTATCTGTTCGCATGCCTTGCATGGTGGGTTTAAGGCTGTGCTGGGCAGATTGCGGGACATGGAACAGCACATCGGCGTAGAACTCGCGCCAGCACAACTCGCGCCGGTAGACATCGTGCGCCCTGGAATCGTTGAGCTCAGCGAGCAAGGTGCGCGGATGCACCTGTCCCCATCGAAGGGCCATGGACAAGCTCGAGGTGCCCGCAAGATCGGGTCTGTCCCTGTGGTCCGGGTATTCGTCGATGAGGTCGGTGTGGAATGTCCTCCATAGATCCAGACTTGCCTCTTCCCCGATAGCGGGAAGCGTCACGCCAGTAGGCAGTTCCGCCGTTGGCCACGGATCACTGACCAGGCTGAGCCACGACGGAGTGGTGTTTGCTACCGGTGCCAACCAGCCACTTTCACACCACGCTCGATAAAACGGGGTAAAGACTTGGTAGGGCGTTCCATCTGACTTGCGAACAACCCCTGGGTTGACCGCATACGGTGACCCCACAGATTCCAGCGCTACCTGGTTATCCATCAAAGCGCGTTCGACAGCTGCATCTCGTCGTTGACCATAGGGAGCAAAGTCTCTGCTAATAAAAACAGTGCTCGTGCCAACCTCCTTGGCCACTGCTGGCACCACCTGGGTGGGACTTCCTACTCGCACCACGAGTTGGCCGTCCATGGATTCGTTGAGTGCATCGAGACTGCGCAGCAGGCACACCCGCCGGACAGCACCGGCCCTGTCCCACAGATGCGGGTCGATGACAAACAGTCCAAGCACGGGTCCGGCTTCCGCGGCACGAGCCAAAGCCGCGTGGTCATTGAGGCGCAAGTCCCGCCGAAACCACATCACCGAAGTCATGGGTTCACGCTAGAGCGCAACCGGACTTGGCGCATCTGGATTAACGCAGAGCAGCGGGGGTCAGATCTGGGTACGGTTGTTGTGTGAGCGGCCTGATTGACACCACCGAGATGTACCTGCGCACCGTCTATGAACTTGAAGAAGAGGGCGTACGGCCGATGCGAGCCCGCATTGCGGAGCGATTGGGACAAAGCGGCCCAACGGTGAGCCAGACCGTTGCTCGCCTTGAGCGCGATGGCCTCTTGACCCTGCAAGACGATCGCCACTTGGAGTTCACGGCTGCGGGTCGAGCCATGGCTGTGCGGGTGATGCGCAAGCACCGACTTGCCGAGTGCATGTTGATCGACATCATTGGTTTGCCGTGGGAAACCGTGCACGCGGAGGCTTGTCGCTGGGAACACGTGATGAGTGAAGATGTGGAGCGACGCATCGTCGAATTGCTCGATCATCCGACCGAGTCGCCATACGGCAATCCCATCCCAGGTCTCGCTGAACTTTTTGATGAAGCGGACCATGACACATCAACCGAAGCGCTGGTAGGGCTCGACTCAGTTGCGGGGAGTCAGGCCAAGAGAGTCACGGTGCGGCGCATCGCTGAACCGGTGCAAGAAGACAGTGAATTGATGACGGCCCTTCGACGGGCAGGGGTTCAGCCCGGCGAAATTGTTTCGGTGACGC
>Ga0114958_10001401_pt1 | contig 19065 bp, 17 predicted proteins | sample C_130208_EF_Meta_FD_89577 | JGI IMG/M metagenome (GOLD analysis project Ga0114958, IMG submission 89577) | Freshwater microbial communities from Lake Croche, Canada to study carbon cycling - C_130208_EF_MetaG | ecosystem: Environmental > Aquatic > Freshwater > Lake | place: Lake Croche, Canada...
ACAGGTTTCAAAAACCTGTCAGGTTTTAAGCCGTTACCACGCGAAAGATTCGCGCGGCAGCGGGGGGTTTATTTTATTATTTCTGCAATTGTTGGAATTAATTTACCAATACCATATGCTATTACGTTTGTTGCAACAGCAAGTATTATACTTATGAAAAACTTATTAAGAAACTTTTTATTTTTCTTGTTTATTTCTAATAATTTATTTTCATCTCCTTTTGTAAATTCAAACATTGGGTTTTTGGAGAATTTTGAAATACTACTATTCATTATTTTTTCGGATAGTATTTTCCCAAAAGTAATAGCTATATAAATAACAAAAACACTAAGAGTTACTATTTTGTAAAAACTAGTTAATATACTATTTAATAAAATTTCATTGTTTTTATAAAAATATGAAAATGAGTAGTTTAAAATAATTAAAGAAGCCGTTAGAAATAATAAGGATATCAAACTTTTGATATGATTATTATACTTTAATAAAAATAATATTAATTTATGGTTTTCTGTATTACTTGGTAAAGCTTCGTACCAATTACTAACAATCATTTGAAGCTCGCTACATAATTGAGCATTTACAAAATCTATTTTGCATACAACTTGAGATTGTGCTTCTACTAAATCAGTTTCTTCTCCACCTTGAAAAATCACTTGTAACATTTCGTTTGGTCTTAACCCGTTTCCAATTCTAACTCTTAGAGTATGAGTTTGTGGAACTTCACTAATTTGATTTGGAAAAATTATGTTAAAATCCCATTCAATAGTTATGTAATTTGTAGTTGGAGATATATTCCAATTATGGTTAACAAATTCATTCCAATTTCCAAATGATTTAATTTCCTTGCTAGAAAGTGAAACTATTACAGAATTTGAGTCAGTAACTAAATTTAAAAGCCTTAATTTTTGATAAATGGATTCGTTAAGTTCAACTATATCTCTTCTTCGAAAATGTTTATTATCTGTGAATAATTTTATATCAGTATCTCTTTTCGCTTTAAACAAATAATAAAGAGATTTAAATTGTTCAATTTGAACTTGGTTGGCTAAAGCTTGATTAGCATTATTTTGCATTTCGGGCATAATTTCACTCATAATATTATCGATTTTTCAATTGGTTTCTTGTCTTATTCCGCTCCGCAAAATCTCCCGACTTTGCGACATAGTGTACACTTTCTATTTGTGTTTATTTGCATGTTAACGTTTTCTTATTTTTTGTTGTACCTTGAAGTTTTGAGACTTTGAGGAGCGGAGCATAGATTGCAAATCAGCGCTACTGGGGTTACATCGTAATACAAAGCCATAATTCTCAAATAATAAAATCGACCGTTTCGCGGTATTTATTAAATTGTTAAAAAGCCCTTACTCCACGCACGGTGTTAGCCGTAACTGACTTATTAGTGACGTTGGCGTAACCAAAGCGGAAATTGAAGTCGTACGAATTGGAAGTGCCATACTCGGTACTGCTCCAATAGTTAGCTGTACTTGAAAGTAGCGTGTTAGCACCTGTACGTAAGCCTTTTTGGGCTTCATATCGATTATTCCAAAGTTTATTAAGTTCGTCAATACTTGGTAAATACCAACCTGCACCCAATGTTGTAATGTATGTTACCGCAGGGCTACCCGTCATTAAATTAGTATTGTATACTCCGTCCTCGGTGCGGTTTGCATTTAATAATGTAAGCGGCGATGTTTGCCAAACCACTGATGGGCTTTCGGTAAGTGCAACGATAAGCCCGTGTTCTAAACCATCGTTGCCTTTGTATAGGTAATAAATTATTCCTCCATTAAAGGCTTCGCCTAGGTAGTGGGTAAAGCCGCCAACTTGCCCGTTTGTTCCATTTGTTCCTGCTGCACCTGTTGCTCCAGTAGCACCTGTTAAACCAATCGGACCTTGTGGACCAGTAGCACCAGTTAAGCCAATTGGACCAGTAGCACCAGTTAAACCAATCGGACCTTGTGGACCAGTAGCACCAGTTAAACCAATCGGACCTTGTGGACCAGTAGCACCAGTAGCACCAATAGGGCCAGTAGCACCAGTTAAGCCAATTGGACCTTGTGGACCTGTTGCGCTATTTGCACTATATAAAGCATACGGCACGCTCATAAGTTCGTTTGTACCAGCTATGGTGTAATCAGTTCCGCCAGTTGGGTCAGTTTCTGTTTTAATAAAATAAGGACCTGCCGCCCAATTAATACCCGTAAATATGCCTGTTATAACTGTACCTGTTCCAATTTCTAAACTTACTAAACCATTGGTGTTGGTGCTTGGTGTTTGGGTTTCTACATATACAGCTATGCCAGTTGAAGAACCTTGTAATATGCTTATCTTCATACCAACAGGTGTTGATGTTATTAATAAATTACTATTGTTATGAATTACGGCTTGGTAACTCATTTTTTGTGGGGCTTGGGCAAATACACTTGCCGTTAATAATAGCCCTGCTAGTATTGAATATATCTTTTTCATGTTATTTAGTTTTTAATGATTTTAAATGTTTTTACTTCGTTGTTATTGTTGGTTACTTTTAAAAAATAGGTAGCACTTGGTAAGTTTTCCATACCAATTGTTTCGCTACTACTTATTATTTTTCGGCTTTCAATTAATTTTCCGTTGATGTTGTAAAGTTGAAAATTCAAAGTAGAAAGTTCAGCTTTGCCTACAGTAAGGGTTAAAAAATTAGTTGTTGGGTTAGGGTAAGCGGATAATTCTAAATTAATAGAATGATTATCAATACCCAGCACAATAGAAATTTCGTAAGGTTGCTGCACGCCTTGTGCTACCGAACCTGTGGTTCCTGTATTAGTGGTATAAACAATTTGCCCTACCGAATAAGCAATAGTTCCTCCGCCACCCGAAGCATTACCGCCTGTGGCGGTAGTTGCTTGTTGTGCTTGTGCTGTTATCCCGAGGCCTAACAACAAAACACTCAATTTTACTTTTTTGTGTTTCATTTTTTGTTTTGATTTTAATTGTTATTTTCGTTTTGCAACATTATTTTTTTCTTCCCCGATAGCGCGGATTTACTTCGTCTGTTCGCTTCGCTCGGGTGCAATCCGTGCCTGAAGCCATAAGCTTTTTTATTACACCTACGCTCTCCAGTTTTCGGCTGCCCTGTTTTTTCATTAATTTGGAGTTTATAACCCCAATAGCGAGGTTATTTACTCCTCTGATGTTTACCACTTTTTTTATAAAAAAACTTTTTAAAAATATAGCATTGTCAACTAATTCTATTTAATCTAGAATAAAAAATGAATTAATACAGCTTAAAAAATAACAAGTATAAAAGGACCAGAGAGGGAGTAGGAAGGTGCTATAGTAATTGGTGTTTTGAGTTGTTAAGAATTTTGGGAGGGATTTATAGGTGGCGGAATAACTATTCCCGAAACCAAAAACCCCTTCGTTTTTTTAAAAACGAAGGGGTTTATTATTAGTAGTGAATAGGGTTGGTTAACTATTTTTAACCAACGGTATAGTATTTATTCCTTGATAAACTTTCTAACCAAAGTGGAATCTCCAGAAACGGCTTGTATAATATACATTCCGCTGGTTAATTGTTGCACCTCAACTTGATTGGTATTTGTAGTTTGTGTTACAACAATTTTTCCGGTAAGGTCTGTAATTGTAATTTTATCCATTACCATGTTGTTTGAAGATTGAATATACAACGTATTTTTCACCGGAACTGGATATAATTGTAATGACGTGGCTGCAAAAGTAGGATTTGCTAAACTAATACCATTTATAGTAGCAAATTCTTGCCACACAGCTGCCGCTTGATATGCCGCCAGACTACCAGCAGGAACTGTTAAACTACAAGCACTTTGGGATACACCAACAAAAACAGAAGCATTTATTAACAAAGGTGTTGCAATATTACATTGTATCGATGTTAAACCAGTACCTCCAAATGCATTATCACCAATACTTGTTACCGAGTTTCCAATAGTAATTGAGTTTAAACCAGAACAAAAATAAAAAGCATAATTACCAATACTTGTTACTGAGTCGGGAATAGTAACCGACGTTAAAGTATAACAATTAGCAAAAACACTATCACTAATACTCGTTACTGAGTTTCCAATAGTAACCGTAGATAAACCTGTACAATTTGCAAAAGCACCGGTACCAATACTCGTTACCGAGTTCCCAATAGTAACTGAAGTTAAAGCTGAACAACTTTGAAAAGCTGATTGACCAATACTCGTTACCGTATAAGTACCACAACCCGTAGTTACAGAAGCTGGGATTACAACAACCCCTGTTGCACTTGTATTATCGCCAACAGCAACAGTCGTTGGTGAGGTAACAACATAATTAATACCATCTTTAGTAAAACTGGTTGGTGGTGTTGTAATGGTTAAATCTAATTGTTCAGTGATACCATTTGTAGTTGTACCAGTATAAACCCCTGTTTCAGTATAGTTTTGATTGTTGTTTGCCCAAGTATAACTTGCACATGCAGTTACAGTTGTAGTATTATAAACAATTGCATTAATAGGAGCAAAATCTTTCCAAACAAGCGCCGCTTGATACGCAGATACACTTGCAGCAGGCACTGTTAAACTACAAGCCGATTGGGTTACGTCTGCAAAAACATTAGCAGTTATAGTTATAGGCGTACTTACATTGCAAATAAGAGAGGTTAAACTAAAACAATTTGCAAAAGCTCTTGCGCCAATGCTCGTTACCGAGTTTCCAATAGTAATTGAAGTTAAACCAGTACAAGTGTTAAAAGCACTATCACCAATACTAGTTATCGAGTTGGGAATAGTAACTGACGTTAAACCAGAGCAATTAGCAAAAGTAGTAGCACCAATGCTCGTTAAAGAGCTAGGAATCGCAAAAGAAGTTAATTTATAACAATTTTGAAAAGCACCGTTACCAATGCTCGTTACCGAGTTTCCAATAGTAATTGAAGTTAAACCAGTACAACTAAAAAAAGCACTGTTACCAATACTAGTTACCGTGTTGGGTATAGTAATTGAGGTTAGACCAGAACATTGTCTAAAAGCGTAATCGCCAATACTCGTTACTGAGTTTCCTATAGCAACCGAAGTTAAACCATAACAATCACTAAAAGCATATTCACTAATACTCGTTACAGAGTTGGGGATAGAAATCGAGGGTAATTGAGTACAATTGCTGAAAACACCTGAACTTATACTTGTTATTGCATTGGGAAGTGTAGCCGAAGTTAAACCAGAACAACTATAAAAAGCATATTGACCCAAGCTCGTTACCGAGTTTGGAATAGTAACTGAGGTTAAACCTGAACACTCTTGAAAAGCATTATCATCAATACTCGTTACCGAGTTGGGAATAGTAACCGAAGTTAATCCAGTACAATAAGCAAAAGCATTTATACCAATGCTTGTTACCGAGTTGGGAATAGTAACTGATGATAAACCAGAACAATTTTTAAAAGCTTTTTCACCAATATTCGTTACAGCATAAGTACCACATTCCGTTGTTACAGCAGGTGGTATTACAACAACACCTGTTGCACTTGCATTAATCCCTACTGCTACTGTAGTAGGCGAAGTAACCACATAATTAATACCATCACTAGTAAAATTGGATTGAATTGTTAAAGCTAATGTTTCGACAGTATAATTTGTACTGTCATTTGTACTAGCATAATAATACGTTCCACTAGTGGTGTATGTTTGATTATTAACTAACCAAGTGTAACTATTGCAAACGGAAATGGTTGTAGTGTTGTTAAAAGTTGGATTAGAAACTACAAGACCAAAATCTTGCCAAATAGCCGCTGCTTGATAAACAGCAACAGCACCTGCTGGCACTGATAAAATACAACCAATTTGGTTTACACCTTCAAAAACAGATGCATCAATGGCTATAGGCACACTAGCATTACAAGTAACAGAAGTTAAATTTGAACAATAGCCAAAAGCATATTGATCAATATTCGTTACCGAGTTGGGAATAGTAACCGAAGTTAAACCTGTTAGGGCAAAAGCAGCTTGACCAATATTCGTTACCGAGTTAGGAATAGTTATCGATGTTAAAGTTGAACATTGTAAAAAAGCGTAATCACTAATACTCGTTACTGAATAAGTACCGCAAGCCGTGGTTACAGCAGCAGGGATTACAACAACCCCTGTTGCGCTTGTATTATTTCCTACCGCTACTGTAGTTGGTGAGGTAACTTCATAATTAATACCATCACTAGTAAAACTGGTTGGTGGTGTTGAAATGGTTAAATCCAATTGTTCAGTGATACCATTTGTAGTCGTACCAGTATAAACCCCTGTTTCAGTATAGGTTTGATTGTTATTTTCCCAAGTATAAGTACCACAAGCGGTTATAGTTGTAGTGTTGTAAACAGTTGAACTAGTAATAGGATTAAAATTTTGCCACACAGCTGCCGCTTGATACGCCGCCACACTACCTGCAGGAACTGCTAAACTACAAGCCGCTTGGTTTACAACTTGAAAAACAGTCCCATCAATAGTTAAGGGCGTACTTATATTGCAAATAACCGAGGTTAAATTGAAACAAAAAGCAAAAGCAAAATTACCAATGCTCGCTACAGAGTTCCCAATAGTAACTGAAGTTAAACCTGAAGTTTGAAAAGCAGCATTACCTATACTCGTTACCGAGTTGGGAATAGTAACTGTAGATAAACCTTGACAATAGGTAAAAGCACCGTCACCAATTTTTGTAACCGAATAAACAGTACTGTTGTGGGTAACTTGTGATGGAATTGTAATAGTTCCAGCTGCTGCTTGATTTTGCATTCCAACTTCAACAGTGCTGCTTGAAGTTACGTTGTAAACTAACCCATCACTAGTGAATGTCTGTGCTAGTGCATGTTGTCCTCCTAATGAAGCGAATAGCATTAAAAAAATAATTTTTTTCATAATTAAAGATATTTGTACCTACTTTAGTATTGGCTTAGGCTTTCCGTTTTTTGTAATTTTATTGTTAAAATTTATTTTCTATAATTGCTTTTTTAATAATTCTTTTTTGCAAATCATAAAAATTCTATGAAAAGATTTAAAAAAGTGCAAACATAAATATTTTAATTAAATTAAAAAATGAATTAATACAGATTTAAAGATTAAATAATATATGTTAAAATAAAAAACAACATTAAAAGTAAAAAGTGAGTAGGATGTTGCGCTGGGAAGTTTTTTTAGTAGTTAAGAAGGTATAGAACACAGGAAGTGATTTGTGGTTTGTTATGTTGTGTCTTTTTTTATTTTGAAGAATCAAAAAAAAAGCATTACTTTAGACATACAATCTAAAAACTCATCATGATAAGTTTAAAAAGCATACAAACTGAGGTAGACGCTAGTTTTCTCTATAAAATTTTAGCAGAAAATGAATCTGATGAAAATGTTGCACACGTATTTCACGAAATGAGTGCTATAGAACATGGCCATGCTGTTGCATTTCTTGCCAAAAACAATTTAGACGAAAGTCATTTGCCTAAACCATCAAGTAGGGCCAAAGTATTGCATTTTATAGGCAGAGTGGTTGGCTACGATTATATACTAGGAGTTTTGCTAGATACAGAAAAGAGTATTTCATCGTCGGTAATTAAAGCCCGTAAACAAACTAAAACCAAAGAGTCTATATCAGACACCGCCCATGTTACCATTCTTAATAACATCCTTAGTAATGATAAGAAAATATCGGGTGCTACTCTTGCCCGTTTTGAAAAACGCCATCGCAATGTAGGAGGAAATGCGTTGCGTGCTGCCGTATTAGGTGGTAATGATGGATTAGTGTCTAATTTCAGTTTGGTGATGGGTATTGCAGGGGCAACTAGTGGCAATTCAGGAGTGTTATTAGCCGGTATCGCTGGTCTGCTGGCTGGAGCACTATCTATGGCACTCGGCGAATGGATATCTGTTAAAAGTTCGCAAGAACTTTACGAAAACCAAATGCAACTAGAACTGGAAGAACTAGAAACCAACCCAGAAGGCGAAGAAAAAGAACTGGCATTAATTTATTTTTCAAAAGGTATTCCAGAAGCACAAGCCAAACAAATGGCTGCCGATATTATGAAAAATAAAGACCAAGCTCACGAAATACTTATTAAAGAAGAACTAGGCATCAACCCAGAAGATTTAAAAGGTTCCGCTATGGAAGCAGCCATTTCTTCATTTATTCTATTTGGAATTGGAGCTATAATTCCTGTAATTCCATTTTTCTTTTTTGGTGGAATGAAAGCGGTCATTGTAAGCACACTCATGAGTGCTTGCGGACTGTTCTTGATAGGAGCAAGTATCACATTATTTACTGGAAAAAGTGTTTGGTATTCTGGTTTCCGTCAAGTTTTGTTTGGCTTACTAGCTGCGGCAATAACTTTTGGTATCGGAAAATTAATAGGTGTTTCGGTAATGGGATAAATTACTGATACAAAGCACTAATTTTTGTCCAAAGTGTTTCATCAAAATTAGAGAGTGCTAAGTTGGCGCTATCCGCTGCATCTCCCATTCTAATGACCACCATTTTTTTGCTTGGTACAACATATATTTTTTGGTCGTCTTTTCCCAAAGCACAATACATATCAGAAGGAGCTGATGCAACTAAACTTCCATTGAATTGCAATTGAGTTTGGGGTAAATGATAACTGGTTTTACCATTCAGCCACCACAAATAACCATAAGCTAAATTGATGTTTTGAGAAGTAGTTGTAGCTTGATTAAGATAAGTTGAATTGATTATTTGCTTTCCATTCCACGTTCCAATGGTTAAAGCTAAAAGACCATAGCGAGCCATACTACGCGTAGTACTGAAATAAATTTTCAATCCTAAATTTACACCCGTTCCTATATACCAAAAACCACTGGAATTCATCCCGATTTTATCCCGTAATTTGGTGTTGAAATATGTATTCCAGCTTTGGCCTGTGGCTTGTTCTACAACATCTTGCAGTTTTACATATACGTTATGATAGGCCCAACGTGTTCCGGCATCAGCTAGATATTTAAGATTACTTGGTGACACTTCATCACCCAAAGTATCATCTAATCCTGAATTCATGCTTAATAAATTTTTGCAAGTAATTAAATTTTCTTTGTTCAACGGCGCACTTGTCCACCCAGTTCCTAAATAATCGGATACTTTATGGTTGGTATTTATAAAACCTTCCTGTTCGGCAATTCCAGTAACTGTTGAGGTTAGAGTTTTACCAGCACTATTCCATTTCCATAGCGTGGTTGCCGTGTGGCCATTGAAATAATTCTCCATCACAATTCTTCCGTTGACTAAAATCATAAATGACTTTGAATTTTTTAGTTGTAAATAATCTAAAAGTGGTTGTACTGCATTTTGATTCCAACCCAAATCAGCAATGGTTTTTGTTTCCCAAGTGGTGCTTCCATCATTGGGAGGAAAATACATTTGCTCTTGCGGCGTATTGGACGAAGAAGCTTCAGAACTACAACTTAAGTTAAAAATAGAAACTAATAAGAGTAGTAATATTTTTTTCATAGTGAGTGTTTATTTCATTTAAGATAATAAAAGTATTAAATAGTTTAGCGTTGATACTATTAATTTCAAATTTTTACTAAATTATAAAGTTAAAAAATTAAATTTGTGAATTAGGAATGGCAATAATAATTTAGGTTTATTACCCTCTAAAATACATCAACACAAGCAAATTATTTTCTGTAAACGATTTAAGAGCAGAATTTGCAAAAAAAATACTTGAAGTAACATGAAAAAAATAGGATTTTTATTGCTAACTACATTATTAATTTCTTGCCATGCTGAGGTGAAGAAGGAAGACTTAAATAAACTCAACGGGTATTGGGAAATCAAACAAGTGAAACTATCAGACGGTGAAAAGAAGGACTATAAAGTCAATGAAACCATAGATTTTTTTGAACTAAAAAATAATTCAGGTTTCCGTCAAAAAGTGATGCCTCAGTTTGATGGTAAATTCAAAACTAATGGCATCAAAGAAACTATTAAGATTATAGAAAAAAACAATACTTTTTTTATTGAATACCACACTAATTATGGAAAATGGCAAGAAGAAATCGTTGAAATTGCCGACTCCACTTTAGTGTTTAAAAATAAAATCAACTTAGAATATACTTATAAAAAATTCCAACGTTTTTCATTAAAATAACACTTCGTTAAATTCAACACAAATGGCAAAAAGACAGAGCAATGAAAGCCCTATTGGCGATGTTTTAAAAGAGTTTATTCAAGTAAATAAACTGCAAGGCGGTATGGACAAAATAGATGTGGAAGCGGCTTGGAAATCATTGATGGGTAATGGAGTCAATAGTTATACAAAAGAAGTTTTGCTCAAGGGTTCTACCTTATATGTTTCCTTAACATCATCTGTTTTGCGTGAAGAATTAAGTTACGGCAAACAGAAAATAATGACCATGATAAATGATGAATTGCGTAAAGATGTTGTAAAAGATATTGTCCTGCGTTAGGTATTAATATCTAAATCTTTGATATACTCTTCGTATTCATAAAAAAACAATTCAAATTGTGCCATAGTTTTACTAAAGAAATCAAAAATGGTAGGCCAATAATTTCTATTGTTCAAACTTACTTCAAGTTTTTCTACCCAAATTCTACTTATCACTTTTCCTGATTCAAGATAATAATTGCGTTCTAAAATGGCTTCAGGAAGATAGTCATCTAACAAAATAGTCTTGAGGGATTCTATCTTTTCAAAATAAATTTTTCTTTTTTCTTCGTCTTTGGGTTCAATATCTAGAAGTACTTGCGCTTTTTTATTGTCTATAAAAAATTTAAAAGTAACATCTTTTATTTTAGTATTATAAAGCAACCATTTTCGGGGATATGCCTCTGCAAAAGCAGTCCAAAATTCTTTTTTTATTAGTAGTGCTTCTTCTTTGCTATACATTTTATTGTTGTAAGAGTAGTGTACTTTAATTTTTTTAAGGTAACTTTATATATCAAAACAAATGAGTATGCTATTCGATGAGTTTTTAAAATATACGCCAAAAATACTAAATGTTGACCTTCCAGCAACGCATGCACATTTAAAAATGGTTCCACCAAAAAGGGAGGAGTTAATAAGAAACACTGATTTTACTAAAATAAAACCCAAAAAAGCGGCGGTGATGATGCTTTTTTATCCTAAGAATGCTCAAACCCATTTGGCTTTAATTGTCAGAACCTCCTATAATGGGGTGCATTCCTCTCAAATAGCATTCCCAGGGGGAAAGGTGGAAGAGGATGACATTGATTTGCAACATACAGCTATTAGAGAAACCCACGAAGAAATTGGAATCCATCCTAATAATATTAATATAGTTCGTCCTTTTACCGAGGTTTATATTCCACCGAGTAATTATATGGTTTATCCTTTTTTGGCTTACAGTGAGAAAGAATTAGACTTTACTTTGCAGCATGATGAGGTGGCAGGAATAGTTGAACTTCCTTTGGCGGAATTTTTGGATGATACTATTTTGATGAAAATAACTATGCAAACTTCTTATGCTGATGCTATTGAAGTTCCGGGTTTTAAGGTAAATGAATACTTCATTTGGGGGGCAACTGCCATGATGATGAGTGAGCTCAAAGAAACCATAAAAATGATTCTATAAACTATAAGTTTTTGTAGATTTGCCTCCCGAAAGTCAGGAAGTAACATTATAAAATTATGGGTTTATTAAAAAGGAATCCTTTTGGTCATATACTTTTCATCAAAAAATGGTTGATTCGAATTTTTGGTGCTATTACACATAGAAGATACCACGGATTTAATGAGCTTTATATTGATGGTTCCGAAATTATCAAAGCTTTGCCAGATAAAAACGTACTCTTTATTTCAAATCATCAAACTTATTTTGCCGATGTAGTAGCTATGTTTCATGTTTTTAATGCCAGTCTTTCCGGTAGGCAAGATACTATTAAAAACGTGGGCTATTTGTGGCAACCCAAGATGAATATCTATTATGTTGCGGCAAGTGAAACCATGAAAGCTGGTTTGTTACCTAGAATTTTAGCTTATGTGGGCGCTATTAGTGTAGAAAGAACTTGGCGCGCTGGTGGTAAAGACGTCACCGAAAAACGCGAAGTAAATCCAAACGATTTCGAGAATATTAGAATTGCCTTAGAGGATGGTTGGGTGATTACCTTTCCTCAGGGAACAACGAAGTCATTCAAACCTGTTAGAAAAGGCACCGCACATATCATAAAACAATATAAACCTGTTGTAGTGCCTATTGTCATTGATGGTTTTCGTCGTTCATTTGACAAAAAAGGATTACGTCTCAAAAAGAAAAATATTCTTCAATCTTTCATCATCAAAGAACCTCTAGAAATAGATTATGAGAATGAAACCATTGAACAAATTGTTGAAAAAGTAGAATATGCTATAGAGCAACATTCATCTTTTCTGAAAGTAATTCCAGCCGAAGAAATTGAAGAGCAAGAGCGTTTGAATACACTTCGTCAATGGCAGGTAGAATATAGTAGCAAAAGCAAAACAAATTAAAAGATAAATCCTTCTATAGGTTTTTTGGCATTTATCACTTTGAAAAAAAAATATTTTTAGAAAAAATCTTTACAAATGATTTTTCAAAATCTTCACTCATAGTACTCTTAGTAGTGTAAGTGATTTTTTGTTATATATTCAATAAATCTAAAATATTATTTAGGTTAATGGAAAATATTATTATTCAGATTTTCTTCTGCAGATATTTCTCAAAACCGCTTTATCCTCATAATTTATGATTTCTAGAATAATGTCTTGGTTTTGTTTTGTTTTACCATAAATGGTGTAAAGTTTACCACCTTTTTCCTTACTATTACTTTTGCTGAAATCTACGTCGCCATAAATCAAGGTATTTCTAATATCTGAAGTGTCAACCCATTTTTCATTGAATTGTTTTATAACTAAAGAGTCATAAAACATAGGTTTACTACTAATATTACTCAAAACTCTAGCATTAGGCAAATAGTTAAATTGAACATCTTTTCTGTTCCAGACTAATGCAACAACAAACATTCCTATGGTAAAACCTATAAAGTAGTAGGCAAATCGTTGATAAAATTTCATTTTGAATACTTTTTGGCAAAAGTAATCAATGTTAGAGTTGCAATAAATTATAAAGAGATATTTATTTTAGAATACGATAAGATTGATATCATTATCGGGCAAGTTGAACCAATCTCCAATGGCTTTGTTGGTTAAAATCCCATGATATAAGTACACCCCATTTTTTAATCCTTTGTTACAACGAATGGCGCTTTCTAATCCTCCATCCTCGGCAATTTGAAGTAAGTAGGGTGTAATAATATTGCTGATTGATAGAGAAGCGGTTTTAGAATAGCGCGAGGGTATGTTTGGGACACAATAATGAATTACATTATTTTTAATAAATGTTGGTGACTCATGTGTGGTGACTTCAGACGTTTCAAAACAACCCCCAGTATCAATACTAACATCTACTATGACTACACCTTTTTTCATGTGCTCCACCATAGTTTCGGTAACTACAATTGGGCAACGTTCTTTTCCTCTCATCGCGCCAATAGCAACATCACATCTTCGTAAAGCTTTTAGTAAAGATTTTGGTTGAATAGTAGAAGTAAATATACGTTGGTTTAGATTGTTTTGAAGACGTCGTAATTTTGTAATAGAATTATCAAAAACTTTTACATTTGCGCCTAATCCTAGAGCGGTTTTTGCTGCAAATTCACCTACAGTACCAGCGCCAAGTATCACAACATCTGTTGGTGGAACACCAGTAATATTTCCCAGTAATAATCCTTTACCGAACTCGTTATTAATCATTAATTCTGCTGCAATTAATACTGATGCAGTTCCTGCAATTTCGCTCAATGATTTTACAGCCGGGTAAGAACCATCTTCATCTTTGATATATTCAAAAGCTAATGCAGTTATTTTTTTCTTAGTTAATGCTTCAAAGTAGGCTGCCTTTCTTGTTTTTAATTGAATGGCAGAAATGACAATTGCGTTTGGATTTAGTAGAGCAATTTCATCCATAGTTAATGGCTCCACTTTAAGTATTATTGGGCATCCTAATACTTTTTGAGTATCATTTGTAATAGTGGCTCCAGCATCGCTAAATTCTTTGTCAGTATAGCTAGAACTTAATCCGGCTCCTGACTCAATCATTATTTTATGGCCATGAGAAGTTAATGAGTTTACAGCATCAGGCGTTAAACAAATCCTTCTTTCTTGATAGGAAGTTTCTTTTGGAACACCAATAAAAAGTTCACTTTTATGACGATACACTTCTAATTTTTCCTCTTGAGGTAAAAGTTGCTGTTTAGTAAAAGGGGTAAGAGCCATACTGCACAATTGAATTTTTGCACCAAATTACAAAATTTTATTCAATTATGTCATTCTTAAATGTCTTTTGCCATCTGCGGTTTGAGACAAATTTATTATAGAGTGAACATCAGGAATAAGATTCGGAATTTTTTCTGCCCATTCAATAAAGCACCAATTTCCAGAATATAGATAGTCATCAATACCCATATCCAAAGCTTCGGTTTCATTTTTTAAACGGTATACATCAAAATGATAAACATATTGATTTTTGTCTGTTTGATACTCGTTTACTAATGAAAAAGTTGGACTACTTGTGGCATCTTTTACACCTAATTCTTTTGATAATGCTTTAATTAAAGTTGTTTTTCCAACACCCATATTGCCGTGAAATAAAATAATTTTATTTGGATTTTCAGCTATGATTTTTTTGGCCACTTCTTGTATTTCGTCAATTGAATATATTATTTCCATTGGCTAAATATTATTTTGGGTTAAAAACTAAAAACGGAACGATCATTTCTTCTAATGAAATTCCGCCATGTTGATAAGTGTTTCTGTAATAACTTACATAATGGTTGTAGTTATTAATATATGCAAGAAAATATTCATTCTTAGCAAAAATATAGGAGCTACTCATATTAATTGTAGGTAACCCAATTTTTTTTGGGTCTTTTATAGCAAAGACTTCTTTGTCTTCATAGGTCAAACTCTTTCCTGTTTTGTATCTCAAGTTTAAACTCGTGTTTTTATCACCAATAACTTTTGATGGATTTTTAACATTAATGGTTCCATGATCTGTAGTTATTATTAGTTTGAAACCTAATTTTTGTCCTTGTTGGATGATTTCCAATAGAGGTGAATTTTTAAACCAGCTCAAAGTTAACGAGCGGTAGGCTTTATCGTCAGAAGCTAATTCTTTAACTACATCCATTTCGGTTTTGGCATGTGAAAGCATATCAACAAAGTTGTAGACTACAGTGACCAAATCGTTATCTTTTAAGCCTTTAAAGTTTTCGGCTAGTTTTTTACCGCTTGCTAAATTGGTGATTTTAAAATAATCTTGTTTGATATTTAAACCTAATCGTTTTAAATGAGCCGTTAAAAATTCAGCTTCATAAAGATTTTTTCCACCTTCTTCCACATCATTTTTCCAATATTGTGGAAATTGTTTTTCCATTTCTAATGGAGTCAATCCAGAAAAAATAGAATTTCTCGCATACTGAGTTGCCGTTGGTAAACTAGCAAAATAAGGAGTTTCTTTTTCTAATTTATAGTGATTGGCAACAGTACTTTCAATAGTTTTCCATTGATCATAACGAAGATTATCTATTACTATAAATAAAACTGGTTTAGCTTTGCTCTGTTCGGCTCCGCCTCGGGTGTCTTTTTTTACTAGTTCTGGTACAACTAATTCTCTGAAAAGTGTATGAGATTGAATTGGTTTATCAGCTTTTGGAACAAACCAATCTTCATAATTGCGTTCAATAAATTTTCCGAATTGTACATTGGCTTCAAGTTTTTGACTTTCAAGAATTTCGATCATACTTTGATCATTTATATTTTCTAATTCTAATTCCCAAAATATAAGTTTTTTATATAATTCAACCCAATCTTCATAAGTACGAACCATTGCCATTTCCATGGTAATTTTTCTAAATTCTTTTTGATAATCTAGCGTTGTTTTTTCAGAGATTAGCCTTGAATGATCTAAGTTTTTTTTCAAACTCAATAATATTTGATTTGGATTAACAGGTTTAATCAAATAATCAGCAATCTTAGAACCAATAGCCTCTTCCATGATATATTCTTCTTCACTCTTAGTAATCATAATTATGGGTGTAGAAGATTTTTTTTCTTTCATTTCTTGAAGGGTTTCTAAACCACTCATTCCTGGCATATTTTCGTCAAGGAAAACAATATCAAAATTACCATCTTCAAAGGCATCTATGGCATCACGACCATTATTATAGGTAGTGACTTTATAGTTTTTCTTTTCTAAGAATAAAATGTGTGGTTTTAATAAATCAATTTCATCATCAACCCAAAGTATTTTGATAGTATCCATAGTCATTTAGTTATTTGGTGCAAATTACTATAATATAAAACGTAGTAATATTAAAAATAGTATAATTTGAGTTAAAAAAACTTTTTATCAAATTAATGTTAAAGAATATTTCATTATAAAAAATAGTAGTTATATTTGATGTAGAATAAAATTAGTATTAATTTAATAACAATAAAAATAATGAAAAAAGTAGTTTCAATTTTAGCTATTGTAGCTTTTATGTTTTCTGTAAATGTTAATGCTCAAGAACAAGAAAAGAAAAAGGAAAAAGCAAAAACTGAAAAATCATCCGTTGTTAAAGAAAAAAAAGCTTGTGCTGCAGGTGAGAAAAAAAGTGGATGTTGTGCTGCCAAGAAAGCAGAAACAAAATCATAATTAAAAAAATGTTCTAATTAAAAGTGTTTGAGTTTTCAAACACTTTTTTTATTTAATTCATTTTAAATTTCAAACTAATACTATACATTTGGTAATATTTTTATTTGTTTTAGTCCAATATATTTAATAGAATAATTTTATGCAATTTAAAAACATATTTATCATCAGCTTTTTTTCAGCGTTTCTTACAATTAGCTGTAATAAAAAAGAACTACAATTTGAAGACCCATTAATTACAAACCGAGATACTACTGTTAGTCCTAGTGAAGATTTTTTTCATTATGCTAATGGCGGTTGGTTCAAAAAACATCCAATTCCAAATAGTGAATCTAGCAACGGAATTTTCAGAATGATAGGCGATACTATCAACGCTCAGATTAAAGATATTTGTGAAAAGTCATCTAAAAATACAGAGGCTGCCAAAGGTAGTAACGAACAAAAAATAGGCGATTTTTATGCATCAGGAATGGATACACTTTCTATAGAAAAATTAGGGTTAAAACCCTTGTCATCAGAATTTAATAGAATTGATGCTATAAACGACATTCCTTCATTAATGAATACTATCGGCTATCTTCATACAATTGGAGCAAGTCCGGCATTTTCATTTTATGTGTCACAAGATGATAAAATCAGTTCAAAACATGCTTTGTTTTTTGGTCAAGGAGGTTTAGGATTAGGAAATAGAGACTATTATTTTAATACGGATGAACAAACTATTAAAATAAGAAATGAATACGCAAAGCATTTGCAAGTTATGATGCAGTTTTTGGGTAATGATGCCACTGTTGCAAAAAATGCCTCTGCTACTATTTTAAAAATTGAAACTGATTTGGCAAAAACTAGCAGAAAATTAGAAGCTCTTCGTGATCCAGTTAAAAATTATAATAAAATGTCTTTGGCTCAATTTAAAGCCTCAACACCAACAATTGCTTGGGAGAATGTTTTACCACAGTTGGGTATTACAAAAGCTGATACAGTTATAGTTGGTCAACCAGAGTTTTATAAAGGATTAAATAAAATCGTTACTAGTTATTCTATAAATGATTGGAAAACCTATTTGAAATGGGATTTAGTTAATTCCTATGCGTCTTATTTGAATAAAGCTATTGAAAATCAAAATTTTGCATTCTACTCAACAGTCATGAACGGTGTAAAAGAACAAAAACCAAGATGGAAAAGAGTAGTGGAGCAAACAGATGGTTCATTGGGTGAATTGATAGGACAAGTATATGTTGCAGATTATTTGCCTAAAGGGTCTAAAGAAAAACTTTTAGAAATAGGTAATAATATTCGTGATGTCTATGCTGATCATATCAAAAAACTAGATTGGATGAGTCAAGCTACCAAACAAAAAGCATTACAAAAACTGAGTAAAATTGTAATGAAAGTTGGATATCCAGACAAATGGAAGGATCTGAGTAGTGTGGTAATTAATAGAAACTCTTATTGTGCTAATGTAATAGCAACAAATAAATGGAGTTATAATTACATGATCAATAAATTTGGAAATCCAGTTGATAGAGCAGAATGGAATATGTATCCACAGACCTATAATGCTTATTATAATCCTAGCAATAACGAAATTGTTGTTCCAGCATGTAATATATTAGTCCCAGGTTATGAAGGTAGAATGCCAGATGATGCAATTTTATATGGTATAATTGGAGGTTCAACTTTTGGTCATGAAATTACCCATGGTTTTGATGACCAAGGAAGTCAATATGATGAAAACGGAAACTTGAAAAACTGGTGGACAGCAGAAGATTTAGCAAAGTTTAAGCAAAAAACAAAACTTATAGTGGAGCAATTCAACAAGTTTGAACCATTAAAAGGTAAATTTGTTAACGGTGATGCAACACAAGGTGAGAACATCGCTGATTTGGGCGGTGTAGTTATGGGTTTTGAAGCTTTCAAAAAATCATCTCAGTATAAAAACAAAGAAAAAATTAGTGGTTTAACTCCAGAGCAACGCTATTTCTTAGCCTATGGTTATGCATGGATGGTAAATGCTAAAGACGAGGCATTAGCAAGACAAATCATGGTTGATGTTCATTCGCCAGCCCAATTTAGAATTAATGGACCATTAATGAATATACCTGAATTTTATAAAGCATTCAATATAAAACCAGGAAGCAAGATGTGTCAACCCGATAATTTGAGAGTTGTTATTTGGTAATTAAAATAAAAATTTCAGCGTAAAGTTAGGGATTTTTATTAAGTCTTTGTGGCTGTTGCTTCTTCAAAGCGTTCGGAAACTTTGTCCCAATTGATAATTTTGAAGAAGTTTTCAATATACTTTTTACGTTTATATTGATAGTCTAAATAATAAGCATGCTCCCAAACA
>Ga0114958_10001402_pt1 | contig 19045 bp, 18 predicted proteins | sample C_130208_EF_Meta_FD_89577 | JGI IMG/M metagenome (GOLD analysis project Ga0114958, IMG submission 89577) | Freshwater microbial communities from Lake Croche, Canada to study carbon cycling - C_130208_EF_MetaG | ecosystem: Environmental > Aquatic > Freshwater > Lake | place: Lake Croche, Canada...
AACGCACCTTTATACATCATCGAGGCCATGAAAATGGAATCCATTGTTTCAGCACCTTTCGAGGGATTAATCGGAAATGTGGTACTGAATGAAGGTACGGTGGTCGAGCAGGATGATTTGGTGCTAACCTTAGAGGAAGCTAAATTACCTGAGCCCAATGTAGAAGAATATTTATTTGTGTATGGTACTTTGAGACGAGATTGTGGCAATGACTTACATCGATTAATTGCCCGAAATTCAGATTATATCGGCATGGCAACATTCCAGGGACAAATGTATCAGGTGGCAGATTATCCAGGTATTGTTGCTTCAGAAAACGTTTCAGACCAAGTGGTGGGCGAATTATATTTATTATCCAAAACGATTAAATTACTGAATGTATTAGATGAATACGAAGAATTTGATTCGGAAGATTTAACAGCAAGTTTATTTGTTAGAAATAAAGTGGATGTAAATTTGAAAGGAAAAGTAATCAACTCATATGCTTATTTATACAACCGTCCAGTGGATTCGCTGAAACGGATTGTATCAGGTGATTTTATAAAAGGATAATAGATGAAAAATTGTATTTTAATTGCTTTATGGTTTATTTCAGCGTCAGCGTTCGCGCAAGAAAATCTTAAAAAAGCGCATGCCCATAACGATTATGAGCATGCTAAGCCATTTTTTGAAGCTTATAAATTAGGCTACGGTTCTATAGAAGCTGATGTGTATGCCATTAATGGCGAGCTTTTGGTCAGTCATAACTTAGCCGATGTTAAGGCAGATAGAACCTTACAATCCCTTTATATTGATCCCATTGTGGCGGTATTAAAGGCGAAAAAACAAGGTAATTTCCATCAGTTTTTAATTGATTTTAAAACAAATGCGGACTCGACTTTACCCTTATTGATTAAATTTTTAACTCCACACAAAGACTTATTTATTAAATCCGGACTTCGTATCGTTATTTCTGGTAATCGTCCACTGATCAAGGATTACATTAATTTCCCGACTTGGATTACATTTGATGGCCGGTCGACCGAGACCTATCCGGCTGGACTTGGAAGTTATGTGATCTTAGAGAGTGAATCGGTTTATAAATTTGGGATGTGGAGTGGGCAATCGCCTATGCCTGCGTCCATGAAGGAGAAACTTAAGGTTTATGTGGAAAAGGTTCATGGTGCGGGTAGAAAAATACGACTTTGGGGAACACCCAATACCTTGATGGCCTATCAAGCCCTGTGGGATTTGGGCGTGGATTATATTGGATCAGATAATTTATCTGAACTAGCCGACTTTTTGAAATTAGCTGCAAAGTAAATAGCTTTGCTTTTTGACTTTTATATATAAAACCTATTTAAATGACTACTCGACGATCTTTTATTCAACAATCTTCTTTGTTGGCCTTCTCGACTTTACTCCCTTTTTCCGCAAATAAATCCTATCAAATGGGTTATTCAGCGATTACTTGGTCTGGAAACGATGAGCTGGCTATTACAGATATTGCCTCTTTAGGGTTCAAGGGAATTCAACTACGGGCCAACTCATTTCCTGTTTATAAAGATGATCCTTCTGTGTTGAAAGCCAAATTAGATGCTGCCAAGTTAAAATTGGTCATGTTTTCAAGTGGTAATGTTGAAATCGACCCGACTAAGGAAATAGCAACAATTGAACAACATGTAAATCATGCAAAATTTGTTAAGGCTTTGGGTGGAACATCGATTCAATTGACCAATAGCCTTCGAAAAAAAGGAGTGATACCTACCGAGGCGGAGTTAGTTCGTTTGGCCCAAGTAATGAATGAAATAGGTAAGCGTACAAAAGAAATTGGTATTCAGACCACGTATCATAATCACATGAACCAATTTGGGGAGACACCAGAGGAGGTAGAAACGTTAGTAAAAAATATGAATCCTGCCTACGCCAAATTGCTTTTGGATGTAGCTCATTATTTTCAAGGAGGAGGAAATCCTGCGGAGGCCGTTTTAAAGTATAAAGATGTGATTCATGCTTTCCATATCAAAGATGTGGAGGCTCCGGTAAAAGGGCAAGAATCTAATCCGAAATCTTATAAGTTTGTTGAATTAGGGCAAGGCAAGGTAGATTTAGCAGCTGTTTTTAAGAACATAGATCAAATCAAATTTAAAGGTTGGGCTATTGTGGAATTAGATGCTGTACCTGATAAAGCTAGGACGCCTTTACAGTGTGGTGAAATCAGTAGAAATTTTTTAAGAGATAAAATTGGCTATCAATTTTAATGCATTTTTAAATTAGAATAGATGGCTTCTAAGCGCAATCCCGCGATAGGTTTTATTTTTATTACATTAGTGATCGATGTCTTGGGCATCGGCTTAATTATACCCATTTTACCCACGTTAATTCGTGGATTTACGGGAGGTGATTTAAGTACCGCATCTCAATATTCTGGTTGGTTAATGGCTTCCTATGCCATTATGCAGTTTTTTTTCTCCCCTGTTTTGGGTGGATTGTCTGATCAGTTTGGACGTCGCCCCATTATTTTGGCGTCTCTATTTGGGTTTTCCCTTGATTATTTGATTTTGGCGAATGCACCTAATATCACTTGGTTGTTTATCGGCCGATTACTTGCTGGAATCACTGGGGCCAGTTTTACCACGGCTCAGGCGTATATAGCTGATATTTCAAAAGCGGAGGATCGTGCTAAGAATTTTGGAATGGTGGGTGCTGCTTTTGGTATCGGATTCATTATTGGCCCTGCCGTAGGTGGATTTTTAGGAAGTTACGGGGTTCGAGTTCCTTTTTACGCCTCGGCTGTTTTAACTTTATTGAATGGTTTATATGGGTACTTTGTTCTGCCAGAGTCTTTGTCTAAGGCCAATAGGAGGCCTTTTGATTGGCGTCGTGCTAATCCTTTGGGTTCTTTGAAAAACATATCTAAATATCCATTGATTGCCGGATTGGTCGGTGGATTCTTTTGTCTACAGTTGGCAGGCCAAGCTCATCCAAGTACTTGGTCTTATTTCACGATGAAAGTTTTTGGTTGGAGTCCAAAGGAAGTGGGCTATTCTTTAGCGTTTGTCGGCTTAATTGTCGCCATCGTTCAGGGTGGGCTTAATCGCTTAATCATTCCTAAAATAGGCGAAATCAAAGCGATTTCCTATGGCTTGATTTTATATGCCATCGGATTTTTCCTTTTTTCTTATGCCTCTAAAACCTGGATGATGTACGTGTTTATGGTTCCATTTGGCTTAGGAGGTATTGCTGGTCCAGCTTTACAAAGTTTAATTACCCAACAAGTAGGTCCTGACGAGCAGGGAGAATTGCAGGGTGGATTAACCAGTTTGCAATCTGTTACAACTATTTTAGGGCCTTTATTGGCGTCTAATTTATTTGCTTATTTTACTTCTTCCAGGGCGGGAATCTATTTTCCTGGAGCTGCATTTTTTATGGCAGGTGCACTCGTGGTGGTGGGATGGTTTGTCGTCATGAGATCAGTTCCTGCAACTAAATCGGCTTAATTTTTTTGTCGGTAATTTTAAAGGATGAATGGAATTAAATTAAAAATAAAAAATAATACCTTCGAAAAATCAAATCCTATAAATAAAGAACACATGAAATTAATTTCTACAAGTATTGCAGTTGCACTTTTTTTACTGATTAGTGCAGGAATTTTTGCTCAGACTACGGATGAAATTTTAGCAAAACATCAGGCAGCGATGGGCAGTCCTGAAAAATGGGCTTCAGTTAAATCCATGGTGATGAAAAGTAAATTTAATGTTCAGGGAATGGACATTGAAAGCAAAACATCTATTGTCGTAGGTAAATCATTTAGAACGGAAATCGAAGTGATGGGCAATAAAATTATTACCGTGATTGATGGTGAAGGGGGTTGGATGAATCGCCCTGCGATGATGGGTGGGACTGGAGAACCCGAAGATTTACCTCGCGAACAAGTGAAAGCAGCTATTTCCCAAAAAAATATAGGTTCCACTTTATTAATTGCTAAAAATGAAGGAGCCAAAATTGAATTGGTCAGTAAGGAAAAATTGGATGGGGCTGAAGTATATTTATTAAAAATTACTAAAAAATCAGGTGAGGAATCTCAAGTATTTGTTTCTGCGACTACGGGTTTTGTGGTTAAAGCTATTAATAAAATGAATGTTCAAGGCCAACAAGTTGAAGCGGAAGTTTTGTATTCAAATTACAAGTCCATTGACGGATTGTTTTTTCCATTTACTGTAGAAACGCCGAGCCCTATGGGGGGTGGCAACATGGTAGTAGAAACGGCTTCCATCGATTTAAATCCAGTATTAGAAGCATCTATATTCGCAAAACCAGCTAAAAAATAAAGCTCAATTCTGTTCTGTACACATTAAAAATGCTCAAAATACAATAGGTATTTTGAGCATTTTTTTTAGGGTAAAAATTGGCTTATGTGATTTCGAGCTGATTGGATGGCTTTGACAATATCTTCATCAGAACCTTCATAGGCTTTATCCTCCACTTCGATGACGATAGGGCCCCGATATCGTACATCATTTAAGGCACTAATAAATGAACCCCAACGAATATCTCCCAATCCAGGAATTTTCGGGGAATGGTATTCTAAAGGGTTAGCCAAAATTCCTACTTGGTTTAACTTATCTGAATATACTTTTACGTCCTTCAGGTGAATATGATGCAGTTTTTCCTTGTAGGCATAAATGGGATATAAGTAATCCATCATTTGCCAAACCATGTGCGATGGATCATAATTTAATCCAAAATTATTTGAGGGTATGATTGAAAACAATTGATCCCAAATTTTAGGCGTAGTGGCTAAGTTTTTCCCACCGGGCCATTCGTCATCAGAGAAAAACATGGGACAATTTTCTATGCCAATTTTGATGTGTAGACTATCGGCAAGTTCAATAATTTCCGGCCATACCTCTTTAAACTTTGAAATGTTGTAATCGATGTTTTTAGTGAAATCTCGGCCAACAAACGTGTTGACATTTTCAATTCCTAAAACAGCTGCCGCTTGAATGATTTTTTTTATGTGGTTTCTATAGAATGAAGCTTGTTTTTCATCGGGGTCCATGGGGTTCGGATAGTATCCCAAAGCCGAAATTTTAACGGGTTGCTTGGCTAATTTATGTTTGAGGGCCAACAAGTCATCCTGACTTAGTGCATCCACCGATATATGAGAAACACCAGCATATCTTCTAGTATCCGCATTTTCACTAGGCCAGCACATCACTTCGACGCAAGCGAAATGTTCTTTTTGGGCAAATGCTAAAACCTCATCTAAATTTTTATTGGGCAAAATAGCTGAAACAAAACCAAGATCTAACATCTTATTTTTTTTGATTTAATAGGTAATAAAGGACAAAAGAACTGGAGGCGATCCACAGGCCAACGGCCTCTCTAGCCAATTCTTGGTTCATTGTTTTCATACTTAATCCATCGGTAATAAACCCCTCCCATGCCGTCATTTCTGACCATATTTGTAAACCTGCGGTGCCTGATAAGATAAACAATACAATCAGTAATTCTGAATTTGTTTTATGGCGAAAGGCCTGAATAGACACATAGGTGGCAACGCCGTAAATGGGTACCCACAAGATAGGGTCAGGATCATTAAATTGCCAATAGGTGAATAGGACAAATACAATTGCAAAAATTGCTCCAAGATAAGTTTGTAGTTTTTCCATTTTATTTTTATTTACAAAGGTTTTTCAGTGCAACTTTTGCACCAGGGTAATTTAATTTACTAGCTTGATTAAATGCCAAGCAAGATTTTTCAAATTTATTTTGTTTGTAGTAACTGAGGCCTAATGCATAGTAGGCTTTTCCATATTCCGAATTTAACGAAATAGATTGTTCAAAATCTAAAATGGCTGAATCTAATTTGTTTTCTTGAAAAAAAAGATTGCCCCGGTTGTAATACGCGTTTATTTCTTTTGGGTTTAATTTTAAGCTGGTCGTAAAATCTTTTTTTGAAAGGTCAATTAAATGTAGTGCAGCCCGAATTATCCCTCTTTGTACATATCCTGCGCTAGAATCTGGGGCTATTTGAATGGCTTTGTCAATTGGGTTTAGGGCATCTTTCCAGGTATTTTTTTCCATGAAAGCCGATGCTAAATTTAATTGTCCAAGGTAATTAGACGGTTTTAAATCGACCGATTTCTGATAGTCAAGAATCGCTTCATCTATTTTTTTTTCTTGAAAACTAATGACCCCCCGTAAATTGTAGGCTTCTGAATAACCAGGATTTTTACTTAGCGCTTTTTCAATGGCTTCTCTAGCTGTAATTAAATCACCCTTTTTCATGCGAGATTTGGCTTCCTCTAGCCAGGATTCTGCCGAACTTGAACATCCTAATGAAAGAATTGATGAAATAGTGAACAAAATAATAAATTGGACGAGGCGCATAAAGAATCCTTTTTATAAAGGTATTAATGAGAATGCAAATTATCCATTATTATTTTGAAAAAAGCAGGTTTTATGCCATATTTGCAATGGCAAATTACCAGCTCCCGCTGAATCCCCCAGATTTTGATCAAAGCAAGGGTAGGTTGGTTGAGCGGTGAATTTGCCATTTTTTTTGTCTATTTTAACTCAAATTATATGAAGTTTTTTATTGACACAGCTAATTTAAATGATATTAGAGAGGCCCAGGACCTTGGCGTATTGGATGGTGTGACGACTAATCCGTCCTTGATGGCCAAAGAAGGAATTAGCGGAAAAGATAATGTTTTAAGGCACTATAAGGCTATTTGTGATATTGTAGAAGGGGATGTTTCTGCTGAAGTGATAGCAACAGACTTTGAAGGAATGATTCGTGAAGGAGAGGAGTTGGCCGATTTAGATGATAAAATTGTCGTGAAGATCCCTATGATTAAAGAAGGTATAAAGGCATTAAAATATTTTTCGGAACGTGGAATTAAGACTAATTGTACTTTAGTTTTCTCGGCAGGACAGGCTTTGCTCGCGGCTAAGGCGGGGGCTACTTATGTTTCGCCTTTTGTAGGACGATTAGATGATATTTCATTTGACGGAATAGAATTAATTGAGCAAATTCGTTTAATTTATGATAATTATGATTTTGATACCCAAATTTTAGCCGCTTCAGTGCGTCATTCGATGCACATTATTAAATGTGCGGAAGCGGGTTCAGATGTCATGACAGGTCCTCTTTCCGCTATTTTAGCTTTGTTGAAACATCCTTTGACCGATAGTGGATTAGCTACTTTTTTAGCTGATCATGCTAAATCAGCTAATAAATAGATCATCTATATGTCCATTTTATCATTTAAAAATGTTCATGTATCGCAGGATGGAGTTCCCACGTTGCTAGACATTTCTTTGGAATTAAACCAAGGAGATTTTGTTTATTTGATAGGGAAATCGGGCAGTGGAAAAAGTACTTTTTTTAAATCGATTTTTGCTGAATTACCCATCGATGCTGGTCAGGCAACAGTGGCAGGATATTTTTTAAATGATATTAAGTCATCCGAAATTCCATTTCTTAGGAGAAAATTAGGTTTTGTATTTCAAGATTTCCAATTGTTAACTGACCGAAATGTGGAAATGAATTTATCCTTTGTTTTAGAGGCAACTGGGCATCACGATCATGTTGAAAATGCCGCTCGTATTGAAACAGTTTTAGACCAAGTAGGTATGTCAAATGCCTTGCACAAAAGGGTTCATAAACTATCAGGCGGTGAGCAACAACGGATTTGTATAGCCAGAGCTATTTTAAATAACCCTGTTTTACTGTTGGCCGATGAGCCAACAGGCCATTTAGATCCGGAAGTTTCTTTGGAAATTATGTCATTATTTCAGCAATTGAATAAACAAGGAACGACCATTTTAATGGCGAGTCATGACTACAATACCATGCGGAAAGTCCCAGGTAAATTCCTTCAATGCGAAGGAGGTAAAATTTATCCCATCGACTCAATATAATTTATTTCCCTGTTAAATAGACCACTGGAATAATACACTCTTCAAGTGAAATTCCCCCATGTTGGAAAGTGTTTTTATAGTGATTAACAAAATGATTGTAGTTGTTTGGATACGCAAACATACAATCCTCTTTTGCAAAAACATAGGTGGTGGATACATTTGGTTTAGGAAGAAACAACTGTTCAGGCTTCCTTGAGACCATCATCTTTTGGTTGTTATCCCAATTCAAATTTTTACCTTGTTTGTACCTTAAGTTGGTATTTGTACTACGATCCCCCACAATTTTAATGGGATTTTGTACCCGAATCATTCCATGATCTGTTGTGATAATGACGCGTCCTTTTTTAGCCGAGATTTTTTTCAACAAATCAAATAAGGGGGAATGTTGGAACCAACTTGCAGTTAGCGATCGATAAGCGGATTCATCAGGAGCTAATTCCTTAATCATGGCCATATCCGTCCGCGCATGAGAAAGCATGTCCACGAAATTATATACAACGACATTTAGATCATTTGTCAATAATTTGTTGAAATTATCAACCAATTGTTTTCCCTGATATTGATGGATGATTTTATGATAAGATGATTTAACGTCTATTTTTAATCGTTTTAGTTGTTGTTGGAGGTAGAATTCCTCATGTTGATTAAACCCTTCGTCATCGTCTGAATCTCCCAAATCATGTACCCATTTGTCTGGAAAGTTTTTATGAATTTCAGACGGCATCATGCCAGCAAATATCGCATTTCTGGCAAACGCTGTCGTGGTAGGTAAAATAGAATAATAGGTATTTTCTCTTTCAACTTGGAAATAATCTTGAATAAAGACTTCCAATATTTTCCATTGGTCGTACCTGAGATTGTCGACTAAAATAAAAAATAGAGGAGTTTTGTCGTTGATCAACGGAAATGCAAATTTTCTCATCAATAAATGAGAAAGGATGGGAGTATCTGAATTAGGCTTTTGAAGCCAATTTTCATAATTCTTCTCAATAAATTTACTGAAATGAGCATTGGCCTCTGATTTCTGACTATTTAAAACTTCCGCCATGGATTTGTTTTCCGTATTATCTATTTCTAATTCCCAATAGGAGAGCTTTTTATAAATCTCTGACCACTCCTCTGCATTTAAATCATCTTGATATTGTAATGAAAGTGCCCTAAATTCTTGCTGGTAACTCAAATTTGTTTTTTCCTCTTGCAACCTTTTTTTGTCAAAAATTCTTTTTACCGAAAGAAGTAATTGATTCGGATTTAAGGGCTTAATTAAATAATCGGCAATTTTGGACCCGATCGCATCCTCCATAAGTTCTTCCTCCTCCGATTTGGTAATCATGATAACTGGAAGATTTGGTCTAATTTGTTTGATGGCTATCAAAACTTCAAGACCAGACATTCCTGGCATATTTTCATCTAAAAATAGTACGTCAAATTTTTGTTTGATCACCAGCTCCAACGCATCAGCTCCTGAATTAACTGTACTCACCTGGTATCCCTTATTTTCAAGAAAAATAATGTAGGGTGTTAATAAATCTATTTCATCATCTGCCCACAGTATGGAGTATATCATATATTCGTTTTTTTTTCTTTAACTTAATTAAGGCTTTTTTATTGTCAATGACTTAAATTAAATTTTGTTAAGGCGATTGGGATTATTTACTATTTAAAATTAGCTAATTTTATGCAGTGAATCACGCAATGTATGTCAAATAAATCTCCAGTTCATTTTACAGATTCCGCTTTATTAACCTTATTGCCATTAGTGAGAGCGAATAAGATGCCTGAGCCATTTGTTCGGGTTGGAATGAGAGGAGGGGCCTGCGGAGGAACATTTGTTTTAGGATTTGATTCAAAAACGGAACACGATGAAGCGTATTTAATTGACGAAATTCCTGTATTAATTGATAAGCGGGAATTGCTTTTTGTCTTAGGTACGGTCATAAGTTTTGAGCCTCAGGCCAACGGCTTTTATTTACATAAACCATAAATACCTACGAGATGAAGTTTGCTGCGATTGATATAGGCTCTAATGCTGCCCGATTACAAATTTCAAGTGTGTTAGAAGATGATGGAGTGATCAGTTTTAAGCGCGTTGAATATGTTCGTTTTGCTTTACGTTTGGGCCATGATGTATTTATCGACGGGGCAATTTCTCCGGAATCAGAAGTAAGAATTTTTAAATTATTGCAGGCTTACAAATTGTTAATGGAATTGCATGAAGTGCAAGATTATTCCATTTGTGCAACTTCTGCCATGCGTGAAGCAGTTAATGCGGCAGAAATAATTACACGGATTTATAAGATTTTAGAGATGAAAATCAATGTAATCGACGGGACCCGTGAGGCAGAATTGATCAATGATGTGGTCGTTCAATCATTAGACCCTCATAAAAATTATTTGCATATTGATGTCGGTGGTGGCTCCACGGAGTTAAACATTTACCAGAATAGAGAAAAATTAGCTTCTAAATCTTTTAAAATTGGATCTGTCAGACTTTTAGAAGGTAAGGAAAAGGAATCCGATTGGGAAAAAATGAAACAATGGATATCCTTGCAAACAGTCGCTTTAGATGGACCTATTTATGCAGTTGGCACGGGTGGCAATATTAGTAAATTGTATGCTATTTCCAGTGAAGTGAATGAATTGAAGACCATGTCGATTGACGCGCTCAAAAAAATAGCCGATTATGTCAGTTCTTTTACCTTTGAAGAGCGCGTACATAAATTAAGGCTTAATGCAGACAGGGCAGATGTGATTGTTCCGGCCTCAACTATATATTTGACTGCTATGGAATGCGCTCATTGCACCAGTATTTTTGTGCCCGATGTAGGATTGAAAGATGGAATTCTTCAAATGCTTTATGATCGGTATAAAGGAAGGAAAAGAAATTAATTATTTGGTGATTCTATAGGCTAAACCCATGGAAAGTACTTGGGAGAACTGCCAATTGGGATCTTGATCATAGTCCCTAAATAAGACGGCTTGTAAATTTGTGCTCAGGTATTTGTTTACTTTCATGGTAAAATTTGCATCTACTCGGTGCACCATTCCATTGGAGATGCCAAATCTAAAATAATCAATCAAGGTGGAGTACCTTAATTTCATGTTGACATTTTCAAATATTTCTCTTTCCACATTAAACAATAATTGGAGTACAAATTGATTCCTAATATTGTCACCGGGTCTTTCTAGACCAAATAATCCTGCCCTTGAAATACGCTCGTCAAAAACAAATGTTTGCCTTAGACTACCTATACCAAATCGTGTGTAAAATGTTTTCTGTGGATGATACTCCAATCCTAGAGAAGTGGTTAAATACGCGGGGGCAAAAATACTAGATACCAATGAGTCCACCGGAATGCCTAGTTTGTTTTTTTTACCATAATCAAATCCCTGAAAAAACTGAGTTTGAAAGTTGGTAGACCCATAAAAATCCCATTTGGGACCAATTCGATAACCTGCTTTGAATTCGTAAAAAATCCGATCTACACTCTTACGTAAGCTTTGAGTTTTATTTTGGAGAAATCCCACTTGCATGCTTAAATCACTTATTAAGCGCCACGATGAATTATTAATCGTTGCATTGTGATTTAAATACCAACCGGTTGCAAAGGTATTGGAACCTCCCCCTTTCCAATTGTCACTAAAACTTGCCTGATTTAAATCAATACCGGTAGCAAAATTTTGTTTCCAATAAACTTTTAAGGAATCTTTTTGAATGGAATTTTCAGCCATAACTGAATAGCTTAAAATTAAAATCAAAGAAATAAACCAAAACTTCATGCCGTAAAGGTACATAAATCATTTATTTAACGAACTATCCCATATTAGCTTTGTCAACCCATATTTCAACTAAGCTAGTAAACTCCTCATTTGGGCTCAATACCTTTAATCCATCCCCTGTGTTGAAAGCATCCGTATTTCCGGTCATAGGTTCGATGGCTACACAATTTTCTGATGGGGGAACAAACACGACTAAATAGGGGAATTCGAATGTGTTTTGTTTTAGAAATAGGCTTATTTTCGAATGGTTATCGGTTAATTCGGTCAAATGATCACGTTGCTTCTCTAATTTAAATACATGGTCTAAAGTCGTTTCTGAAAATCGAACTGGCATGGAAATGGAACTAATTTCTTCTGCCATCGGGATCATTTGAGCATCAGAGATATATTTTAGTATAGGGCTGAATTTAATTTCTAATTGACTTATTTCTGCATGTGCGATTTTAAAATAAGGATGCCATCCACAGGCAAAGGGCATCTGGCTATTTCCCGTATTTTTGCATGCAAATTGCACACTAAAGGCTCCATCTTTAGTTAATCGATAGGTTAATGTAAATATGAAAGGGAATGGAAATCCTTGAAAATCACCGTTATGCTGATGGATGAATGATATTTCTGCTAATTCATGCGTGCATTTTTGCTCAAAAATCTCAAAAGGTTTCCTTGCTAAAAATCCATGAATGGCATTTCCCAGTTTAACTTCATTGATGGGCAATTGAAAATTTCGACCTTCAAAAGAATAATTACCATTTCGAACTCGATTAACCCAAGGAGTTAATAAGGCACTTGGGTATAAAGTGTTTTCATGGATGGATTTTTCTCCAGGAATGTGTACGATCGGGATTAGTACGTGATCGCAAATCAACTCCAGTTCTACTAAAGCAGCTCCAATTTCAGGTAGTATGACTACTTTTTCCCCTGTTTGTGGATTATGTAAGATTACTTTTTTTTCGAGGGGCGACTCAGCCTCAATGATTGTTATTTCCATATCGTTTTTTCTTCTATGCCCATTCCATATAAGGCAAAATCGTATTTTACTGGATCTTTTGGGTCCATTTTTTTTAGTTCTTCCGTCAGCTCAACTGCCTTTTTCCAATTGGCCAATCCGGGAACAATTAAACCTAATTTTTCTGCAGTTCGTTGAGAATGAACGTCTAAAGGACAAATTAATTGTTGGGGTTTGATTTTTTTCCAAAGGCCAAAATCGACACCTTGATTATCTTTTCTAACCATCCACCTTAAAAACATACAAGTTCGCTTACAGGCTGAATTCTTTTTTGGAGTGGATACATGTTTTTTGGTTCGCTCGGGAGCCCACTTATCATCAAAAAAGTAGGTGTAAAAATCATTGATGGCTTGGCCTGTATTTAAATTTTGCTCGTAATTTTTTAAAACAAAGGCTGTTTCTAAACTAGTATGCGAGGAGTAGTGCCTCTTGAAAAACTGTAAAAAATAGAGTGCATCTGTACTTTGAAATGTTCGATGTGTAAAAGATTCAAATTTTTTTAAATCAGTTTCTTGATGATTCAGGATGAAGTCATGAGGTGCACCATCCATCATGCCAATTAATTTTTTTGCATTATTCAGAATGGTGGTACGCTGTCCCCAGGATAACATAGCTACCCAAAATCCCATAATTTCTCGATCTTGTAATTTGGTAAATAAATGAGGGATCTGAATCGGGTCGTGTTCAATGAACCTTGGATGGTTAAAAAATGCGTATTTCTTCTCAAGAAGTTCTACGATTTCCTCCTTCATGGCAATTATTTAATTTTGCCGAAAAAGGCAATCATTTTGGAAGGGAATGAAAATATCCATACCAATAACGTAACGGAGGCTGAGAATAATGCAATAAATGGATAGGATAAAATGAAGAAAATCTCAAAAACTACATTTCCTACCGTAATCGGTCTTTTACGTTTTGGCATTTTATTGAATTAAATAACTGATTTCGGCTCTGATTCTTTTGTCTACTGCGTTAAGCCGCTCAAATGCCTTAGGTGAAAGCTTGATGATTAATTTTGCGTCTGAGCTGGGCAATCTACCGATCACCTTAACCCATATACTTTGGTTATTAGCTAAATTTTTGACCAAAACTAAGGTGCCTATTGGGGCTGATTTATGCAATGCTAAATACTTTCCGGAATTATCAGGTACTTCAATTAATTCTGCAATGCCCGTTTCAATTGTCTTTTTTAAACCATCTGATTCTTTGACTTCCAATTTTAATTCTTCTGCCCCTTTATCGTTTTTGCCTGCCAATAAAGTAGATTTGTCAATAACTAAATTTTTAGGAGCTTCAACTAACAACCGTTGGCCCTCTTTTAAATTATCTGTCAAAAGATTATTCCATTTTCTAATATCTGCCATAGTTACTTTATACAAATTGGCGATTGTTAAAAGACTTTGTTTAGCTGAAACAACATGAATACCTGTTTCATTAGGTTTAATTTCATCTTGTTTTTTTACAGGTACTTTCTCAAGGCTTTTTACGGGGGTAATTAGCGCATTGGTGGCGTCATCTAAATAATGAATAGGAATAAATATGATTTCACCTGAATTAATGGGGATATTTACTTCCGGATTAATTTGTTTGAATTCAGTTAATGAGAGATTAAAATGCTTTAATATCGAATGAAGTGGTTGTTTATTTTCCACTTTATAGACAATGTATGTTCTGTTATTGTCCTTTTTAAGCCCTAAAGAGTCAATTGGATTAGCAAAAATGCTCATGCAACCCAAACACATTAACAAAAATAAAATTAGTCTTTTAGAATTCATAAAATAATAGTTGATGCTTGTCTTTAATATAAATCAATAAGCGATTGAATATTTGAAACGTATTAAATCCAATGGTTTCTCCTTCAGCAATTATTTCGGTATGCTCCGTTTTAAATCCTTTGTCGCACACTCTTAGGATGTTTTTTAAGCCATCCTCGTAAAGATAATAAGAAAATATTATCTTATCATTTCCGTCCCAACAATCCACCGCTTTAACGATATTTTCGTTAAAATTTTGTTTAAAAAATGATTTGAAGTCGGAAAATCCTGGCTGATTTTCCTCAAAATGAGCAGGGTTTTCGAAAAGAAAATGTTGAATACTTTCCCTGTTTGGGTCTTCTGGAATTTCAAATTTGCCTGTTTGAACATTAATCCAATGAGACGTTTTTTCTTGAACTACTTGAATATGTGATTCAGTTGATTTAATCCAATGCGTCATATTAACCTCATAAATTAAATTTCCTGATATTAAATGATAGGCTTCCAATGCTTCAATTCCTGGATTCAAGCCAGACTTTACTCGCAGAAATAATCCAATATTTCCCAGGCCTTTAAACCATGTTTTTATTTTATTGGTGGGTTCCATCGAGCAAATGTCAGTCGCAGTTCGTTGGTTAATATCAAAACTGACCCATTTGGTTTTTGTGGGAGACCTAAGCTCAATCCATAGTTTTGGAATTTCTTTTGTACCAAAATACCCAATACTCCAAATCGTGGATTCAAATGAATGTTTGGATATTTTTTCCAAAGGTGAGTGCGGTTTACTATAAATAATGTGCAAATTTGTTAAATTTCATCGAATAAACTCAATTTATTATGATCCAAGGTAAAAAAGTTGTAGCCGTAATTCCAGCAAGATATGCGTCCACTCGCTACCCCGGAAAACCATTGGTCGATCTAGGAGGTAAGCCGATGATCCAAAGAACGTATGAACAGGTTGCCTTAGTTCAAGGTTGGGATCGAATTATTATTGCAACAGATGATGCGCGGATTGTTCAAGCAGCGAATTCTTTTGGAGCCGAGGTTATGTTGACATCAAGTGCCCATCTTTCAGGAACGGATCGTTGTGCGGAAGTCTTAAGCGTTTTGGAAAATGACATGGATTATATTGTTAATATTCAAGGAGATGAACCCTTTATAGAACCTCAGCAACTCATTGAAATCACGCATGCGATGGATTCAAATGCCCCCATTCTTACCTTAGTGAAACAAATTACGACCATAGATACATTGTTCAATCCCAATAGTCCGAAAGTAGTTCTTGATAACAAAAACCAAGCTTTGTATTTTTCAAGACATGCAATTCCCTACATGCGCGGTTTGCCCCAGGAAGATTGGTTGGCACATCATCGCTATTTCAAACACATAGGTCTATACGCTTACCGAGCAGATATCTTAGCTGCTATAAGCCAATTGCCTGTATCAAATTTGGAAACATCCGAAGCCTTAGAACAGTTGAGATGGCTTCAAAACGGATTTCAAATTCAAGCAGTAGAAACTCAATTTGAAACCATCGGTATAGACACGCCTGAAGACCTTGAAAAAATTAAAAAATTAGGTTTCCTTTAAATCAAAATTCATGGGTGATCTGTTGAAATGATGTATCTTTGCCTGATTTCTAAATTTTTATTTACTCCCTTTGATTCGTTCAAAGTTTCAATTGTCTATGTTTAAAAAAGATATACGAGAACTATTATTAGATAGGATTTTAGTCCTAGATGGTGCTATGGGTTCTTTAATTCAACAATATAATCTGACTGATGCCGATTATCGAGGCGAGCGGTTTAAGGATTTTCCTCACGAACTTAAAGGAAATAATGATTTGCTTTCGATCACTCGTCCAGATGTGATCAAAGAAATTCATGCTAAGTATTTTGAAGCAGGCGCTGATATAGCGGAGACTAACACGTTTTCTGGTACAACTATTGCCATGGCAGATTACCACTTGGAAGATTTGGTTTATGAATTAAACTTTGAGTCTGCTAAAATTGCTCGCGAGGTGGCCGATGAGTTTACCGAAAAAAATCCTGATAAGCCGAGGTTTGTGGCTGGCTCTATTGGCCCCACTAACCGTACTTTATCACTTTCTCCTGATGTCAATGATCCTGGTTTTAGGGCTGTTACTTTCGATGAATTGGTGATCGCATACCAAGAACAAGTTCATGGCTTAGTGGACGGAGGGGTTGATTTATTATTAGTTGAAACGGTATTTGATACCTTAAATGCAAAAGCAGCTCTTTTTGCTATTGATCAATATTTTACGCTAAACCCTGATAAAAAATATTTACCAGTGATGGTTTCAGGGACCATTACTGACGCTTCAGGAAGAACACTTTCTGGTCAAACGACGGAGGCATTTTTGACATCAATTTCCCACATGCCCTTATTGTCAGTGGGTTTAAATTGTGCGCTAGGTGCAGATTTAATGCGTCCTTATGTGAAAACGTTAAGTGATAAGTCTCCATTTTTTGTTTCCGCTCATCCCAATGCAGGTTTGCCCAATGAAATGGGTGAATATGATGAATCGCCTGAGCAAATGGCAGAGGTGATTGAGGATTTTCTCCAACATGGTTTCGTTAATATCATAGGTGGTTGTTGCGGTACGACACCTGCTCATATCAAAGCAATAGCAACAATTGCTTCTAAATATAAACCACATCAGATTCCGGTCGCCGGCCATAACCAAATGCTTTCCGGTTTAGAACCTCTTGAAATTACGCCATTGACCAATTTTGTTAATATTGGCGAAAGGTGTAATGTGACAGGTTCAAAGAAATTTGCCCGATTAATTCGAGAAGAGAAATTTGAAGAAGCAGTTGCGGTAGCTCGCGAACAATGTGATAGCGGGGCCCAAATTCTAGATATTAACCTAGATGAAGGGATGATCGATGGGGTAAAAATGATGCCTCAATTTTTGAATCTATTAATGTCTGAGCCCGATATAGCCCGATTACCGATCATGATTGATTCGTCAAAATGGGAAGTGATTGAAGCGGGTTTAAAATGCGTTCAGGGAAAATCCATTGTCAACTCAATTTCGTTAAAAGAAGGAGAGGAGAAGTTTATTGAATCTGCTCACAAGGTAAAAATGTATGGTGCTTCCGTGGTCGTCATGGCTTTTGATGAACTAGGCCAGGCAGATTCGTATGAAAGAAGGATTGAAATTTGTCAAAGAGCCTACGATATTTTAACCAAGGTGGTTGGATTTCCGGCGCAAGATATCATTTTTGACCCCAATATTTTGACGGTTGCCACAGGAATGGATGAGCATAATAATTATGCCAATGATTTCATTAAAGCAACGCGTTGGATTAAGGAAAACTTACCTTTTGCGAAAGTATCTGGCGGTGTTTCTAATATTTCATTTTCGTTTAGAGGGAATGAATTAGTTCGAGAAGCCATGCACACCGTTTTTCTTTTTCATGCCATTAAGGCGGGCATGGATATGGGGATAGTAAACGCAAGCCAATTGGGAGTTTATGATAGCATAGATCAAGTGCTTCGAGATTTATGCGAAGATGTTTTATTAAACCGGAATTCTGAGGCGACAGAAAAGTTGATTGCCTATGCTGAAACAGTTAAGTCGGCTGGCAAGGAGCAGGTGGTAGATGATGCTTGGCGCCATCAACATGTCAATAAAAGATTGGAGCATGCCCTGATTAAAGGCTTGACCGAATTCATTGATGAGGATGTTGAGGAAGCTAGGAAATTGGTTAGTAGGCCCATTGAAGTAATTGAAGGCCCTTTAATGGACGGAATGAACGTGGTGGGTGATTTGTTTGGAGAAGGTAAAATGTTTTTACCCCAAGTGGTAAAATCTGCTCGGGTGATGAAAAAGGCCGTGGCGTATTTATTGCCTTACATAGAATCAGAAAAAGAAGTGGGTGAAAGTTCATCGGCAGGTAAAATCCTTTTAGCCACAGTGAAAGGGGATGTACATGATATTGGAAAAAATATCGTCGGTGTCGTTTTAGCGTGTAATAATTATGAAGTGATTGACTTAGGTGTCATGATTTCCTGTGATAAAATTTTGGCTGCAGCAAAGGAACACCAAGTGGATATTATTGGACTCTCTGGCTTAATAACTCCTTCATTAGACGAGATGGTGTATGTCGCCAAGGAAATGGAGCGATTAGGATTCACCGTTCCTTTGTTAATCGGCGGAGCGACTACCTCCAGAATTCATACAGCTGTAAAAATTGATCCTCACTACTCAGGACCCGTGATTCACGTTCTTGATGCTTCAAGATCAGTGCCAGTGGCAGGCCGATTGTTGCAAAGTGAATTAACTCAAAACCAAATTTTTACCGAGATTAAACAGGAATATGAGGAGCTTCGAATTTCTCATGCGGCTCGCCAAAAAGATAAAAACTATTTAAACATTGCCCAGGCTCGTGAAAAATCTTCCGGTATTGATTGGACTGGATTTAAACCATGCCAACCATCCTTTCTTGGTGTGAAGTATTTCCAAGATTATTCATTGGAGGAAATTGCAAAATACATTGATTGGACACCCTTTTTCTCCACATGGCAATTGTCTGGAAAATATCCTAAGATCTTTGAAAATGAAACC
>Ga0114958_10001403_pt1 | contig 19039 bp, 18 predicted proteins | sample C_130208_EF_Meta_FD_89577 | JGI IMG/M metagenome (GOLD analysis project Ga0114958, IMG submission 89577) | Freshwater microbial communities from Lake Croche, Canada to study carbon cycling - C_130208_EF_MetaG | ecosystem: Environmental > Aquatic > Freshwater > Lake | place: Lake Croche, Canada...
ACGAGAGAACGACTCGCGGTCCTCCATGTTGCTCATCGTAAGAGGCAACTGTTTGAAGTTTGTTCTCAAGTTCATGCGACAATATTTGCACGGCAAGACGTTCTTCAGACTAAGCACAAAATTCATGTAGTTGTGTTTGTCTTCTAACGTCGGCTTCACAGGGTAATTAAAACTCATCGTGTGCAGATAATGCCACATGGGAGGCCCCCAGACAGACGACAACATGCCGTCGTTCGCATTGTAATCATGCTTCGAGAAAACACGGTGTTTGCTAGTTTTTGTATTACGTTTTCTATTACGTTTTGTGTTACTATTTTTACGCGTGTGTGTCATATACTACAATTAGATTATTATATATTATTATTAATATAATATTATTCTATCTATGGAAATTTCTTCTGTTGTTTTTTCCGACGAAACTAGCAACATATGCATTTGTTCATTCGTTTCATTATTCCTTATTTTATTATTCATTGTAAGCCCACTCAACGAGTACGTAAAAACGTCGTTCGGCATGAAATTAATAGTTCTCATTCTTTTAGCATACACCATTAAACTAAACATCTCACAAATTGACTCCCTAAACAGGGCGGTTAGTGCTGCCAAAGAAGAACAAATGAAGTCTCTAATACAGACAAACATCATCTGCAATTATATATTTACGACGTTTTTAGGCATCTTGGTTATTTATGTTGTAAAAACCTTTTTTTAAGTTGCATTATTGATTGGTAGTACAATTTATCGTTTTTGTAATCGTGTCTGAGAATTTCAATTATATCACCACTGCTTGTTCGAAACAGCATGTTCGTCGTCGTTCAACTAGAATATAATATACTGCGAATAAACCTCTATATTGTATTCGTTAAAAATATTACCATTATTTATTCTTGAATATATATAAATGAGCAAGTTTATGAACAGTACCGCCGCAGGTGGCGGCATATTATCTAGAATCACGTCTATACGAAACACTCTGTATGAGAATAAAATCACAGTTATCGGGTTGCTTGTTTTATTCATCGTGATGACAATCGTATATTACTATTATTTCACTGCTAAACCGACATACAAGGCAAATGGTGGGGTCGGCAAGAAAGATGGAGATGCAGGTGCGGGCGGTGACAGCAAACACGCCGAGCTATTGCTATTTTTCGTAGACTGGTGTCCTCACTGCAAGACAGCCAAGCCCGTGTGGGAGGACTTAAAGTCAGAGTATCAAAACAAGACCATCAACGGATACACTGTTATTTTCACAGAGGTGAACTGCACAACCGAGACCGAGGAGGTCGAAAAGATGATTGACAAGTACAAGATTGAAGGATACCCCACCATCAAGCTGCTGAAAGATGGACAAGTCATCGAGTATGACGCGAAGCCCAGCAAAGACACCCTTGTGCAGTTTCTAAACACTGTCCTGTAATTTTTTCTCGAGAAATTCTTTTCCGCAGGCAACACCCTGTTGGTATAGTTCTTTTCGCGTTTCTACGGCGCATAGTGCAGTCCGAAAAACGTCGATGCTTAAAAAATTAGTCTTGCTTACGACTTCGTGCTTAAGAGAGGGCTGCGTGTGGTCGATGCTTAGACTGTGAATCACCTTGAAGAGAAAACACAGAATGAAATCCAACAAGGTTGATTCAGAATTAACATGATTTGTATTATTATCATATTGATTTTTAAACCCAACCACCTCATCTTCGTTCTTCCCCGACTCCAAACAATATTTAACCGGATAATTGCAGATGATGGCGCCATCGATATAGCATTTTCCATCAATGCAAACTGGCGTCACTAGAATCGGAACCGCACACGTCATTTGAATTGCCTGCATGAGCGACATGTCGGGGTGTGTTAGGTAGGAGATGTCCTCAAGCTTAAAATGATTGATTTCAAATACAAAAAAATGCTGTTCTATTTTCGAGTACTCGTAAAACTCCTTCAGCGTAACCTCCATTGAAATATCCTTTGCACTGAGAAGAGGTTTAAAGCACTTCTCGATTGTCTTAATGTCGAATATCCCCTTCTTTGTGTAGGCGTCGAATATGTGTTGTACTTTGATAGGAAATACTTCATGCCACGGTCTTCGAATCACGTAATCGTTTATGGTGTCCCAGTCGTACTTTAAGCAAATTAGGGTACCGACAATTGCGCCGGCCGATGTTCCGTAAATCGTCTCGATGTTCTGAAGCTCAATGTATTTGCTCTCTTCGAGGACCTGGATTGAGCCAATTGTTTGTATCATTGATGGGCCTCCCCCAGAAATAACCAAATGTTTGATTGTCATGGTTCTTGTTGTTATTATAATTAATTACATTCATTCTAATAACTTTTTTTCTACAATGTTTCTAATGGCAAACATATTCACATTGGAAAATATAGCTGATTTCAGTGGAAAACTAAACATTGATGAATTGTACGAGAAGAAGCGCCAATACGATTTGAATCAATTGGCCTTGTTCAATAAATTATTGAATCGAATACACGTGCGAATTCGAACTGTCTCTCGCCAGAGATTAGATGAGCAGTTTTGCTGGTTCATTGTGCCAGAGGTTATTATAGGTGTTCCAAAGTACGACCAAGGCGCATGCATTGCATATTTGATGAGTCAAATGAAGGACAATGGTTTCAACGTCAGGTACATTCACCCGAACACATTGTTCATTTCCTGGATGCACTGGGTACCATCCTATGTGCGGTCGGAGCTCAAGAAGAAAACTGGAATAGTAGTCAACGAGTACGGAGTGAAAGTAGACGAAGGTGGAGAAAAAGAAAGAGAAAGAGAAACTGCTGCGAACAGTGACCTTGGCGATATCATGTCGCTCAGCACAAAACCAGCATCACAGGACCAGAAACAAAAGAAGAACTACACCCCCATCAATTCTTACAAACCATCAGGGAATCTGTTGTATGATGTCGAGTTGTTGAGTCAAATCGAGGATAAAATCAACCTTTGAATCAACCTTTGAGAAAGGTTGAGCCAAATCGTTGAGCCATTTTATATTACGCATGTCATTTTCAAATCACCTTTTTTGTACCAGCTATTTGGGCATATATAACCGTTTATCTTGTTAGTAACACGAATTATCTTGTTTTTTTCCTCATTCGAAACGTTCTCGTTCAAGTATTCAGTTATACTACTATTATCAGTCATGACACAATCACTACTATTTTCATCTGTGCAGCCAGCTGGGGAAGTAAACCAGATGTAATCCAAATCTAAAATATCCGGGTCAGATATATTTTCCAGTAGTTGTTTGTTTTCATTGCAGCCACTTATAAATGGCTTGAACCTATTTGGTGGAGTCACCTCCTTTTGATAGACATCAATCCTTTCTAATTTATCAAATAGAAAGCCTGAGATTTTTTCATTGATTTGTTTTTGATTTTTACCTTGAATTTGACCTTGTTTAAAGTTTGTATTCTCTCTGAGAAAAGAATCAAGTAACTCTTGGAGTTGGCCTGGTTCGAAGAACCGACTGTTTGTTATAATATCATACATTCCGCCTGTCATTTCGTATATAGTTTGAAAACTGTAATTCCCAGGCACAATTGAACCGTACAGTAGCACATTCTTGTATGTGGATGCATCATCTGCTATTTTGTGGTCCAAATACAATGATACAGGAGGTGAAGTATATGGGCTGAAAAATATATTCAAATAGAAATAGCGTTCAATTCCTAATTGTATCAGCAATGGTGTATATAATCGTTCGGGCAAAAATAGTAATTTAAATGGAGATGGTACAAATTCTAAATTGGCGCCGCTTTGAGACCTTTTAACAGGAACATTTGATAACTTTGCGTGTGAAAAATTATTGAGAGCAATCAACATTACAAAAATATTCGGGTTGGGTAGCTTTTTAATAACAACCCTGTTGAAATATATATTATTTAACATGTTTGACAGTTGCGTTCCACTATATGACACATCATCAAGAATAATTAACGGGTTGTCTCCAATACTGTCAATAGTTTCGTCAGTAATTTGACTAATGAAGTGTGTTGGTTCTTTAAATTCATGTAATCGAATATAATATAACGCCAATACAGTCATAAAATAGAAGGACTTTTCTTGAGTTCCCGAATAGAAATAAATTTTATCACGCTCATTTAAATTGTTGTCGGTGTATAATTTTACTATCAGTTTTTCGATTATATCCGATACTTCTTGTAATGTAATGTATATAGTGTTATCAATTAAATCTCGCGCGGCCTGTTTTCGGACATCAGATATCTGCTCGTTAATGAACTCGTTTGCAATTGTAGTATCAATTGAATGTTTGCCAGAAAAAGAAGCAATCGCTTTACGAACAGTTATTAAATTGGCGTCGTAGCATTCGAGAAATGAAGTGTCAATCGTACCACCTCTGTATACACGATTGTTTCGACTATTTTTAGTTTTCGTCTTCACTTTCTTGGTTTTACGTTGGTGTTTGCCCTTTTTGCTCTTTTTACCTTTTTTGCTCTTTTTAGATACAAGTTTTGTCAAGTGTACCATTTTATATATTTGGATATTATATTTTCAGATTGAAAAAAAATGAAGAAACTTATTGATATTATACCCAATCACATTACCAAACAACAACAACAACTACAATTTGAAATTCGAAATGACCTGTGCTAATTATGCTGCCTTTCTAGCAGAGTTCTTGGAAAATGAAAATGACTTGAAAATTTGTCCGTATAAGGAAAAGTTTGATTTACTGCATTGCATTTGCAGGAAGTACGAACTGCTATCGATGAACATGAATCTTTTCGATGACGATGACAATGAATTTTTGGAATCGCAAAAACAAATGGGGCTTATGTTAAAACAGAAAGCTAGTGTGTGGCACAATGACGTAATGAAGACATTAGAATCAGATGACAAATATAAGTCGAACAATTATTTGATTATGCGGTTGGCGATACACAAGGATGTGAATGATTACATCGACGAGTTCGTGTCTAAATACAATAATTGGTTAGATTATATCGAAACAGATGACGAAATCGTATGCAGCAACGAATGCAACAAAAAGATGGATACAGAAGAAAAGACGCGGTCTGTCGGTAGAGGAGGAGGAGGAGGAGGCGATGGTTATCTAGAACCAGAACCTATTATGTGGTGGGAACGAGCGTGTATGATGTGTTGCATGGTGTCTATTGTATATGTCGCATATGTAATATTCACATGTTTGTCTTACTAACTATTCTATCCATAAAAAAAAATAATAAAATCCATGTTTGTGGGCGGTGGCTTATTTGGAACTCCTTTATATTTGAATATTACACCTTTGAAGAATTAAAATGGCACGCCTGCCATTTTATTCTTTCAAAGTGGCAGTCATTTACAGATTTGTATGAGGCACTTCGTGCCGATTCAAATCTTCAATGGTCTAAATGTTTAATTTTTCAGCGTGTATTTTGATTGTGTATTGGAACTAGTATTATTTTATTTCTTCATCGTCTTATTGTGCCTTTTTCCACCTCGATTTCCACCTCGATTTCCTCCTCGCTTGCGCGTTTTAAGTGCAGAAACAGCCGCTACTAATCCGCCCATCGCAGCTGCAGTCAGAAGCATAGTCTTCTTGTTGTTCTTGTACAATTGATAGAGTTTGTTCCCAGTGTCATCCGATTGTTTAGCATCGTATTCAAGTCTCCACTTCGTGTTCACATCCTCAATTTTTCTCGGAGTTTTCACATATTTTGGCACTTGGTCTTCGGGACTTCTGAGTGCCGAGTCCATCTCACTCTGAGTCTGCCACGAATTTTCTCCTTTAACAGGAGTGAAAATTTTCTTAGGTTTCATGCTTGTGCTCCAAGACACTCTCGCGTTTTTCCTTGTTCCAGTATTTTGATTCGATTTTCTTAATGATGGTATTATCGAAGGAGGCATATATTATAAACATAGAATATAACTTTTCGCAAAATCACCCAAAACTTCTTTAAGTAGGTTGGTTGATTTATTATATAAAACCTTGAATTATTTTTCCCAAATTGATTTTGGAAAATGAAAAATGGACATTTATTAATGTCCGTTTTTTGATATTCTGAAAAAAGAGATGAACTTTTTGTGTTTTGTGACCATAATGTAAAATTAGCGTCTGGTGACCGAAAAAAGATTTTTCATTTTGTGACGATATATTTTTTTGCTTTTTCAATTCGGTTTTATTTAGCAACTTTTTATGTCACCTAATAATATAAAAATGGAAACCAAAAGTTGCAATAATGTTGCAAATAATTTCGTGTGTGAACATTGTCATTATGTTACGTCTCGTAAAAGTAGTTTTACAAAGCATATCGGAACCGATAAACATAAAACAAGTGTGGTAGGTGACAAGGGTGACATAAAAGTTGCAAAAAGTTGCAAGCAAAACTATTCATGTACAAAATGCAATAAAATATATAATTCTAGAAATGGATTATGGAAACATTTGAATAACAAATGTTGTCCTTCTTCCGTTAATGAAATATCTACTACTGAAGTATCCAATCAAATTATACATCATAATGAAGTATCTAATAATTATCATGTGACAAATAATGAAATAATAACCCTTCTTAAGCAAAATAATAGTCTACAATCTCAGATGATTGAATTGTATAAAAATGGTATTGGTAATAATAGTAATAACACAGTGAATTCCCATAACAAAACCTTCAATATGAATGTGTTTTTGAATGAACACTGCAAGGATGCTATGAATATCTCCGAGTTTATTGATTCAATTAAGCCCGGGTATGATGACCTTATCAACATAGGAAAGGTTGGCTACGTCGAAGGTATTTCCAGCATCATTATCAAGAAACTTCGGTCACTCGATATTCACATGCGACCCATGCATTCTGGCGATGAAAAGAGGCATTCCATGTACATTAAAGAGGATGGTAAATGGGAGAAGCAACCCGACGACAATAAGCAGGTGAGGAAGTTGATTCGACAAGTCGCCTTCAAAAACACTGGTAATACAGTGCTGTTCAAGGAGAAATATCCTGATTGTGGCACCAGTGCTTCCAGGTATTCTGACCAGTACAATAAAATCGTGATGGAGTCCTACGGAGGGAGAGGCGCTAGCACAGACGAAGAGAAGGAAAATAAGATTGTCAGGATGATTGCAAAGGAGGTTTATATTGATAAAACTCTTTAAGTATGCCGAAAAAAGATTTTTCATTTTGTGACGATATATTTTTAGCGGTCGATTGGAAAAAAAATTATATTTAGGTATATAAGAAACAAAATGGAAACCGATTTTACGCCGTTTACGCCTGAAAAACTAGTTTGTGTTCAATGCAGCATAACGTGTGTTAAAATGTCAGATTGGAATCGGCATATTAACACCAAGAAACATATTGGAAACCAAATGGAAACCGCGGAAACTATTAAGAATGATAATGGTGCAAATACTTACACATGTAATTGTGGTAAATCGTATACAAATAGGTCAGGATTGTGGAAACATAAAAAGGCGTGTAAATATTTAGATAATACTAATCTCAACGAAAATTCAGTTTTAGATACAAATATAATACTACAACTGTTGAAGCAGAATGATGAATTTAAAAATCTATTACTTGAACAAAATAAGGCTGTTTTGGATAACACAAACAAGGTTTTTGAAACACAATCCCAAATGATTGAATTGATAAAACTCTTTAAGTAAGTAATTACCTAACACCTGGAGTATATGGTAAAATGCGCCGGATAATGTTATAGCTATCAATATAATAATCATACGGTGACAATGTCAGTTTTCCATATTTATCTTCCAACTCTTCAAATGTAAGTTTAGAATCGTCGTGTATTGTATGAAATAATAAACCCGCCTCCATCTCGTGCATCAAATCGCCATTAGCTCCGGTGTGCGCAATACGCCGAATACGTCCACTGCTATCCACCCAATCCTGGTTATTCATAAATTCTAGCTTTCCATATTTCCCTTCCAACTGCTCAAACGTAAGGTCGTAATCTCCCATTTTATAGTACAATAATAAATCCACCATTCATTATCCACCATTCATTTTTTTTACTAATCGACTCGCATCCAATTTGGCTCAACCTTTCTCAAAGGTTGAATGAAACCAATATAAACACGTGAATTGTAATTATTAATCAACGAAATTATGACTAGTTTGTCCAGCGAATCGATGGTAATTATTGAAACCGACAATGTAAACGCCCGACTGATTACTAGTCATCAAACACGAGTCACGACCTGGATAAAATCAACCCTTGCGTCCAGCAATATGCTCACATTGTACTTTTGCATAGGTTCGAGTTACGTAGTGTCTTTTTTTGCGCGTTCGGGAGCCAGCCACATTGTCAAGGAAAACCCCAATTCGCTCAGCTCCTTTGCATATGCGTTGGTCGGTGGACCAATCCAAGTCCGCGCCCCATTGTTTGTCCTTGCGGTGGCCAGTTTCTGTCTTTGGGCCGATTCGACAACTCGAATCAATCTAATCGATGTCACGTGCATCTACTGGGTAATAATTATAGTCACTGTCACGATACTACCATTCGCAAAACATTCGAGGCAAGTCGTCCTTGTTTTGAACACCGTATTTCTTGCGCACATTACAGTTGTCACAGGATTGTCATTGGAATCTGACGTGGTTGATTACTATCACTCCAATTTGGTAGAGATAACAGGACTTATCTATGTGGTGTGTGGAGCAACAACATCCGCATTTTACGCAACAAATAAATTGTACATTACCGGCGTTTCGTTCACTGCAGTTGGATTTATATGTAAGTTGCTTACTATATATGCAGGCCAGTATTGGGGCACTTGCGTATTCCACGTAACAACTGCGTATGGGATTCACGTCTTGTTAAAATTATCAGATTTAGACAATACTCTCTTACAATTTCAATTGTTGCAAAATAGAACTTAGACAAAACCAAACCAGACAAAGACATGACAAAGACAGGATAAAGAACCGACAAATCGCAAAATAAAATAACTTGTTATTTATATGACTGTTACGAGTAAAAAAAGAAATACAAAGAACACAACGAGGAAATTGTCTTCCCTCTCGGAAAATCAAAAGCAAACGATTTGCAAGAACTACTACAACAGTCACGCTACTTTCGAAGAAGAGTTTGAAAAGAATTTCAAGACCAAGGATGTCGATTTTTTGACTGGGAAGTACAAGTTACAAAAGAAGTTATTGAAGAATCTCAAGACCGCGGTGAGTCCATCGAACATCAATCCGAAGTCAGATTATTATACGTACATCAATGAGCGGTGGTTGAAGGACTACAAAGTGGACAAATCGCAAAAATACTTGGTCCAAGTAGATGATTTCCGCGTTCTGCAAGACAGGGTCTACAAGCAGCTTCTTGCGATTGTCGAAGAGCACACGAGCAAGAATCACGACAAGCACGCCACGTGCATGAAGAACTTCTACGCTTCGCTGAAGAAACTCAACACTGTCGAGCAGTCGCGATTTCACGCCAACTTGGTATTGAACCAGATAGACGAACTTCGCAAGAACAAGTCGAATCTGTGGGCAATGTTGGGATTCTTGAATTCAAACGAAATTATTTCCTGGGGCAGTCCGTTCGTTTGGAACATGATACCCGACGACAAGCAGCCAGACACGTACAGGTGCTACGTCGACCCGCCTCAAGTCACACTGATTGATTCGAATGTCTACTTTGACGACGGCACCGATTTGCACTACAAGAAGCAGTACAAGCAAACGTATTTGAAGTTCCTAAGGGACCTGTTCAAAATTTCATTTGGTGAGAATCACGGATTCCACGTCGAAGATGTGTTCAATGTGGAGAAGAAAATTCTCGATTTGATGGACTGTGGAGTTGTGAAGAAGGAGGACCCCGATTTCTACAATGTGGTCGATGCGAAAGAGGCCTTTAAGAAGTATGGGTTTGATTGGCAGCAGCTAGCCGAGGTGATTGGATTCAAGAGGACCCCGAGCTTCTTTGTTACGTCCAATTTGAGTTACATGACTTGCGCGACCAAGATGCTGCAAGAAGAGTGGGATTCTCAGGAGTGGAGGACATACTTTGTCTACATGTTCATTCGCCAGCAACAGCGCTTCAACACCAAGGGTCATGTGGTCTGCTATGATTTCCACGGCAGGTTCGTAGCGGGACAAGACGAGGAGGTCGGCAACGAGTTGTTCCCCGTCTATGGTCTTGGCTACGCGTTCAACACATTCTTGACGAACGAGTACATTAATCGGTACGAGAACAAGCAGCACATTCAGTACGTTCACACAATGGCAGAGGATTTGAAGACCGTGTTCATTCGGATTGTGAAGCGCAACAAGTGGCTGCAGCCGAACACAAAGAAGATGGCGTTGAAGAAGCTGATGAACTTCAATCTGGAGGTTGGGTCACCCAAGAGTTTGCGCGAGGACCCGACGTTGGATTATCACGCGAACGATGCTTGGGGGAACATGTGCAGAATTGCAAATTGGCGCCACGACAAGGCGATTGGGTTGGAGGGCCAAAAGACAATTGACGTTCCCACCATGGACTGGTCAACGTCGCCACCAAAGTTCTCGGGCACGCAGGCCTATGTAGTGAACGCGTCGTACAACCCGTCGCAAAATGGCATCTACATTCCTCTAGGATACGTTCAGAAGCCGTTTGTTGACCTGGAGGAGAGGGGCATAGAGTACAATTTGGCTCACATTGGGTTCACAATTGCGCACGAAATGTCGCACGCGCTCGACGACTGGGGAAGCAAGTACGACCACACCGGCAAGTTGAATGACTGGTGGACGGACAAGGATAAGGCGAAGTTCAAGAAGATACAGACGGACGTTATTAAGCAATATGAGAAGTTTGCATTGTACGACGGAATCAAATTCGATGCGGAGCCGAGCATCGGCGAGGATTTAGCAGATATCTCGGGGTTGACAATGTGCATAGAGTATTTGAGCGACTTTCAGATGAAGAATGAGGACATTTTGCCCATACAGACGGTGTCATTTGAGGCGTTCTTTGTGTACTTTGCACTTCAACAGCGCCAGCAAATCAGCAAAAAGGCAATTGCTGCGCAATTGAAGACTAATCCGCATCCTTTAGACATTTACAGAACAAATGTTCCATTGTCGCGGTTGGAAATATTTAGGGCAATGTACAGTATTAAGAAGGGGGATAAAATGTGGTGGCCGTCGACGAATCGAGTTTGGGAAGAATAAATTGTTTATAATGAAAAAAATTTCCTGTTTATGAAGAAATTATTTTTTTCTGTAACTTATATATATACAATGCCTGCTGCTTCTCGTTCCCGCGCCCGTTCTCGTTCTCGTTCCCGCTCTCGTTCCCGCTCTCGCTCTCGCCAGGGTGGAAAGACGATGGCTCGCTCCCGCGCCCGCTCCCGTGCCCGCGCTCGTTCCCGCGCCCGCGCTCGCCAATAAACAATTAATAACTAACCATTATTAGTTGTTTCTATTGGTATGTAATTTTTAATTTTACAAAAATTTATATATAATCATATTATATATAAAATGGCTCACATGTCTCGCGCTCGTTCTAGGTCTCGCTCCCGCTCCCGCGCTCGTTCCAGGTCCAGGTCTCGCTCCAGGTCTAGGTCCAGGGCTCGTCAAGGTGGAAAGATGAATAAGTCTGTTAAGGCTAAGGTAAGGATGGCTCGCAGGGCCGCGTCTCGCGCGATGAGCGCCAGTTCGTCTGCCGCTGCCGCTGCTAACCGTGCTGCCTCCGCCAGTCGTGCCGCTGCTGCCGGTCGTTCCGCTGCTATTGCCGCTGGACGCGCTGCTCAGGCTGCCGCCGCCGCCGCTTCGGCCGCCGCGTAAATAAAATTTCCCATCATTAAAATTTTGTTATTGCAAATCAAGCCAATAACAACATTATTATATTGTAAAACTATTTCCCATTTACTTTCGTTTAGGTGAACGCTTCCTTCGGTGGTATCCGCCGTTTGCCGCGATATCTGAGGATTGTTGTTGTTGTTGTCTCCGCATGTTGTTGTCAGACTGCAGCATACTAGTGCTCATTGACTCGTCAGAAGTAAAAGGCGGCATACTAGTGCTCATTGACTCGTCAGAAGTAAAAGGCGGCATACTAGTGCTCATTGAATTCATTGGTTGGTCCATAGGACTACTGTTCATAGGACTACTGTTCATATCGTTCATTTCATTGAAAGAAGGTGTAGCGCTATAATTTTGGTCTGGTATGTTAAAATCGGGTGTTGATGATTCGTTGAAATTTAAAGGAAGTGATGCATCGGGGTATGACTCGCTCATTGGAGGATATTCGCTTGGTTGTTGCTCGCTCATTGGAGGATACTCACTTGATTCGGTGAACTCTGGTTTTAATGCAAACTTATCCCCCGAATTATCACCCACCATCATATCGATATTTTCCCGTTGTTCAGTATTCGGGCTGTACGGTTCGAGAGCGTAAAGTGTCGCACTGTCTTCTTCTTCTTGTGTAGGAAGTGGAAGTTGGTCTTGCATTTGTTCTTGCATTTGGTCGGGCGTTTGGTCTTGCATTTGTTCTTGCATTTGGTCAGGTGTTTGTTCTTGCATTTGTTCAGGCATTTGGTCAGGTGTTTGTTCTTGCATTTGGTCAGGCGTTTGGTCAGGCATTTGTTCTTGCATTTGGTCAGGCGACATCGGAGGAGGCGTTTGAGTTTGGTCCACGCCCTCTACTTCAGCACCAACAGGAGAGTACTCCGACGCCACCGCCGCAGCCGTCAAAGCTTCAGGAATCATTTCTGAAGGCTTAAATTGCATTGGTTCCGTCTCTCTCATCAACTCTTCCTCTTCGCGTTTCAAGTATTCGACTTGGTTGTTCAACGTCGTTGCGCCTATTTTTTCAACAAGCGATTCATATATCTTCACACCCTCAAGATAATCCTTTTCGCAACCAAGGTACAATTCAACAATCACGTTTCTCGCCTCATCCACAACCGACTGTATATTATTATTGTTCAACTCTGGATTCACTCTAATTTTGCGCTTGTTCAAACTGTGATTCATCGGATTTTCATTATCAACGAACACAAACAGCTTGCTTATCACACTCAATAATTTTGTCTGTGTATCAGCTGCGCGTTGAATCATGTTTTTGATATGCTCCCCGTACTTGATGAATCGCGCATCGCTCTTAGGGAGCTGAATTTGGGTCTTGAGTTTCGCCGTTTGGCCAGGGATTTCGCTAGTGCAACCTTGTTGAAAATCCCGCAATTTAATGTCGGCAAACGTATGAATCGTATCGGGCATATCATCGTTGCCTGTGAACGCCGTGTAAAACGTCTTCAAGTCGTTGCCGAATTGAGCCCTTGTGGCATCAGACATTCCAGTAAACTCCCCGGTAGAGTAATCGTACTTGTCATCCATGTACAGCTGATAAAGCTCTGCTATTCCGGGCTCATCAATCAACGACTTTGCCTCCCCGGTCTCCTTGTTCAAGTTCAAATCGCACACATTAGGCTGAATGATTTTGTTCTCCTCGCTTGCGCGCTTGAAGTTCTTGCCCCTCTTCAGTGCCTTAATTCGAGCGCCGCAGATGTTCATTTTCGCAATTTTGCGCTTCACGCCGCGGGGGATATTGTCCTTGTCCAACAAACTGGATTTTACAACTTCTCCCTGCTCGTTCTTGTAACTGTACACAGGGTTGATTGTCATTAGAATCGACGCGAAAATGTGGGCAACCTTCACGTAGAATTTAGCTATGCCTATGCACAACTGCTTCTTTTTAAGCTTGGAATTGCCGAACATGTCCAACCCACCGAAGGTATCATTGTTGATGAACATTACGCCTTCGGGACTTGTTTTGAGAGAAGAGTCGGCGTCACCGGTTCGTTGTGCTAGATAAGTAATCTCTTGGTCGTTGAAATTATCCGATATAATCTTGGACGTCAACACTACCAGCTTGTTGCAGTACTCTGGTTTCGTCACCTCACTTAGACTTTTGAAATCCATTGTCAAAATATAGTGTGTGGCGATGTAGTCGACCACGTCATAAACGTTTTTTAATTCTTCTTTTGGGCTACCGCCTCCTCCCGAAAATGAGTTTCCCATATATTTATGCTTGACAAAAAAAATTAATTATAAAAATGAATTAGAAATATATTTTCTGTAAGAGAGTAATGAACATGAACAGCGATAAAAGTAAAAAGAAGAGGGACAGCAACATTAATAAAAAGGAGTTGTGGAATATATTCGACGCTGAAGTGTCCCCGAGAAACAGCATTCCTTTAGAGTGTATTTATCGCTCGTGTGGAAATCGAGAAGTCTGCGACAGTTGTGATAGTATTTTAGCATTCTCGGATGAGGGGTTTCTCACATGCATCAACAAAAAATGCGGCATCATTTACAAGGACATTGTCGACCAGTCTGCTGAGTGGAGGTATTACGGTGCCGACGACAATCAGAGTTCTGACCCTACTAGGTGTGGAATGCCAATCAATCCGCTGTTGGAGGAGTCGTCGTACGGGTGCAAAGTGCTTTGCAACGGACCTATGACGTACGAAATGCGGAAAATAAGACGATACACCGAGTGGCAGTCGATGCCTTACAAGGAGAAATCGCAATACGACGAATTTCAAATAATTACAACGATGGCGCACAATGCCGGCATTCCGAAGATGATTATCGACGATGCAATTCGGTACCACAAGAAGATATCCGAGTACGAATTAACGTTTCGCGGAGACAATCGCGATGGTATCATTGCCGCGTCGATTTATATTTCATGTCGAATCAACAACTTTCCCCGAACGGCGAAGGAGATAGCCACTATATTTCACTTGGACGTTACTAGCGCAACGAAGGGGTGCAAGAATGCTCTAGCAATCATAAATAATTTGGAGAAAGACATGGTAAACAAGGACAAGACGGTGTTTGTGACTACGAAGCCAGATGCGTTCATCGACAGGTTCTGCAGCAAGTTGAATATGAATGTTGAACTGACCAAGCTGTGCCACTTCATCTCGATGAAAATCGAGAAACTGAATATCATGCCAGAGAACACACCGCACTCGATTGCTGCGGGAGTTGTGTATTTCATATCGCAGTTCTGCAAGCTGAATATTTCAAAACGCGATGTGAAAAATGTAAGCGAAATCAGCGAAGTCACCATCAACAAATGCTTCAAGAAATTGGAGAAGGTGAAGGGAGACTTGTTGCCGGCGGTGATTTTGAAAAAGTATACCAGTATCCACCTTTGAAAAAGGTGGAGCCAAATCTTCAACTCAACCTTTCAAAAAGGTTGAACCAAACCACTGACTCAACCTTTCAAAAAGGTTGAACCAAACCACTGATTATTTTATTTGACTCAACCTTTTAAAAAGGTTGTGCCAAATCCCCAAAACAACCGTACAAAAAATAAAGAATAAAAATCTTTTTTTTGTTGTATATTTGGCACAACCTTTTCCAAAGGTTGTTATAATTGCTATTATTATATACGTTAATACAGATATTTTATATGATGTTCCGTGTTTATCCAAGTTTACTATCTCATTTCGTGCTATATCATAATGCGCATCATCTAATCTATATATAAAATGACTCCATGAGTGAAATAAAATATAATATAAAAGAACAATATCTGTGAATAAAAGTGATACTAATGATGGATAAACCTTGATTTTCTTTGAAACCATATTCATATAATCATACGGGTCTATGATTCCTTCTACTCTTTTGTAATCATACTCAAATTCTTTCGATTGTTTTTCTTTCATTCGATTGTATTCTAGATGCATTGTACAGAAATCTGGAAGTGATATCTTTTTTGAATAGACCTTTGCTAAATATCTGCTTTGCATTTCAATTATCATGGGAATTGAAGTAAGGTATGGACGTATAAATCCAATTTTTGCAAATGTTGGGTCGTCTATTAAAAAGATATGGTCGTAAAATTTACCTTGTTTTATCTTGTCTGGTATAAATGTAAAACAAGAGTATCCCTTATATCCAGTCGCAAATATTATGATATCAATCTCATATTCTTTATCAGCAGCCACAACAGTTGTACTGTTAATTTTTGCAATATTATTAAGAGGAATAACGTCTCCAAATGTTATTTTGGGTAATACATCTGCAGATTTCACATAGTATGAATTCAGATATCCTGCTTCTGTTTTCCATTCATCAACACCGCTACCTGATTTACCCCAATAAAACTCCAGAAATGGTGTAACACATAAATGTGCTAAAGATTTTGACAATCTTTTAAATATAGCATCAATAAAGCGATTATAAAACATATCTGATGCTTCGTACGCCCCTAATGTTCTTCTCTGTATCCATCTTCCTTTACGCATACTTATATACACCTTTGTCTTTGTATCACTTATAGTTCCATTTGGACCGTTATATCCAAATACAGTTTTATTATTGATTATATGTTTCACATACATATTATTTGTAAGTTCAACACCAATATCAAATGCTGTATCTGAACCACCATAGATTAATACTCTTTTATTCAGACATTCTGACTTTATATCATTATTATAATCACTCGCGTGATACGTCTTTCCTTTGAAAGATGAATAATCTATATCTGGATAATTTTTACATGAGGAATTCTGACCCGTACACAAGGCTATGTTTTTAGATTGAATCGTGTATTTTTCTTTTTCTTTATTTTTGTTTATGATATAATCAACGTGCCATATACCATTTATTTTTTCTATGTTTATAACCTCGCTGTTAAAGGAAATATGTTTATCTAATTTAAAATTATTAACATACATTCTCATATATTCCATTACTTGGCTATGATGCGGAAATTCTGGATAAGATTCTGGAATTGGAAAATCACTCATAGATAAATAATATTTCGATGTTACAGAATATGTATTTGCGTATACTGAAGGAGAATTCTCAATATTCCATACACCCCCATACCCCTCGTTCTTCTCTAATATAATGCCTGTTAATCCTTCTTCTAAACAATGTTTCATACTACAAAGTCCCGCCCAGCCACTTCCTATAATTATAATGTCATACATCTGAACAACCTTTAGAAAAAAGTTGTGCCAAAATAACCGTGACTAAACAAACAAGTAACAATTTTTAAATATCCTTTTTATTTTAGATTTGGCTCAACCTTTTTGAAAGGTTGAAAAATACTTTGGCGCCAATCTCACCAAAACAAAGTTATAAAATAAAATTGCATATATTATGCCAAAAATTATGTCAGTCGATACATGTTGTGTTGTTGTGATACAGCTTATAGAAATTAGCAGAGGTACTAATGCAGCAGGAAAGTAACCTATTACATTCCGCAACAGATAAAACGAGTACATTGCAAAAACCACGTGGGCGCTTGGGCACGCATTGTTGTGGTTAGTATCAATTGCCTGTGTCAGCTTGAGGAAATAGTTGGTGGTTTTTATACGCGGTTCAACAATGTTTGGGAACAAGTACCATATAGTTGAAAGTCCTGTCATCATTGCAATGGCACCCATTACTAGAACTGCGAAATGTTTGTAATCCCTTACACTGACAATGATAAATCCAAATACAAAGTAGTAGATAAAATTGTATATGTACGTCCAATTATCATTCACACCAAAACAAGTATGAAATAAACCGTCGATGCTTGTTTTTGGCATAACAAACTCTTTTCGAAGTTTGTTTTTTTTTGTCCAGAAGTACTGTTGGTAGACCCCTATTATTAAATATACCATTAACACTGTTATGATGTAATAATCAGTCAGTTTCAATTCTGATTTAACAGGATATGGCACCATATTGCGAACGTTGTAGAAAAAATATGGAATTACACTAATAGTTACAATAAGCAATATAACTAAATCAATCGTAAATACTCCATGATGGGGTTGTATGGAGCTACGTAATAAGTTGAAACCGTCTCTTATTTGATTCATACTATAATGTTAGATTATAATTCCACCTTTGAAAAAGGTGGAGCCAAACCCTTTGTTGATTTGACAATCAGGATTCCACCTTTGAAAAAAGTGGAGCCAAACCCTTGTTGATTATAGTTGGTTTGGCACCGCCTAAGTTGTTTGGCTCAACCTTTTCAAAGGTTGAAAAGGTTGAAAAGAATGAGTTTGGCTCCACCCTTTTTAAAAGGTGGATAATAATATAATGTCGGAGGAAATCAAGGTTCCCAAGTATGTTTTTGTTGTTCCTTACAGAAACCGAATTCAGCACAAATTCTTTTTTAGCAAGTACATGAGTTTTATTTTGGAGGACAAGGACGACTACGAAATTTACTTCTCTCATCAGTGTGATTCGCGAACGTTCAACCGCGGAGCGACGAAGAACATTGGCTTCCTCGCTGTCAAGGCAAAGTACCCGAATCATTACAAGGACATTAATTTTATTTTCAACGACGTTGATACCATCCCCTTCACCAAGATTTTTGATTATTCTACAGTTCATGGTGTCGTCAAGCACTTCTACGGGTTCGATTACGCTCTCGGAGGCATCGTCGTGATGAAAGGTGCCGATTTCGAGAAGACCAACGGTTTCCCTTGTTTCTGGGGATGGGGTATGGAGGACAATGTTATGCAGAAGCGGTGCGATACATTCAAGTTGCGCATCGACCGCACGGTGTTCTATCCAATTGGCAGTCCTCAAATCCTCCAGCTGTTCGACGGGATTTCGCGAATCATCAGCAAGAAGGACCCGTGGCGCATGGAGCACGACACTGGAGTTGATGGACTAAAGACTATTAGCAAGTTAGAGTACACAATAGATGAAAAATCCGCTAATCCGAACGACAACATGTTCAAAGTCCACAATCCGCGCATCTTCTATGTTAACATTTCAACCTTCATGACAATGCTGAGTTTTGAGAATGACAATTTCTACAGCTACGATTTGAGAGAGCCGAAGCGCAAAATCATAGACCCGCGGTGGTTGAACGAGACGAAGGTGAGGGTGGCGACAACCGACAACTGGTCGAAAATTCCTTATTTCCCAACAGACAAGGAGAGACGCGCTGACCTGGCAGCAAACCTCATGAAGAATGGCAAAAATGTGCCGGGTGATTTAGTGAAACAAATCGACGAGGATAAGCGAAACGATATTGAAACGGATAGCTACAATAATTTCCAACAGCAACAGCAACAGCAACAGC
>Ga0114958_10001404_pt1 | contig 19033 bp, 17 predicted proteins | sample C_130208_EF_Meta_FD_89577 | JGI IMG/M metagenome (GOLD analysis project Ga0114958, IMG submission 89577) | Freshwater microbial communities from Lake Croche, Canada to study carbon cycling - C_130208_EF_MetaG | ecosystem: Environmental > Aquatic > Freshwater > Lake | place: Lake Croche, Canada...
CTCAAGAAGTAGAAGCAGTAGGCGAGAAAGAACGCCATGCCACCTTGAGCGAAGTTGAAGACGCGTGACGCGTTATAGGTAATGACCAATGCCATAGCGGACATCGCATAAAGCGCGCCGACGGCAAGGCCAGCAATAACAAAACTGAGCACCTGGGGTCCTCCTGGTCAGGGCCGATCGAATCCGGTTCTGGCGATGGCCAGATCCGGAGATTACGAGGTGGCGATCAGCTTGGTGTGGCTGACGAGTGCCGTGCATCGGAGTTGGACGGATTACGTCAGGTCCCCATTGGAATGAGTACGCCAAGCGCCGGGGTAGCGGCACTTTTTGTCCTAATTCGGTGCAGATGTAAAGTCGTGAGCCTAGGCAGGGGTGGCAGGCTCGTCAAGGGAAACGACGTAATTAGTTACATCTATTTGTTCACGAATAATTTTTCACTGGCATATCCCCCGTATGAACAAATGTTCACTGCACTTTCACAAGTTGCCCACAAGTTGGCCCCGTGTCGGGAAGGACGGATTCTCCTCGAACAGTGACGAACCAGGAGCACTTTGCCGGATCACCGTCGGGGGTGACACCCGGTGCGAACGAGATTTTTCCCGGTAACAAATTGCCGCCGGTGTAATCAGTGACGCCGCGCTGGATGCGAATGAAATCTTCATGGGTAGGGCACTCGCCTGTCGATGTTAAGCCGGCAATCATCAAATCAGCAGCGATATATCCCAGCGGAGCAAAATCTGAGTACGGATTCACGCCTGCTGCTGCCATCCCAGCGACGTAACGCTTCACTTCAGGGGTGTTCAGTTGGAGTGGGACAAAGCCATAAGGCGCCCCAACTGCTCCGTCAAGGGCTCCATCCGCATCGAGAACCGTGCTTGGATCAATGAGCCCATTGACGAGCACCGTTATTTTTTTACCACCTGCACTTCTTAAGGATCTCGCTAACGAGACGCCCGATTCAACGAGAGAAATCACATTCACGGCATCAGCGCCGGACTTCTTTATCTTCGCCGCAATCAGTTCCGTACTTGAGTTAGCCGTGGCAAGTAGCTGAATTGGAAGTGCTGGCTTCAAGGCCTGCGAACTCAATGTTGTGACGAAACCACGCGCAGAACTCAGCGCCCCTGGAGAATTAAGGCTCACTGTTGCAATCGCGCTCGACTTAATTTCACGCAACCGTTGAGCCGGGGCCGTTGACGTGTACCCAGTTGAATAGGCACCGGATACGCCGAACACATTTAAGTCGGTTGCGTAAGGCGGAAGATTTGGCAGCCCGGCTACGGGAATATTGGCCTGCTTCAAAGCTGGGTACATCGAGCGTTGCTGCGAAGCAGCCAAAATGCCAAAGACGCCATCTTTCAAGGCCTGCTCAGCGACCAGGCTTTGCGTCTTGGCCTCATTGCGGTCGTCATAAGTTTTAAGTAGAAGCCGTCGACCGTTGACTCCACCTTTCGCGTTGATCTCATTTATACGCAACTGGGCTGCGTTCCCGAAGTTTTCAAATATCGAAGCCGCTGGACCAGTTTTAGGAAACACCACGCCCAAGGTGATCGTGGAACCAGTAATACCGGCCAGTGCCCCACAGGTTCGCGAAGGAGTCGGCGTCGGGCCTGCAGATGATCCGCTCGGGACCGATGTATTTGAACAGGCGGCCAACGAGAGCACACAAACGACTCCGGCGGCAGCCAATCCTTGCAACTTCACAGGTGAATGGTGCGCTATCCCTGCAAATAAAGCGACGGCGGGTGTCGAGCTTGGGATGAAAATAACGTTGGGTCCCTGCGAGATTGCAGGGACCCAACGTTATTACTTTAAAAACTTTCAAGCAGGAGCAGGATTACGCCTTCGGTGCTGCCTTCACTACCTTGCCTGTAGCAACTTCAATGATTGGTGCACAAGTTGGCTTGAGGTCAGGAACCAAAGTTCCACCCTTGGCTGTCATGTACCAGCTGCATGATGCTGGATCACCATCTGGTGTTAGGCCTGGCTTGTAACTAATTGGGATAGGAAGCAATCCAGCGCCAGTGATCTTGTCCTGATTGCGGAGTTGATCAATGAAGCCCTGGCGAGTTGGGCACTTGCCGGCAAGAGCGAGGCCCTTAAGGAAGGTATCCGCTGAAACGAAGCCGATCGGAGCTGATGAGCCATAAGGGTTGAATCCTGCGGCCTTCATACCGTTGACGTAGGTACGCAGTCCTGGCTTTCCTGGAACCCCTGGAGCAACAGTGCCATAAGTGGAACCAGTTGCACCTTCGAGCGCTGCTGGAGCCTTAGCCACGGTGGCTGGATCAGAAAGTCCAGCGACCAATACGCCCTTAGGGTTAATACCTTGCTGCTTGAAGGCACTCAACACTGAAACACTGCCATCAACAAGCAGGATGAGGTCAGCACTGTCTGCGCCAGATGCTTTGAACTTCAAAGCAGTGGATGTTGCGTCGTACGCGCCAATTGGAGCATCCGCAATTCGAGAAGCATTCGTTAAACCAACAAGTGCTGTTGTGGCTAGGAATGCAGTACCTGCTGCGTTTGCACCAGGCGAGTTGTGGTTAATAACCATTACGTTTGAGGCACCGAGATCCTTCAGCTTTTGCGCAGAGCCAAGGCTTGTATATGAAGTGGTGAAGGCACCTGTCGCACCAAAAGCGTTGCGATCTGTGGTCTGAGCTGGAAGGTTGGTCAGGCCGATAACAGGAACATTCGCTGACTTAAGGGCTGGGAACATCGTGTCAGCGGTCGTCGCCTCGATCACGCCGAAGTTTCCGTCTTGATCGATGGCCTTTGATGCAACGCCTGTTTGGATTGCTCCTGAGGCTTGATCGTCATAGCTCGTGAGCACAACCTTGCGGCCGTTGACGCCACCCTTGGCATTTTGCTGATCAACACGCAATTTCGCTGCCTCGTAGAAGCCCGCAAAGTTGCTAGCAGAGGCTCCAGTGCGAGGGGAAATAACGGCAACTTTGACTGTTGTTGCATCGACGCCTGGTGCTGGCGCACATACGACCGGCTTGACAGGAACCACTGGCTTTGCTGTTGCTGCACCCGCTGCGTTTGCGGTCATTGCGAGCAACATTGCTGCACTGAGTCCGCTTGCGGCGATCGCTGCTTTTCGAGAAACCGACATCATCACTCCTTAGCTCTTTGTCGAGAGGATCTAAATTTGGAATACCAAAAATTGCTCCATTTGCTAGCTACCGCCAGCCCCGTGACCAGAACCTAAGTCCGACTCAAGAATCATGAAAGGGGATGAGAAAGACCGTTACCTATTTGTTATACACCGTATAGTTATTTACGCGTTATGTGGCTTTTGTCCTTTTAAGCTTTCTGCTCATAACCAAGGATCGCCGCTTGTAGCGGTAAAAAATGGCGGGCAGCCGAAGCCACCCGCCACTTTCTTATGACTGCTTAGCCTTGAACGACTGCACCAGTTGAGGTGTTGACGTACTTGACATTGCAGGTTGGCTTTGCGTCAGGGATCAACTGATCACCCTTAGCAATCATGAACCAGGTGCAAGAAGCCATGTTGCCGTTTGGTGTTGATCCCGGCTTGAAGCTGATGGTTTCTGGAACAAGGCCAAGGCCGGTGTAGTTGCTCACGTTGCGAAGCTTGTCGATGAACAGAGCCCGTGTTGGGCACTGGCCTGCTTCTTTGATGCCGCGGATCAGCAAGTCTGAACCGAGGTAACCCATAGGTGCTGATGATGAGTAAGGGTTCAAGCCAGCGGCCTTCATACCGTTTGCGTAGGTGCGAACGCCTGGGCGGTTCACGCCGACTGGCACGGTGCCGTAGTTGGTGCCGAGTGCACCATCAAGTGCGGTGCCTGTGGTCTTGAGCACTGCTGGGTCTGAAAGACCAACAATGTTCATGCCCTTGAGCGTTACACCCTGCTGCTTCAATGCCTGAGCAATTGAAACTCCGCCTTCGATGTAGCCAACGATGATCGCGCCATCTGAACCTGAAGTCTTGACACGAAGCGCTGTTGAAGTTGCATCGTGTGTTCCTTGAGCTTCGTCAGCAATACGCAGTGACTCAGTGATACCTGGAACAAGCTTCAACAAACCTGAAGTGGTGTTACCGGAAATCGATGCACCAGCTGAAGCGTGGTTGATGTTTGCAACCTTGGTGACGCCCATGTCTTTCAACTTCTGAATGACAGCAAGTGAACCAACGCCGGGCACAGCAGGCACACCTGTTGGTGCAAATGCATTGCGATCAGTGTTGAATGCTTGGTTGCTGAATCCTGTAACAGGAATTCCAGCTTCTTTCAAAGTTGGGAAAGCTGACACCGTTGAGGACTGCACGGTGAGGCCAAAGACTTTGTCAGACTGAATTGCTTGCTGAGCCGCTGAAACCTGAGTGGTTGGGCTAGATCCGTCGTCGTAAACCTTGTAAAGCAACTTGCGGCCGTTGATGCCGCCCTTTGCATTTTCCTGGTCAATACGAAGCTGAGCAGCCTGGGATGAACCGAGGTAGTTCGCTGAAGCAGGACCTGTCTTTGGACCAAGCCAACCAAGCGAAATAGTGGTCGCAGTAACGCCATCAGTTGGCGCGCAAGCGGCATTCTTCTGCGCAACAGTCAGGGTTGGCTTTGGTGTTGGCTTTGGTGTTGGTGCAGCGTTTGCACCAGTAGCCGCAACGGAAACCACCATTGCAGCGGCAAGACCGCTGACAACGAAGGCCGACGTGCGGCTCTTCTTCAATGAAACCGACATGCAACTTCCAATCGATTTGGTATTCACACACGGTGAGTGAATAAAGGTTGATTGCGTTCGCAAAGGAGTGATTTTGCGAGTTGCATGAAGATAGAAGTGTTGAAGACAAATGTGAAGAAAAAAGACAATTTGTATTCAATTCGTTATCGAAATCAGATGGTATGTAGTGAATTAACCACCACGAATCGTCTTAATCGGGACAAAAAGAAGTGGCGGGCAGCCGAAGCCACCCGCCACTTTGTTACAACTGCTTAGCCTTGAACGACTGCACCAGTTGCGGTGTTGACGTACTTAGCGCCACAGGTTGGCTTGGCGTCAGGAATGAGCTGATCGCCCTTTGCCACCATGAACCAGGTGCACGAAGCCATGTTGCCGTTTGGTGTTGAGCCTGGCTTGAAGCTGATGACCTCAGGAACCAAGCCGTTGCCGGTGTAGTTAGAAACGTTACGCAGTTTGTCGATGAAACCAGCGCGAGTTGGGCACTGGCCCGCTTCCTTGAGTCCACGGATCAACAGGTCTGCACCGAGGTAACCCTGTGGAGCTGCTGATGAGTAAGGGTTCAAGCCAGCGGCCTTCATACCGTTAGCGAACGTACGAACTGCTGGGCGGTTCACGCCAACAGGTACGGTGCCGTAGTTGGTGCCGAGTGCACCGTCAAGAGCTGCACCAGTGGTCTTGAGCACTGCAGGGTCTGAAAGACCAACAATGTTCATGCCCTTGAGCTTTACGCCCTGCTGCAACAATGCCTGCGCGATAGAAATGCCACCTTCGATGTAACCAACGATGATTGCGCCATCAGAGCCTGAGCTCTTTACGCGAAGCGCTGTCGAGGTTGCATCGTGTGTGCTCTGTGGCTCATCAGCAATACGCAGTGACTCGGTGATGCCAGGAACCAACTTCAACAAACCAGAAGTCGTATTGCCCGAAGCAGTGGCACCGGCAGAAGCATGGTTGATGTTCGCAACCTTGGTGACACCCATGGACTGCAACTTCTGGATGATCAAAAGCGAGCCGATGCCTGGAACTGCAGGAGCGCCAGTTGCCGCGAACGCATTGCGATCTGAGTTGAATGCCTGGTTGCTAAATCCAGTAACCGGAATACCCGCATCCTTCAGTGTTGGATACATCGACACGGTTGAGGTCTGAGCAGTCAAACCGAAAACCTTGTCCGACTGGATTGCTTGCTGCGCAGCAGTCACCTGCGAAGTTGGGCTTGACTGATCGTCATAAACCTTGAACAGCAACTTGCGACCATTGACGCCACCTTTCGCGTTTTCCTGGTCAATGCGAAGCTGAGCTGCCTGCGATGAACCGGTGTAGTTCGCTGCAGCTGCCCCGGTCTTGGGACCAATCCAGCCAAGCGAGACCGTAGTTGCTGTAACACCATCGGTTGGTGCGCAAGCAGCATTCTTCTGTGCAACAGTAAGCGTTGGCTTTGGTGTTGGCTTTGGTGTTGGTGCAGCGTTCGCACCAGTAGCTGCAACGGAAACCACCATTGCAGCGGCTAGGCCGCTGACAACGAAGGCCGACGTGCGGCTCTTCTTCAATGAAACTGACATACAGTTCCCCTTCGTTATTCGGACCCGCTTGAGCGTGACCGGAGTTGTGGAAATGCAGCGAACTTCGTTCGCATGCAGTGAAGGTAGATCCACAATTTGACGGATTCAATACCCCGGCTCCGAATGTTCCCTTTTCGTTATAAATCAATGGTTTTTTTGTCCGGATAAGCCGGATATGTTATGACATTTGAAAGTTAGATAGCAACTCATTACCCGGATTGAGTAGCGCGTAATGTTGTGTTGTGGTCACCTCACTTGCTTCGTTGCTCGCTTCTCGGGATTGGTATCCCCAGATCAGCGCGGGTGGCCAAGTGAGCAAACCAATTCGGTTTATTGACCTTGATGATGAAATTCCTGATGACCTGTCTCTTCTTGCCACTCGGGTCTGTGTGCTCATTGGCATCACCCACAACCCGACAGATGCCATTCGCCGGGCGGCTCAGCTACTCGACTTCACACTCACTGAGGTCGAGATTGTTGATGACGTCTTCATCGTCGTCGAAGATCTCGAGTTGGCAATGGCTGAGCTAGTTAACGCTACGAATAACTATGCAAGAGCGACTCTGGTTCTCGGGTCGGTACTTCGACTGACCCCGCAACTCACACTTGCAGATGCAATCGCCGCCGAAGCTTCCGCTTACTCGACACTTCTTGCGGGACCGGAATTTGCAGCCTGGCTCGGTTCTCGATCTACAAAGAAAGTTGTATCAGGTGTCGAAGTTGAGCGAGTACTGACGTCAATCACTGGGAACACACTAAGTGTGCGAATGAATCGAAAACTGCGTCTCAACGCTATTGACGGTCCGATGCGAGCTGGCCTTGTTGATGCCTTTTCGATTGCTCTTGCCGACCCCACTCTTGAAGTGTTGCTCACCGGTGACGGGCCATGCTTTAGCAATGGAGGAGACCTTCGCGAGTTCGGTACTACTCCTGACCCGGCAACGGCGTGGACTGTGCGAATGACTCAACATCCAGGTTGGCACTTAGCCCAAATTGGTGATCGCACGACTGCCCACGTGCATGGAAAATGCGTAGGCGCAGGTGTTGAAATGCCTGCATTTGCCTCTCGCGTTATCGCAGATCCAGACACGACTTTCTTCTTGCCTGAACTTTCAATGGGCCTCATTCCCGGGGCTGGCGGTTGCGTAAGTATTCCCGCGCGCATCGGGAGGTGGCGAACATTGTGGTGGGTACTGACAGGCGAAACGCTGACGGTAACTGATGCCTTGGCCTGGGGATTAATTGATGACGTCGCTTCCATCAATTAGCGCGAGCCGATGGGCGCTTGAACTGCTCGAATTAGTCGGGGTTGATCAGCCACTTTCGGCCGAAGTTCGAGAAAGCGCACCCATCGCCGATTGGGCGCGAAGCGGGGCCGTGTCCATCACCGGAACCCCCATGCAACTCTTCACGCCGCCCGGGTTCGCTGCAACAGCTGCCCGTGGGGCGTTACTTGCTATTGACTTACTCGTCGGAGCCACCGGAATATCAGGCGAGCGGCTACTAGCCGAGCGAGCGGCACTTTCGAATTGGCCGGCAAAAGCACCGTGGACTCTTGGGCTTCATAGCCGTGCAGTGCGAACCATTGATGGATGGTTCGCCTTATCCCTTGCTCGCGCGGTAGATCGGGAATCAGTGCCGGCGCTCATTGGCGCACCAACTTCACATGAGTGGGTCAGCGTCGATTCCTGGGCGCGAACAATCGCGACCCAAGAAGCGGTTGATCGATGTCGATTGTTTGGCCTCCCCGCTGGGCAGATCGCTCGTGTCACTGGTGGCGCATTAATGCAACTTACTTCCCACGGTGCGTCACTTTCGCGATCGTTAACCGGAATGCGAGTGGTGGATTTATCTTCACTTTGGGCTGGACCACTCTGCGCAAATTTGCTGCAACGCGCGGGCGCGGAAGTGATTCGAGTTGAAAGTACGCAACGCCCTGATGGATCCCGCGTCGGTATTCCCGCCTTTGACGACCTCCTCCATACCGGTCAAAAGTCAGTGACGTTCGATCCAGCTCAATTGGAGTTCTTGCACACCCTCATTGCTTCGGCTGACATCGTGATCACAGCTTCACGACCGCGTGGTCTTGCATCGCTGGGACTTGACCCCCAAGCCTGGTTAGCTTCGCGGGCTCATGGCGTGTGGGTACAGATCAGCGCCTATGGTTCAACTGGACCTGAGGCGAATTGGATCGGCTTCGGTGATGACACCGCGATGGCAGCCGGCTTAGTTCGCTGGATTGAGGGGATCCCTATTCCAATCGCCGACGCCATCGCGGATCCGTTGACCGGCATGCACGCAGCAGTTGCCGCAATTGCGTTGGCTCAACGCGGTGGGGCACATCTCATAGATATTGCACTTGCCAACGTTGCGGCGGCGACGGCAGGCAATGCGCCCGAATCAGACCCTTTTCTTGCACATGGCCAATGGCAAGTTGAGACGGAATTCGGAATACGTGCAATAGAAAAACCGAAGGCTCGAACTGTTCATGGAACAGCCCGAACCCTCGGTGCAGACAATCAGATCATGCGAGCTGAACTCGCTCGATAGTTACTTCTTAGCTGGCCGGTATGAAGTAGCGAGCATGAGCAATGCCGCACCCGTGCCGAGTACTGCAGCGATAATTGCCCAGTTCACGCCGAATAAGCCCAAACCAATGGCATTGTCAACTGACCATTGGCCAGGACCCGCCGAAGCAAGTGCCACTGCAATAAATGCAACGAAGAGGACGTATTCCCAGCCACCCTTAAACACGAAGTAGCCCTTACCCCGGTGGTCGGTGAGCATCGCCACAACCATGAGGCCCACGACTCCGGCCGCGCTTAGCCCGGTGAGCAATCCGATAGTGATTGCAATGCCAACGGCCATTTCCGTTCCTGCTGCGATGCGAGCATGGAGCCACCCTGGCTTCAGGCCGAGGGATTCAAACCAGCCCGCAGTACCTTTGAGGCCGCCGGCACCAAAGACCTTGTTGTAACCATGAGCAAAAAGCATTGGGCCGATCGCTAAGCGAATGAGCAGCATCGCGAGATCAAGGGCGCTGGAATCGGTGTACGTGCTGGTCATCGGGGGTTCTCCTTAGGCGGACGCCATGTGATCTTGGTCGTCTGTGATTCATAGCCCTGCCGCGGCAGGCCCTACGAGGTTATGGTGTGCTTACTATCCCATTAAAAGCCACGGACCGGGCGCTAGCCGGGTCTAATTCGAACAGGACTTTCCCCTATGAACATCGAAGGAATTAGCGCTGTCGTCACTGGCGCAGGCTCTGGCCTTGGGTTAGCCACGGCTAAAACTCTGGTCGCAGCTGGAGCAAACGTTGTCATTATTGATTTGCCCTCGTCTAATGGGGCGGCCGAAGCTTTGGCAATCGGGCCAAAAGCAGTCTTCATCGCTGCTGATGTTCGCGACGAAGCGCAGGTTGGCCTCGCTCTTGATGCAGCCCAAGAAATGGGTCCGCTGCGCCTGGTGGTTAATTGTGCCGGTATCGCAACTCCAAATCGAGTTCTTCGTAAAGGCGAAGCAACTTCACTCGCTGATTTCGAACGAGTGGTGTCGATTAACTTAATCGGATCTTTCAACGTGATCCGGCTTGCAGTGGAGCGCATGGCGAAGACTGAACCCGCTGGCGAAGAGCGCGGCGTGATCATCAATACAGCTTCGGTAGCCGCCTTTGACGGTCAGATTGGTCAAGTTGCCTACGCTGCTTCTAAAGCAGGAATAGCCGGGATGACCTTGCCGTTGGCTCGCGACCTCGCACAATTCTTGATTCGCGTCGTCACCATTGCACCTGGAACATTTGAAACCCCAATGCTCGCCGGGCTTCCTGAAGAAGCACGCAAATCCTTGGGTGATCAGGTACCGCACCCAAGCCGACTTGGTAAGCCAGAAGAATATGCAGCACTCGTGATGCACCTCGTAGAAAACCCAATGATCAATGGCGAAACCATTCGCATTGATGGGGCAATTCGGATGGCTCCACGTTAATCACTGAGATTTTTTACCCACCTCGCAGACAAATCGGGAGTTACGTTGCCATTACCCACTCGCATTCTTGGTTCAGGTACCAGCGCTGTTGAAGTTTCCCAACAAGGCCTAGGCGGCATGGGAATGAGCATGGTCTACGGAACTCGCGATGACACTGAATCAACCGCAACCCTGAACTTGGCGCTCGACCTTGGTGTCACGTTCTGGGATACCGCTGATGTGTACGGCCCGCATCACAATGAAGAACTCATTGGCAAGGTCTTGCAATCTCGTCGAGATGAAGTAACTCTGGCAACGAAATTCGCTAACCACATGGTCGATGGAAAAATGACTATCACTGGTGATCCTGCCTATGTGAAGCAAGCTTGCGATGACAGTCTTATGCGACTCGGTATCGACACGATTGATGTGTACTACTACCACCGCGTTGATAAAGACGTCCCTATCGAAGAAACCTGGGGCGCAATGGCTGAACTTGTTACCGCAGGCAAGGTTCGCTTTCTTGGTATTAGTGAAGCTGCCCCGGAAATCATTCGCCGGGCTCATGCTGTGCATCCCATGACTGCCGGTCAGTATGAGTGGTCGCTCTTTACTCGCGATATTGAAGAAGATGGAGTGCTCGCTACCTGCCGAGAACTCGGCATCGGCATCGTTCCATATTCACCTCTTGGCCGCGGTCTTCTCACTGGCACTATTCAAAGCCAAGACGAACTCGTTGAAAAAGACTGGCGTCGAACAAATCCACGCTTCCAAGATGAAGAAATTCAAAAGAATCTTCAACTTGTTGCGCAACTCAGCGAACTAGCAGCCGCCCGCGGCATCACCACAGCGCAGTTTGCTCTTGCTTGGGTCCAGTCTCAAGGGATAGACGTTGTGCCAATTCCCGGAACCAAGCGCCGCAAGTACCTCACCGAAAACGTGGCGGCGGCAACAATCCAACTCAACCCTGGCGAACTTGCTGCGGTTGACGCGATTGCGCCCTATGGTGCTGCTGCTGGAGGTCGTTATGCGGCTGCAGCACTGAAGACAATCGCCGATTCGACGAAGGATAAATCATGACAGCGCCTCTGATCGCACGTAAGCCTGCAGGGACTCCAAAAGGTGGAGTCATTGTTATTCAAGAAGCCTTCGGTGTGACCGAGCACATCATCGATGTATGCGAGCGGCTCGCAACTGCTGGATACCTAGCTGTTGCGCCTGAAATGTTCCATCGTCAAGGCTCGCCAATTGTTGCCTATGACGATATTCCCGCCGCTATTGAGGTGATGTCGCAGCTCACTCCTGCTGACATGGCAGCGGACGTGGATGATGCGCTTGCATATTTGAAGTCCGAAAATCTCACCGATCAGCAGTGCGCGATCATCGGCTTTTGCATGGGTGGAACTGTCACGTACAACACGGCTGTTCGACTACCACTTGGCGCAGCAGTCACGTTCTACGGTGGCGGAGTAGCTAAGGGCCGTATGGGCTACGAATCGTTCATCGACCAGGTTGAGAAGTTGCAAACTCCGTGGCTTGGACTCTTTGGCGACCTGGATCGCGGCATTCCTATTGATGATCTTGAAGTCTTGAAAATCGCGGGCGGCGAAGCCAAAGCCGATATTGAGATTGTTCGTTACGCGGACGCGGATCATGGCTTCCACTGCCCCGAGCGCCCAGCCGTGTTCCACCAAGAATCATCCGACGATGCTTGGAAGCGCACGATCGCTTACTTGAATTCACACCTTAGTTAATAGCGGCTGGAAACCACGCGTCGGTTTGAACAAGTTCACCTTGATACATCCGACCGTCGCGTGGTTGATTTCGAATTAAGCCACGTCGATCAAGGTGCACAATGTGCGCCAGGGTCTCTCCCATGGCTGCACGTCGCAACATTCCTTGAGTGTTCTCCCAACCATGCGACCACGTGAGCTTCGATGAAATCTCGTAGGTACTTGCACCGGGGTGCTCATTGATCGACGCAAGGACTTCAGTCAGGCGATCTTCATGGTGCCTATTCATCTGAACGATGCGCTCATCCAAGCCGCTGAATCGGTACTCGTGCGCAGGCAAAATCTCTTCTGGGTTCATCCCAAGCATCGCATTGAGAGAGTCAATGTACGTGCCCAAAGGATCACCATGCTCGCGCGGATGGACCGAGATATGCGGAGAAATTCGCGGCAAAACATGATCGCCGCTTAAGAGCAAATTGTTCTTTTCGTCAACGAAACACACATGGCCAGGTGAATGCCCAGGCGTCCAGAGAGTGCGGATGTGAGTTGCGCCAGGAAGCGGTCGTTCGCCATCGACAATGGTGCGATCTGCCTTAGGAATCTTGGCAAACTCCACAAACTGGCCAGCGTCGATGATCAGGGAAGGCATGTCACTTTCTTCAACACCCGATTTGATCAGCCACGTTTCACCGGCACGCTTAAAGATCTCCGGGTCAACATCGAAGTCGACTTCCCGCGCATCGAGTTCATGCATGGCGATCCAGGCACCAGATGCATCTCGAATTCGACCAGCTAACCCGAGGTGATCAGCATGGTTGTGCGTAACCAGCACGCCTTCAACGTCAGTTATCGAAAACCCGATGGACTGCAGGCCCTCATTGAGATTTGCCCACGCTTCATCAACTGGCCAACCGGCATCAACAAGAACGATGCCGCCAGGTACCTCAATGACGTAAACATTGACGTACCGCAAGGGGTTATTAGGAAAAATTACCGGGATCGACCACAAGCCAGGCCGAACTAATTCGACAGGAGGTAACTCTCGAACTCGCCAAGCTTCTTTTTGTAGGTGGCCAGTGACGGTGATGCGCGGTAGTTCAGTGACGGTCACAGTGCGATGCCGAGTACCTTCGAATCGAGGTATTCCATGATGCCTTCGCGGGCGCCTTCGCGACCCAAACCACTTTCTTTCATGCCACCAAATGGCACGGCAGCTGATGTGGGGTTGATGTCGTTGATACCAATCATGCCGAAGTTCAAGGCTTCGGCAGTTTTGAATGCACGACTCAAGTTCGGTGTGTAAATGTAGGCGGCCAGACCGTAATCGGTGTCGTTTGCCATCGCGATGATGTCGTCTTCGTCATCAAATTCGATCACGGGCACCATGGGGCCAAAGGTTTCTTCACGATAAATCAGCATGTCTTGGGTGACACCCGTGAGTACGGTCGGCGCCCAGAACAAGCCTTTATCTAAACCGTTGTCCATCAAGCGCACACCACCGGTAGCCACCGTGGCACCTTTGGCTACCGCATCGGCAACCTGGTTTTCCATCTTGGCCAGCGCATGCGCATCAATGAGTGGACCGACCGTGACTTTGTCGCCCAGGCCGTGACCGGCAGGCATTGCAGCCATCCGCTCAGTTAAGACTTTGGTGAATTCAGCAGCGATGGACTTGTGCACAAAAATACGGTTCTGGGAAATACACGCCTGGCCGGTGTTTAACGACTTCAACGCCGCCGCACCCTTAGCCGCGTTTACTGGATCTGCGTCAGCGAACACAATGAACGGTGCATGCCCACCAAGTTCCATCGATACGCGCTTCATGGTGGCAGCAGCCTTAGAAGCAATGAGCTTGCCGACTTCAGTTGAACCCGTGAAACTAATCTTGCGCACCGTAGGGTTCACCAAAATTTCTTCACCCACATTGACCGGATCATTCGTGGTCACCAAGTTGATCACACCAGCAGGTACGCCCGCTTCTTCAAAAATTTTGATCGTCGCAATCGCACACAACGGTGTCTGCTCGGCAGGCTTGACCACAATCGTGCAACCCGCAGCAAGAGCTGGACCAATCTTGCGCGTCAACATTGAGATGGGGTAATTCCACGGCGTAATCGCCGCAGCAACACCCACCGGCTGTTGAATCACCATAAACCGGTGATCGGCACGAGACGACGGAATCGTCTGCCCATAAACCCGCTTGGCTTCTTCAGCAAACCACGACAAGAAATCAGCCGCATACGTCACTTCAGTACGAGCCATCCGAATGGGCTTACCCTGCTCCTTGGTCATCAACGTGGCAAGCTCGTCACGCTGGGCATTCATCAGGGCAAAGGCCTTCATCAAAATCGCGGCCCGCTCATAAGCCGTCTTCGCCGACCAAGCCGGCAGCGCTTCCTTGGCTGCAGCAATCGCCCGCACCATATCCGCACGCGTGCCATCAGCAGCCTGACCAAGAACCTCACCCGTAGCAGGATCCGTCGAATCGAAAAAGGCTCCTGAGGAACTGGGGGTCCATTCGCCGCCGATAAAAAGCATCTTCTTTTTCTCCCTCAGGGTAAGGTTCGAGCTGCACTAGTGCGATTAGTCATCTTATTGTGTTATTCAAGTGCTCGTCAGGCTTCAATTCATTGTCTTGGGGCTAATAAGGCGTATTATTCACCTGAAGCTCGATCCGGGGTGAATTCTAAGAAGGGCTGCGATGACCACGCCAATGCCGCCGCTGAGCGCTGAACCAGTTCACGTGCCAAAGACCGCAGAGGTCGTCGCTCAAGCTATTCGTAATCAGATTGTCCGCGGCGATATTGCTGAGGGCGCTGCCCTGCCAAGTGAAGCCGAACTCATGGTGCACTTTGGTGTTTCCCGGCCCTCATTGCGGGAAGCATTTCGCATCCTGGAATCTGAAAAACTGATTACCGTGCGGCGTGGCTCTCGAGGTGGAGCTCGAGCCACTCGCCCTGACGTTTCCGTTGCCGCGCGTTATCTCGGGTTGCTCATGCAATTCGATGGTGTCTTGCTCAGCGATGTCTTTGAAGCGCGCGCAATGATCGAGCCACTCGCACTACGTTTGCTCGCTCGCCGGGAGAACCGTCAAGAAGCAGCAGCAGAACTGCTTGCGATCATGGATGAGATCGTTCCGGGGATTGATCCGCGCTTACGCGTTGACGTGTGGTCACGTTTCTACGCGCACCTATTTCATAGTTGCGGAAATAAAACCCTTGAACTGCTCTATGGGACGTTGACTGGCGTCGTGCGCAGTGAACTCTCTGACTCCATCTTCCAAGAAGACGAAGGAAGTCAAAGCCCTAACTGGAAGAAAACCATCATCAAAGCGATGACTTTTGTTTCTGAAGGAAAAGGCGATGAAGCTGCAAACTATTGGATGAAGCAAATGCTGCTCATCGAAGCGCGTGTGCAAGAAGCGCACCAGCGCCGCACCCTTATCGATGCAACGGTGGCCTTCGCCTAAGCGAAGACCACCGTTTGTTCGTTGCTCAAAACTCCTTGTATTAATTAGGCCTTTTCGAGATATGGATCTGAAACACGCGGATCGCTAGGCATCACCTTTGGTGCTGAACGCCAATCTGGAGTTCCATCTTCAGGCAGTCCTGCTGGATATCCGTCATGAATTTCAGCCCAGTGTGAGTGATTCAACTGGTGCAAAGTGAAACAGGCCTGAAGCGAGTTGTAGAAGCCCATGTTGTCAACGGTTTGGTTGACTGACTCTTTGATAAGTAGCGCTGCCATAGTTGGGAGCTTTGCGATGCGGCGTGCGTATTCCATGGTGCGATCAGAAAGTTCATCCGTCGGGAAGATCTTGCTCACCATGCCGAGGTCGAATGCTTCTTGCGCAGTTACTGAATCGCCAGTGAGCAACAATTCCTTAGCGCGACGAGGCCCGAACTCCCAAGGGTGACCAAAATATTCAACGCCACACATACCAAGGCGGGCGCCAACAACATCTGCAAACTTTGCGTTCTCTTCAGCAACGATCAAGTCGCAAGCCCAAATCAGCATCAGGCCGGCAGCGAATGTCGTGCCTTGAACCTGAGCGATGGTGATCTTGCGAAGATCGCGCCAGCGACGGGTGTTGTTAAAGAAGTAGTGCCATTCCTGCAGCATCCGGTTTTCGGCACCAACGCGAGTACCGCCATTGATTTTGCGAGTTGGGTGCTCGCCTGGACCATCTTTTTCGTATTCAGCAAGTGCATCTGCTGAACCAAGATCATGACCTGAGGAGAACAACGGGCCAACTCCACCAAGAATCACAACGCGAACCTGATCATCAGCTTCGGCCTTCATGAAGGCATCATCGAGTTCAACTAGCAAACCACGATTTTGGGCATTTCGGGTTTCAATGCGGTTCAGCATGATTCGCGCGATTTTGCCCTCGTCAAAGGTTTCGTACGTTACGAACTTGTAGTCGCTCACTCGTGCTCCAGTCGATTTATTTAAACGTTGTTTGGTAAGAAAGTTAGAGCAAGCCGGAGGTGAGTGCAATGAGAATCCCGAAATAACGGGCATTTTGTCGGGATTTAGAGCAAGTCAGCACGATCCGCGAAGTCGATGAGCAGCCTTGCCAGCTCCTGGGGAGCAGAAAGCATCGGGGAGTGATCAGTATCAAGCTCTAAGTAGCTTGCACCAGAAATTCGGGATGCAGCTTCGCGCATGGGCTCGGTGTTGGTGAGTTGATCCTCAGTGCAACCAATCGCAAGGGTCGGCATATCCGGCCAAGCCCACACCGGCGAAGGTTCGACAAAACTTTCCCAATATTGACGGCGTAGTTGTGACCCAGCCCACTGTGCAACATCAGGGGTGCAAGTGTTGAACATCAGGTCAATAGCCTCCTGCACAGGCACTTCGGTGCTGCCATCTTCGTGGCGAATAAGGCCAGCCTGACGATAACGATCCGTGTATATCTGTGGCGTTCGCTCACGTTGTTGAGCTGCGCTGATATCAAACTCGGGAAAAAGAGCTGCCACCATCACCAGCCCGCAGACCTTTGGATGAGACGCTACGAATGGCGCCAATAAGCCCGCCAGCGAATGCCCAACAACTATGACATCGCCCTGCGCCTGCCCTAGCGCTTCGAAAGCCAATGCTGCATCGTCGCCCAATGATCGGCTCGGAAGATTTCCTGGTAATTCAATTGCCACAGAGGAGTATCCAGCTGCATCCAAGAGTTCTTGCAAAGGAGCCCAGCACCAGGCTCCATGCCAGGCGCCATGAATCAAAAGGAAAGATCTCACAAGTGGACCATACCCATATCAATCAGTGATGATGTACTTATGAAAACGTTTGTTGTTACCGGAATGACCTGCGCAAACTGTGTGCGCCACGTCACCGAAGCCGTCGAAACAGTTTCTGGAGTTAACAGCGTTTCTGTGGATTTGGATGCCGGGACAGCGCAAATCCAAGGCGATCCAGATAGCGTGGCAGTGATTGCTGCGATCGTTGCTGCTGGGTACCAAGCTACAGAGTAATTAGACCTTCACGCGAGGCACGCGTGTAAGAACTTCCTGCACAAATGAAGCGACCAACAAGCCTTGTCGATTAAATACTTTTCCGCTCATTACTCCTCGACCGTGATAAGTCGACAATGGCTCAGATGTGAAGAGCAACCAATCATTTGCATCGATCGGGCGATGGAACCAAAGTGCGTGTTCCATGGTGACAACCAAACTTCCTTCGGGAGCTGACACTCCTGGTGCGTGCGCAGTACCGACCACCATGTAGTCGGAAATAAATGCAACCACTGCTGCGTGCAACATTCGATTGTCCGGAAGCGTCACCCTCGGACGGACCCAAAATGGATGCACATGCGGAATCCGGTGTCCTGGGCCGCGCTTAGTAGGTCCATGAATCGGACGGATATCAATTGGATCCATCGCAAACAGATGCGTCTCGTCTGACTCGAGGGATTCAGGGTTTGGGTAATCGAACTCTTCTTCAGGAGTCCAATCAGGGCCGGCTTCGCCAGTGTGAAATGAGGCCTGCATCAATAGGGGCGTGAGGTCGCCCATCGTGACGGTCACCTGTCGCATGGCAAAGGCTCGGCTATCGCGCAGCACATCGATATGGAGTCGCAATTCGTGCCCTGATTTACCCGAATCAATGAAGTTCGCGTGCAGAGATTGTGGCCACATCTCGGGATTCACCGTTGAACTTGCAGCTTGTAATGCAAAAGCCAGGGTGTATCCGCCAAAGAGGTGTCCGTTATCCCCCACAGCTGTGGCACTAAAAAGAAACTCACCTAGCGGCGAAATTTTCAACAATTCTTGGAAGTCTTGTTCGGGCACAACTGCGACTTTACCTGATCAGACTCACGTCTCGCAGTGGTTCTATTTGAGTGACAGTAACCACGAGTTCACTTAGATTGAGACATATCTGAGTGATGGAAATATTGAAGGGGCCATCAAATACTCGATAGCCCCTTCAATATTTTGAAACTTTCGTTAGATCTTGCCCAACATAATGGCGCCCGTAGGTGCCATGGAAGCGCCAGCTGCAATCACGGCAATCTGCGGATTATCCAGTTGGTTAGGTGAATCGCCACGAAGTTGGCGAACGCCTTCCATCATGTGAGTCATGCCGTGGGCATAGACCTCAGCAAGATTGCCACCGTGCGTGTTCACCGGAATTTTGCCTTCTCGTCGAATATTTCCTTCGGCAACGAATGGGCCACCTTCACCCTTTTTGCAGAACTGGAAATCTTCGATCGCCATGATCACCATCGGAGTGAAGTGGTCGTAGAGCAGGGCGACGTCTACATCATCTGGTCCAAGGCCTGATTTGTTGTACAAATCTTGCGCCAAGGTGCGGTAACCGCCAGTGACATAGTCATCGTCATCACACATGTGGCCACCCACTGCGCTGCCCATACCTTGTGGGTCACTCGCAGCTTGACCAAACCAAGCATCGCCCCAACGTGGTGGTCCACCCATTGCCATTGACACCAATGACACGGCTTCGTTCTTGCTGTCTTTCGCCCGCTCTTTAGAGGTGACGATGATGGCAGTACCGAAGTCAGACTCCATGCAGAAGTCCATCTTGCGAAGTGGATCGCAG
>Ga0114958_10001408_pt1 | contig 19018 bp, 14 predicted proteins | sample C_130208_EF_Meta_FD_89577 | JGI IMG/M metagenome (GOLD analysis project Ga0114958, IMG submission 89577) | Freshwater microbial communities from Lake Croche, Canada to study carbon cycling - C_130208_EF_MetaG | ecosystem: Environmental > Aquatic > Freshwater > Lake | place: Lake Croche, Canada...
GGACGACCGTCAACATTCTCCTCACTGGTCGACAAAATCCAAGAGCGCGGGTACGTGAAGAAGGAGAATGTCAAGGGAATCACAATAGACTGCAAGGACTTTGAATTGGCGAATGGAGATATATTTGAAGTGCCGACCAAGCGGGAGTTCGGCAATGAACACAACAAACTTGTTATTCAGCCGCTTGGGATTGTTGTTATTGAATTCCTAGACAAGAATTTCAATGAGATTTTCAATTACGATTACACAAAGTCGATGGAAGATTCGCTCGACAAGATATTGGCGGGTGACGTAGTATGGTCAGAGTTGTGCAAGGTGTGCAACGACCAAGTGGACTCGATGATAAGTGGCGTACATGCCGAAAAGAAGCTAGAAATCAAATTGGATGACCACAATGTATTCATGTTTGGACGATACGGACCGGTAATCAAGTGCACGGAAGACGCGAACAAGGTGGTGTTCAAGAATGTGCGAAAGGACGTCGATGTGCATAAATTGAAGAGTGGGGAATACAACCTGGTGGATATTTTGGAGGATGGTAATGGCAATAATGGTAATAACAGCTATACGCTAGGACGACATGAAGGAGAGGACGTGGTCTTGAAAAAGGGGAAATACGGAATTTACATTTCCTGGGGCAAGAACACGAGGACGTTGAAAGAGCTCGGCAATCGACCAATGGAAAACATTACCTTTCAGGACGTTGAAAAGTACTTGAATCAGGAGAGCAATTTGATTAGGGAGTTGTCGGCCACAATGTCAATACGCAAGAGCGCCAAGGGCGATTACATATTTCATCGAATCCCAAAGGCGAAGAAGCCGTCGTTTTACAGCTTGTCCGGATTCGAAGAAGATTACAGATTGTGTGATGCAGAAGATTTGAAATTATGGATAAAAGAAACACACGGAGTGTAATAAGAGCGCGAAAAAAAATGAACTGAAAATAATCCAAACGAATAAAAGCATATTACAACAGGTAAAGTAGGTAAGCATAAAATGTTTGGTGACGGCAATAAGGTAAGTTCAAAGGATATTGTATTGGAAGTGGGGAAGAAATATATAGTTCGCGGCGAGACATTGTTTCAGTCTGTCAAACACGACAACCCGCGCAAGACGTTGACATCGTGCCTTAGCCACCTCGTTCACAAATTTATTTGCACACATGCGTACGTAAAGCGTCTGAAGCAGACGTGTCGGAACGAGGACGGAACATTCAATTGTCCTGGTTGTTTATGCAATGTACACCAACTAACCGGGGCCCATATAGGAGAGCGAGTTTCTAGTTTGATTGAGAAAGTGTTGAAGAGGAATCCGGGTGAATCGGATGTCTGTGTGATGTGGTCCAAGCTTACAGAAATGCATCGCACGCGACCGATAATCATCGTGTGCGCCAAGTGTAATTCGCGCGTAGACAATTCAATGACCGAGACCGAGACGGAGATGGATACAGGAAAGAGGAAGGCTTTCCACATGAACAAATCGAAGGCCAGATTCAAGACTAAGGTGAAGGTCAAGTTGAGGCTCGTCAAGGTAGTCCGAGTGAAGACGACGAAAACGAGAACGACCTCAAATAAGGTAAGAGTAGAGAAATTTAAAGTCGAAGAGATATTGGATAAGAAGAAGGATGAAAACGGTAGGGTAATGTATTGTGTGAAATGGGAAGGATACGACGAGCCTTCGTGGGAACCTCGAAATAATTTGATGAAGGATGTTCCAGTGCTTGTGAATAAATTTGAGAATAGTATGAAACCGGCGAATAGTGAATTGTTGGAAAGATTGTCCAGTCTGCGAATTTGAATCAATCAACCTTTGAGAAAGGTTGAGCCAAACCAACCTTTCAGAAAGGTTGAGCCAAACCAACCTTTGAGAAAGGTTGAGCCAAACCAACCTTTCAGAAAGGTTGAGCCAAACACCGTAATCAACCTTTGAGAAAGGTTGAGCCAAACCACAATTGGAAAATGTTGGAATTATTTTGTATAATTTCTTTTTTCCATAAAACTATATAAATATACGCCAGCACAATTAATATACACATGACTACGGAACAACGAGAAGATTTAATTCGCCTTGCCGAGCTCGAGTACACCAACGCACTTGTGCACCCCGACCGCTACGATGCAACCCTTCGCAAGAAATACCTTGATGATTTGAACTCATACACTGATTACAATGAAATGCTGCAAGATTATGCCAAGCTCCTGAGCGAACATGCAAAAGTTTATCCCAACGATTCCCAATATTTGACGCAAGTACACTTTTATGTTTCGAGACTATCAACCTTTACACTATTTGGCTCAACCTTTTTCAAAGGTTGATTACCGGTGTTTCTTTGTCTTTGTCTTTGTCTTTGTTTTTGTTTTTCCCCGGCGTTTCTTTATCCTCGTTTTCATTCTGCTACCCCCTTTATTCTTTATCTTTTCGTCCATTAATTTAAACTCAAATGCTGGTTTAAGTTTCACGTACATATCATCTTCTTCTAGCCCAACTTGTGAAGCAATGTCATTAAATAACTTTATCGACTCTTTTACACCCGGATAAAATGTCGCTTTAGAAAAAGGTAGTTTAGATTTACCGTATTTCCTTATGACTGATTCGTCTGGATTACCGACAAACTTTGCAATTTCACCAATCATATCAGTTGGCAGTTGTGGCAAAGATTTCTTTCCCGTGATTCTATTGTATTCGTTTTGTTTATCGATTAGTCTGGCGACCTTATGGACCTCTTGAATGCTTTTGTCTACCCATATTTTCACCGTGCTGTCTGCAGACCCCGAAGCAATTCTGGTCCCATCGGGGCTAAACATTACTGAAGTGACACTAGCTGTGTGCCCTTTCAATGTTTGCTTAAGTTGTCTAGTTTTTGCGTCCCATATTTTCACCGTGTCGTCCCAAGACCCCGAAGCAATTCTGGTACCATCGGGACTATAACTTACTGAATAGACAACATCTGTGTGTCCGTTTAATGTTTGCTTAAGTTCTCCTGTCATAGCGTCCCATATTTTCACCGTTTTGTCAAAAGACCCCGAAGCAATTCTCGTCCCATCGGGACTATAACTTACTGAAAAGACATTACTTGTGTGTCCGTTCAATGTTCGCTTAAGTTCTCCAGTTAAAGCGTCCCATATTTTCACCGTGCTGTCGCGAGACCCCGAAGCAAGTCTGGTCCCATCGCGACTATAACTTACTGATTTGACCCAGTTTGTGTGCCCTTCCAATGTTTGTAAAAGTTCTCCAGTTAACGCGTTCCATATTTTCACCGTATTGTCTTCAGACCCCGAAGCAATTCTGGTCCCATCGGGGCTATAACTTACTGAAAAGACAGTATTTGTGTGTCCGTTCAATGTTTGCTTAAGTTGTCCAGTCAACGCGTCCCATATTTTCACCGTGTCGTCGCCAGACCCCGAAGCAATTTTGGTCCCATCGGGACTATAACTTACTGAAGCGATAGGACTTGTGTGCCCGCTCAATGTTTGCTGAAGTTCTCCAGTTATCGCGTCCCATATATTCACCGTTTTGTCCATAGACCCCGAAGCAATTGTTGTCCCATCGGGGCTAAAACTTACCGAAAGGACAGAACTTGTGTGTCCGTTCAATGTTCGCTGAAGTTCGTACGGCATATATAGTATATCGAGAATATAAATATCCACTTTTGAAAAAAGTGGAGCAAAACCACACGATGATTTGGTGGGTTCGACCTTTCCACTTTTGAAAAAGTGGAGCAAAACCCGATGATGATTTGGCTCAACCTTTCCATTTTTGAAAAAGTGGAGCAAAACCGCACGATGATTTGGCTCAACCTTTCTCAAAGGTTGATATATTATAACTGCCTGTTAATCTTCCCCAAGTTACGCATTTGTTGCGGCTGCAATGTGACAAACTCCAGCGTGAATGAGTAATCGTACACTCCAAAGTTGACCACCTGTCCGTTGTGGTATCGCAGCCTTATTTTCAATCGACGAACTCTCTCTGCCGGAGGAACATATAGCTTGTACGGCATTGAGTCTCTGTCGAACCACTGCGATATGGGCGTTGTCGGAATAGCAATCTTGGCAAACGACGAATTAACGCGTCCATTCGTCTCGTTCGTGTGGCTGGTGAACTTACTCAAATTGTACGGCGACGTTTCGTCGATGCAATTTTGCCCTTCGAGCTCCATGTAAAAGTACGACGGTCCCATCAAATTGATTTTGTAAGGGCACTCGATGTAGTAGCATTCGGCGCCAGGCAAGTTCGGATTCGGAATCAACCAGTATCCATTGTCGCCGCCATTCACATTCCCGTAATAAAATCGCGGAGTCAGACCAGGAGTGCTGAGCGCGACCGTGTTGGCCTTCGACAGTCCAATGTTGTTCGGGAGTCCCCAGTTCACCGAGTCCGGCAGTTGTGACCTGTTCGCGCAATATTTCATGCTCTGCGTCTCGTTTGTCAGCACGAACCCATCTGTGGTGTTGCCGAACCATATTTTCTGCCCGACCGCATTGTACACAATGACGAAATTCGAATATCCCCCTAAAGAATTGAATCGCTCAAGCAACGCCGGTTTGCCCTGGTCGACCAAATATTGCTGAATCCGCCTGGTGACCGCTTCGTTAAATTTGTTTGTGAGCTCATTCACCATTTGGTCCGGGTTGTAGAACCCCTCTTCAATCTCAATAGAATAATTTTGGTCTCGAGAGAGAAACAAACAGGCGAACACTGCGTCCACCAATTCCTCATTGTACGAGTGCTCGCCGGGGTTGTAAGGCGTCATTATCTTGAACGTCATTGCAATGTTCGAATTGAAAGCGGAGAATGTGCTGTAATTGGAAGGGAATGTCCAATCCGAGAGACGAATTGAAACGACGTTGGTGATGTCCTCTGGCATTTCAATGTCGAACTCCGCTGAATTGGGGTGCTTGGTAACGTCCCTGTCCTCGGAATGCACAGACACATACTTTCGGTACGAAATGTTTTCCCGAGGGTCGGGAAGGATGGGATGAGTGGTGTGAAGATTGTACAGTTTAGGAGTATCGGGATAAAAGCTCATGACTTATGTAATATAACAGTATAAATATTTTTTAGATTGTTGTATGTATTTGTTGTATTTTTGTTGTATTTTTGTATTTAGTAAATAACTAGTAAATGAAATGTCTAAAATAGGATATTAAAAATCGAGCTTATATGTATACATGTCTGGAATAAATTCACCTGTGCCCAATTATGGAGGTAGGCAACCCGACAACGCACAATATATCAAACAGTTCGTGCAATCATCGTCAAATGCGGCAATGTGGGTCTACAAGACAACAACTAACAATGCGAATACGTCGTACATAACGCCGACTGACCAAACCAAAGACGTTCTAATACCCAAGGATTTGATTGTCATTGGGTCAATCAACAATCCTTCTGATGTTACATTGAAGGAGAATGTGGAGGTTATCACGGACACTGAGTTCGACAACTTGTTGGAGATACGCCCGAAAAAATACAGTTTCATCGACGATGAGGCCAAAAAAGTACATTACGGAATCATCGCACAAGAATTGGAGGGGTTGTTCCCGGAGCTGGTTACGACAATCGGACTTGAATCCGCCCATCCGATAAAGACAATCAATTATTTAGAATTGATTCCGTTGATGATATGTAAAATGCAGAAGATGCAACAACAAATAGACCAGTTAAAGGGGGACATATAAAGAGTTTTGCTCGACCTTTTTAAAAGTGGATATAGTAATAAAATATCACAGCCTAATATAAATGAATGTGTGGTATTCGACCATCTACAAGGCTTTCATAATGACAAGCATGATATTATTTAGTATTTATTTTCTCACAACAGGTCCGCTGGCGTCTAATTCTCTCATGGCCGCATACGTGACATTAGTTTTGGGGATTTCAATGATACTCCTGATACTGTTTAACAATAGTTTGAAAAACAACCAGGGGGTTAGCGGTGCACAACAAACGCTCGCGATGCTAATGATATCCGGACCATTCTTGCTAATGATGGGGATTGTCTGTTTCGTCATGTACATGACGAGCGCCTATAGTAAGCACATATCAAGCGGACACGTCTCCAATGGGTACTATGTATTTAGCAATATGTTGGTCTCGTTACTGTTGATTCAAGTGATAATGGTGTACAATGAAATTAGCAAGGTCAACACCGATTCGCCGGTGGTGTCAAAGGTCACAACCAGTCTGATTTACCTGTTGAGTTTGCTTACGGGGTTATGCTCTGGTGTACTGTACGTGATACTGCGTTATTACACGACGGATGGTTGAAGTTGATAAACTAAATATTGTTTCTTGCCTAAATGAAATGAAACAATATTTACAATAGAATAGTACCCCCAATTTCCCCACGTCCTCGGCGGGTCTTTGTTTTGCGAATGCGATGACGGAGTCGGCGAGTTTTCATGCTGCGTCTTGTTCTTATTCTTGTTTTTGCCATTATACAATATACCTCTAAAATTTTAATTATTGTTTCTTTTCTTGTTCTACAGGGACTTGCACCTCTTTAATACCAATCAATTTGTTGTGGACATCGTGGGTATCATGGAATGATTTGATTATTACAATGTAAATCAAGCCTGCGATAAACACCGCGGACGGGTAAGTAATCCCAGGGAGTTTGTTGACAATACCGTACAAAAGCATCAATGTTTGAGCGGTTATATTGCTGATGACCCATGTCCAAGGAAGAGATGAAGTGTTGTATGTCAGGAAAATCTTGTACAGTAGAGATGAGAACGAAACGATACCTAACAAACCTGCTGACGCAGCCAAGCTTTCATATTTAGCCATTTATATATAATTCGACTATAAATTACTAAACTGCGATTTATTAGGTTTGATAGAGCGATAAAAAATATTAATGATATATAAATGCAATTTCAATTCAATTGGAGACCCCCATTTTTGACAAAAAAGAATCCTGGGATTGCTAACACTGCTGCAGCTAACGCGGAATACGATGAAATGAAACGTCTTGCCGAAGAAAAAGCCTCCAAAGAGATTGTTAGGTTAAATGAACAGGCCGCTAGGGTTGCAGAGGAGACAAAGCAGGCGGCAGCAAGGATTGCTGCTGAACTAAAGGCTGCTGAAGAGGAAGCTACCAGACTTGCTCAAGAGGCTGCTAGGGTTGCTCAAGAGGCTGCTGAGGAAGAGGCTGCTAGGGTTGCTGCTGAAGAGGCTGCCAGGGTCGCAGCAGAGGAAGCTACCAGAGTTGCTCAAGAGGCTGCTAGGGTTGCTGCTGAACTAAAGGCTGCTGAGGAAGAGGCTGCTAGGGTTGCTGCTGAAGAGGTTGCCAGGGTCGCTGCTGAAGTAAAGGCTGCTGCTGAAGAGGCTACCAGAGTTGGTGCTGAAGAGGCTGCTAGGGTTGCTGCTGAACTAAAGGCTGCAGAGGAAGAGGCTGCTAGGGTTGCTGCTGAAGAGGTTGCCAGGGTCGCAGCAGAACTGAAGGCTGCAGAGGAAGAGGCTACCAGAGTTGCTGCTGAACTAAAGGCTGCTGAAGAGGAAGCTGCCAGAGTTGCTGCTGAACTAAAGGCTGCAGAGGAAGAGACTTCTAGGGCTGCTGCTGAAGAGGCTACAAGAGTTGCTGCTGAACTAAAGGCTGCAGAGGAAGAGGCTGCTAGGATTGCTGCCGAACTAAACGCTGCTGCTCAGGAGGCTGCTCGGATTGCTCAAGAGGAGGAAGAGGTTGTTAAAGATAAAGAGGAAGAGGAAGAGGCTGATGAGAACCCTTAATTTGGCGCACAGTACTCACAATGCTTACAATAAGTAATCATAACTGATTTATCAAGCGAGATATCAACAAAGTCATCAATAAATTCATGCTTGCAACTTGCCTGAATTATCTTCTGCTTAATCCGCGCAATTTTGTTGAGCTGTACATCACAAACATCTTGAATCCCACTCAGAAAAACTGGTGCATCATCGTCAGTTTTCATTTTATCCAATAGTTGTTTAATTTCATTGAATTTTTCTTCAATTAAATCAAACGTTGCTTTATTCTTAGACATTGAAAAAAATTGCGTATTCATCTATTGTATTGTCTATTGTTAAAAAATATTTTTAAGTTGATTCTTTTCAACCTTTTCAACCTTTGGGAAAGGTTGAGCCAAATTATTCTGAAAGGTTGTTGGAAAGGGGGTTGGCTCAACCTTTCCCAAAGGTTGAAAAGGTTGAATTATTCTGAGTTAAATATTCGGAAAGGAATTTGGCTCAACCTTTCTCAAAGGTTGAAAAGGGGTTTGGCTCAACCTTTCTCAAAGGTTGAAAAGGTTGAAAAGGTTGAATTACATGTACATGCTGTTGAAGGTCGACACCGACCCCTTATCGTTCTTCTTTATCAACTTATCAACTATTTCGGTCGTGACTGTGAACGGAAACTCAACCTTCAACGACATGTCGCCCTTCTCGAACAGATTCGAGCCCGGCTTCATTAGTCTGTACAAGTTCAGCTTGGTGTGAATTATCTCCAAGCAGCGCTTCAAATTGCGCACTCCCTCCTCTTTCTCGCAGTACTTCTCAATCATGTGGCTAATCGACTCATCCGGAATGATGATATCGTCGGCGATGAACTTTACCTGCTCACGAATCTTGGGCATCAAATATTTAGTGCTAATCACCGTCTTTTGCTTCTGGTCGTATCCCTCGGTCTTTATTCGATACATTCTGTCCTTCAAAATCGGGTTCACTAGAGACTCGTCGTTGTAACTGAAAACGAACATGCACTTACTCAAATCAAAATCTATCTCGGAAAAGTAAACATCGTGAAACTTGTCGTTTTGCGTAGAATCAATCAAGTGCGTCAGAACACCAGTTATCTCATCACCATGTTCCGTATGACTCAACTTGTCAACCTCATCAAATACAAACACCACACTCATGCTCTGCGAGTCAATGAGTCCCTGGACAATTTTACCCCACAGAGACCCCTCATACGTGAATCCGTGACCCACCAAATAACTGCTGTCCTTGGCACCACCCAGCGGAATGAATACCGTCTTGCGTCCGAGAATCTTTGCAATTCCATCCTGAATCAAGCTAGTCTTGCCAGTACCGGGCGGCCCATACAGTCCAATAGAAGAGCCGACTGCCTTGGGATTTGTAACCAACTGTCCGACCATCTGCATAATCTGCATCTTTGTGGCATCCAAACCGTAGACCGCTTCATCCAACGTTTTTGCCGCCTTCTCCATGAATTCGTGACACTTGTCGACACCGTCCTCAATCGAGACCGGCAATTTGTCGTGTTTTCCAAACGGAATGCGCATGAACGTATCAATCCAGTTCTTGTTCTTGTAATATTCTCCACTGCCCGGGTCCATGTAACGGATAGAATTTATTTTTTTCATAGCAGCGCTTTTGAACTGCACTGGAATATTCAACTCCAACAACGTCATCCTGTACGGTTTCTCGACCCTCGTAATCTTATTGATTTCGCGGAGCTCCTTGATAATTTGTTTCTGCTTATCAGTGTCCAGCTTCTCGTAAAACGAGAAATCATTCATGACGTTCTTGTCCTTGGTAATCTTCTTGAAGATTCGAAGATTTCGCGCCTTCGTCTTCTTTTGCTTCTTCTCTTGTTTCGCCTTGCTAACCTTAATGTTATCCTCGCAAACATTGATGCACTCCTGAATTATCTTGCTGTCCTTGTTTGACTCGTACAACCCCTTCAATGCCACCAGCACATCTTCGTCCTTTTTAGAATATTTGCCTGTGACCGCGACCGCGACTGGTGCTTCAACTGTCTTCTTGGTGGCTCCCTTTGTTTTTGTAGTCGTCGTCGACTTCACTTCAACCGCCTTTGATTTCTTTCTAGTCAATAATTTATCGTCAACCGAGTCATCTTCTCCCTCGTCATCATCGTCGTGTTCACCATCTTCGTCGTCGTCGGATGAAACAGACGCGTCTTCATCCTCTGTATCAGAATCGTCCTCTTCGGCTTCATCGTCGTCTTCGTAATCATCCTCGTAATCATCTTCGTCCATCCCACCGATTGTGAATACAATGTTAACTTTTCCAGAACCCTTCTTCTTACAGTTCTCGTCGTCACAATCATCCTCAGATGATTCTTCCTCCTCATCTTCATAATCATAATCAGAGGCAGAAGAGGGTACATAATCTGAATCAGAATCAGACTCAACAATCTTCTTCTTATTCTTATTGTTCTTCTTACCGACACTCTTTTTATTCTTTTTCTTACTGACCTTTTCATCTTCATCATCATCGGTCTCCCAAATTTCTTCTTCATCTTCTTTTTCTTTTTCTTTTTCTTTTTCTACGACCTTTTTATTCTTCTTATTCTTAGTATTATTCTTCAAATCGTTCTCAAGTGCCGCCTTCAATTTATCTCCAGCCTTCACCTTCTTGTCCATATTTTTAGAAGGAAACATGGTCGACAGAAACTTCCGATATTCCAACTCGGTCATCTCTTCATCGTCTTCTTCTTGTTCTTCTTCATCTTCTTCTTTTTCTGCATCATCGTCGTCGTCATCCGAACTGCCATTGCTCTTCCTCTTACGATTTTTATCATCGCTCTTCCTAGCATGCTTCGCAATCTGTTGCCCCTTCTTAGCTTTGTTGTCGCGCGCCATGAGTATAGATGTATTATGATAGTACGAAATTATTTTAAGTTGTATTAGTTTATTATTCAAATCATTTTATTTTTTAACGGAAACGACATAAACCAACGGATATATATTTAAGGTACAAATAGCAAAAAAAATGAATACAAACAGAAACAATCTAAATCTAATTATATAATATAATATAAGAGATGTCCAAATCCACCACAATGTCTAAAAATGCGTCAAAGGTGATTGGTATTCAATTCAGCATAATGTCACCGGAAGAAATCAGAAAGGGTTCGGTTGCCGAGATTACAAGCAGGGATACTTATGTGAACAATAAACCAGTCATCGGTGGGTTGTTTGACCCGCGCATGGGGGTTTTAGAACCAGGTCTCATATGCCCGACTGACGGACTCGACTACATGGAAACTCCCGGCTACCACGGTCACATTGAATTGTCGAGGCCTGTATTTTATATTCAATACTTCAACACTATTTTAAAGGTTATGAGGTGTGTCTGTTTCAAGTGCAGCAAACTCAAAATTAGCAAGGATAAATACAAGGAGGCGCTGAAATTGGTGGGCGAGCAACGATGGAAATATGTTTATGACTTGGCGACCGATACCAAAATCAAGCGCTGCGGCGACGATATTGATAATGGTTGTGGATGCCTTCAACCAAAATTCAAGAAAGAGGGCATGGCTACAATATACGCCGAGTGGAAGAACGACGCTGAAAAGACTGAGCCGATTGTAATCAAAATCACCCCCGAGATAGCTTTGAAAATCTGCAGACGGATTTCTGATGAAGACGTATCGTTCATGGGGTTCAGTCCGATTTACTCGAGGCCAGACTGGATGATTTGTCAAGTCGTGTACGTGCCACCCCCGGCGGTTCGCCCATCTGTAAAGCACGATGCTCAGCAACGTTCGGAGGACGACCTCACCCACGGACTGGTCAGCATCATCAAGACTAACAAAATGCTTCAGGAGAAAATTGCAAATAATGCACCTGCGAATGTGATTGATGATTGGACGACAGTCTTGCAGTATTACATCGCCACGCAGATTGACAATAAGATTCCTGGTGTTGCGCAGTATGCGCAGCGGTCGGGCAGGCCACTCAAATCGATTAAAGACCGGTTGAACGGAAAAAGTGGTCGCATGAGAAGCAACTTGATGGCAAAGCGCGTTGATTTCAGTGCTCGTTCGGTTATCGGTGCAGAGCCAAACATCTCGATTCGAGAGCTGGGCGTTCCCATGAAAATTGCAAAGAATATTACGAAGCCGGTGGTCGTGAATAAATTGAATCGTGCCTTCCTAACAAAGTTGGTGCAGAATGGGCCAGATGTGCACCCTGGCGCCAAGATACTTGAGAAGAAGTTCGGCGAATCGATTACCCTTCGATACACTGACAGAAACTCAATCGTTCTCGAGGAGGGCGATATTGTTCACAGGCACATGATGGACGGAGACCCTGTTCTATTCAATCGTCAGCCAACACTTCACAGAATGTCAATGATGTGCCACATTGCAAGAATCATGACCCGCGGCGACACATTTAGAATGAACGTCGCTGATACTAAACCATACAATGCTGATTTTGACGGAGATGAAATGAATTTACACATGCCTCAGGACCCGGAGTCTGAGGCAGAACTTAAAAATTTGGCGGCTGTGCCATACAATATAATTAGTCCGGCGAATAACTCGTCGATTATTGGAATCTACCAAGACTCTATGCTTGGGTCGTACCAATTCACCAGGAAAGATATACATTTCACCCCGCGCGAGGCAATGAATATATTGATGATGTTCAACGGTGTTAACGAGCAAGCGCTCTTGGATGCCGGTTCATTGGGTCATGCAAACAGAATTACAAGCTTCGATATCATCACGCAAATAATGCCTCCCCTGTCGTTGAAGTACAAGTCGAAGCTGTTCAAGGACGACAAGGATGATTTCAAAACCTCCAACAATGTGATTGAAATCAAGAATGGCACCTACATTCGCGGTCAGATGGACAAGGGCGTCCTGTGCGGGGGCACCAAGGGGCTCATACACCGAAGCTGCAACGATTTCGGAAACATGGCCTCTGCCAAGTTCATTGACGACATCCAGAACGTGGTTACCGAGTACATGAAGTCTAGCGGATTCAGTGTCGGAATCAGTGATTTGATTTCGGACGCTGCTACGAACCAGGAAATTGTCGACATCATTGCTCGGAAAATGAACGATGTCAAGAATCTGATTGACCAGACGCAAATCGGAGTGTTCGACAACAATACTGGAAAAACAAATCAAGAGGAGTTTGAAACTCAAGTGAACAATATTCTCAATCAGGCGACCTCTGAATCGGGGAAGGTCGGCCTCAAGAACCTGGGAGTGAACAACCGTTTCGTTACCATGGTCAATGCCGGGTCCAAGGGCTCCGACTTGAACATCTCGTTCATGGTGTCGTGTCTGGGACAGCAGAACGTGGATGGAAAGCGCATCCCCTACGGATACGAACACAGGACTCTGCCGCACTTCAACAAGTACGATGATTCGCCCGCCGCTCGCGGGTTCGTTGAGAGCTCGTACATCAACGGACTGACGCCACAGGAGCTGTTCTTCCATGCGATGGGAGGTCGCGTTGGTCTCATTGACACTGCCTGCAAGACTTCTATCACTGGGTACGTTCAGCGCCGTTTGATTAAGGCTCTCGAAGACTTGATGGTGAGCTACGACATGACCGTTAGGACTAACAAGAACAAGATTGTGCAATTCGTCTACGGTGACGACAATATCGACACGACCAAGGTTGAGAGCCAAATGATGCCAATCGTAAGCATGAGCATCGAGGACATTTATGCGCATTACATATTGCCCGATGAAAAGGGGAACGCTGGTTTGCTGTCGAAAATAATGGAGCCAAAAACATTGAAGCTCTACAAGAGTGAGATTGGCGAGATGAAGGTCTATTGCCAGAAATACACCGACTTCATGATTGACATGCGAAAGAAAATAGTTGACAATGTCTTCAAGGGTAAAAGCGAGGAGATGGTCAATTCGCCAGTGGCGTTCTCGTATATTATTGGAAACGTGCAAGGTCAGACCAACATATCTTCGACTTCAATGGTCGACATTACACCCGTCGAAACATTCCAACTCATTGAAAAGTACTACGAAAACTTGACAAAGATTCACTACGCGCCGCCGACCAGCCTCTTCAAGACGCTCTACTTCTACTATCTGTCGCCGAAGGAGCTCCTGTTTGTGAAGCGTTTCAACAAGCGGTCGCTTATATTGTTGCTAGAGTCAATTACGCTGAATTACAAGAAGGCGATTGTTGCACCTGGAGAAATGGTTGGAATGATTGCCGGGCAGAGCATCGGCGAGGTATCGACTCAGATGACATTGAACACCTTCCATTTCGCAGGGGTCGCATCGAAATCCAACGTCACGCGCGGTGTGCCGAGAATTGAAGAAATTTTGACAGTGTCTAGCGAACCTAAGAATCCGTCGCTCACGATTTACTTGAAAGAGGAGGACGCGACACAGAAAGACAAGGCGCGTTCTATCATGTACATGCTGGAGCACACGAAATTGGAGGAGGTCGTAAAGGGAGTTGAGATTTGCTTCGACCCCGATGACTTGAAAACTCTCATCGCAGAGGACAAGGACGCGATTGAACAGTTCAAGGCGTTCGAGGAGATGATATTGGGTGTCGGTGCACAAGGCGACGGTGATATTGTAACCGCGTGCCCGGATGCGAATAATTACGATAAGTCGAAGTGGGTTATTCGCATGGAAATGGACCCCGAAGTAATGCTAGAGAAGAACATTACAATGGACGATATTAACTTCACGTTGAACAGCTGTTTCAGCGACCAGATATCGTGCGTCTACTCGGACTACAATGCCGAAAAGCTAATCTTCCGAATCAGGATGAATCAGGTTTTGGACAAGAAGAAATCCAACAAAACGAAGGCTGACCCGTTGGACCAGTCTGACCACATCTACATCCTGAAAAACTTCCAGGACCAGTTGCTCAACAATGTGGTTCTGCGAGGACTCAAGGGAATCAACAAGGTGATTCTGCGGAAGATTAAAGACAATGTCGTCGAGAGCAATGGTTTGTACAAGAAGCAGGATGTTTGGGTTCTTGATACAATCGGCACCAACTTGCTTGACGTACTCGGAGTCGATTACATTGACGCTAACAATACATTCAGCAACGACATTGTTGAGATTTGCAATGTGCTGGGAATCGAAGCGGCGCGCCAAATCATACTGAACGAGTTGATTGAGGTTATTTCGTTCGATGGTACGTACATCAACTTCCACAATTACAGCGTGCTGGTGGACAGAATGACCGCTACTAGCAAAATCATATCGATATTCCGCCACGGAATCAACAATGACAATATCGGGCCGATTGCAAAGGCGTCTTTCGAGGAGACGCCTGAGATGTTCTTGAAGGCGGCGAGGCACGCGGACCTCGATACGATGCGCGGGATATCAGCAAACATTATGTGCGGCCAAGAAGGGCTCTTCGGCACCAGTGCGTTCCAGGTCTTCCTTGACACTGAGCAGATGATTAAATTTGAAGCAGCCAGCGAATACAAGCCGCCGATTGACATCAACGATGAGATTGACAACTTCTTCCAGACAGTAGAATCTCCAGATGATGCATGCGGAAAGAAAATCGGAATGATTAACAATGTCGACACAATCAAGGCATCCAAATCGAGGGACAAGGACAATACCTACAATCCTGGATTTTAGATTATCAAATAAATCAATTACAATATAAACCATAATAAATACTAGTAGAAATAATATAACAAAAAGAAAAAACAACACAATGACGAATACTTTTTTTTATATAGCAGAGGTAAAGATTGAAACAGCGATGGAAAATTACGAACTACACCAGCTGTTATTTAAGCTCTTGCACAGCAAATGTAAATATCCAGTGTGGTCGAAATTCAACGACTTGAACGACATCATGAACAATTGTTTTTTGACCGAGGCCCACAAATCAGATTACCTGCAAATATTTGGAGATATTCAACGAGCGTATCGCTCACTAAGTCGACTCGCATACATCTACAAGTACAAGAAGGCGAAAATTAATGTTACACACGACTTGTGTTTGAATGCAATCAGCGAGGGGTCGCCGAACATAATTTGCATAATGGACAAACAAAAGAGATATTTGTTCAGCGTCAAAGAACTCGCGATGATTGTTAACACGTCGCTGTCGTCGTCTTGCTTTTTTTTTTCAAGCCCCGTTAATGTGAAAAACCCGTACACGAACATGCCATTCAACAAGTCGACATTGTACAATATATATTTTTACATACGGTTCAAAACGATGACATATCCTTCAATGCTGTTTCAAAAGTTTTTCGAATGCAATTTCAATATCAAGTTGTTTACAATCAAGTACGAATATTTGATTCGGGACTACCTGATTGATGAACACATACGAACTTCAACCGAAGACGCGCTGTCCGAAGAAATCTATTACATGTTAGACGTAATGAATGAGAAAAATGAAGACAAGCAAATACTGGTCGATGATGATTTTCCAAAAACCCGTCTTGTTGAAATTATGAGACCGTACTTGTCGTTGTGGATTTCATGTGTCTACTCGTCTGTGCAAAATGTGAGACAATACAACTATGGTCGATTGACTCGAAAATTAACACAATTTTATGATTACAACCCGCGTTTTGGACACCGTATTTTCAGAGTCGTGCACGACACGGTGCAATTCCGAAAATCAAGAGTGTTGATTGAGTTCGACGATAAACACGTGAATTTTAATAATCAACCTAATAATATGAACCAACGGAGATTCATGACAAACCATTTGACAAAGTGAAACGCGAAGCGACGCAATTGAAGAAAAAAATGTGAAGCTTATCCAATAATAAAATCTACGCATATGTAAAGTAAATGGGGGCACAAGTAAGCGTTCAAAGCAAGGTCGCGGCGAATACCAGATTGTATGAGGAGCGCCGCAATAAATACAACCAAGAGATGGATAGTAAGCCGCAGGAGCACATGACACACGATACAATGAAGGACAAAGCACTGCCCCAACAACCAACGGATATAAATGATAAAAAAAATGATGCATTATGCAGGAGCGATAATACAGGAATAACAAAAATAGATAATTCAAATGTCGTCGACGAGTCAAGCGCCTCAAGCTCTTCAAGCTCTTCAAGCTCTTCAAGCGCCTCTATGCAAGCTGTGTAAAGTGGACACTGTAACAGGTTCAAATAAAGACAACAAGTTCCCGAACAATGACAAGGTGTGCGATTTGTGTTGGTTTTGCGGGGTATGTCTGAAAAAACACGAAGCGGAGCTGCTCAAAGATAAGGTTAAATTCGTTAGGAAAATTAGATGCAATACATGTAATTTTCGACTGTGTGAGATAAACGGTACTCCTGTTTGTATGTGGTGCTTGGACGACACCAAGCTGTTTGATTTTCCTGTAGTGTATGAACAATATAAAAAGCGAACGTATGCATTCGTGATGACGACCGACTTTGAATGTTGTTTGAAGTCGATTCAAGAACACCCAAAAAGTAAGCTGGCTGACCTCACGACCCGCGTATTGAACATGGGCAAATAAATTACACGGCAAATAAATTACACGGCAAATAAATTACACGGCAAATAAATTACACTACGAATTAATCACGGTGCAACCAGACAACGCCCCATTCTTCTTAAGGTCTTCTACTCTCTTTGCAGACAACCCTTCGTAAAAATCATCCTTTAAAATATTTGTTTTTTTTCTAAACATTACCTTTTGTAATCTTTTCAGGACCTTGTCTTTGGTTTTTAAGTCAAATAACGTATCTTTGCATGATGGGTTGCAATACGTGGCTGCACAATACTTCAATAGTAGTTTTTTGTCAATCACTATACCCTTGAGTTTGGCAAACCTGGGTATCTTTTCCTTCAACCACTGCGAACAATAATTGCGCTTGCATGTGCTTGTGTTACTGCCACCAGAAGTACGCGACCTTCGGCTCTTATTATTCTTATTATTCTTCCTTGTCTTATTCTTCCTTGTTTTATTCTTCTGCCGCGTTTGACTCATATATACTATATGGAGAATATAATTATCAACCTTTGAAATCAACCTTTGAAATCAACCTTTAAAAAAGGTTGAGCCAAACCAACGCGAGGTTTTGCTCCACTTTTTTGAAAAGTGGAAAGGTTGAGCCAAATCATCTACAGGTTTTGCTCCACTTTTTCAAAAGTGGAAAGGTTGAGCCAAATCATCATCGTGTGGTTTTGCTCCACTTTTTTCAAAAGTGGAAAGGTCGAACCAACCACATCATCGTGTGGTTTTGCTCCACTTTTTTCAAAAGTGGATAAAGTGGATGAAGTGGATATTTATATTCTCGATATACTATATATGCCGTACGAACTTGAGCGAACATTGAACGGAACAAGTTGGGTCTTTTCAGTAAGTTATAGCCCCGATGGGACCAGAATTGCTTCGGGGTGTAACGACGAAACGGTCAAAATATGGGACGCGTTAACTGGAGAACTTAAGCAAACATTGAAAGGGCACACAGACTGGGTCTTTTCAGTAAGTTATAGCCCCGATGGGACGAGAATTGCTTCGGGGTCTGCAGACAGGACGGTGAAAATATGGGACGCGTTAACTGGAAAACTTAAGCAAACATTGGAAGGACACAGAAATAGTGTCTTATCAGTAAGTTATAGCCCCGATGGTACCAGAATTGCTTCGGGGTCTGCAGACAGGACGGTGAAAATATGGAACGCAATAACTGGAGAACTTTTACAAACATTGGAAGGGCACACAGGCGGTGTCACTTCAGTAATGTTTAGCCCCGATGGGACCAGAATTGCTTCGGGGTCTAACGACCACACGGTGAAAATATGGGACGCGTTAACTGGAGAACTTACGCAAACATTGATAGGGCACACAGAAAGGGTCAATTCAGTAAGTTATAGCCCCGATGGGACCAGAATTGCTTCGGGGTATGGCGACGGAACGGTGAAAATATGGGACGCGTTAACTGGAGAACTTCAGCAAACATTGAGTGGTCTTGTCTTATCAGTAAGTTATAGTCCCGATGGGACTAGAATTGCTTCGGGGTCTCCAGACAAAACGGTGAAAATATGGAACGCAATAACTGGAGAACTTCAGCAAACATTGAAAGGGCACACAGACCGGGTCTTTTCGGTAAGTTATAGTCCAGATGGGGCCAGAATTGCTTCGGGGTCTGGCGACAAAACGGTGAAAATATGGGTAGACACTAGCATTCAAGAGGTCCATAAGGTCGCCAGACTAATCGATAAACAAAACGAATACAATAGAATCACTGGGAAGAAATCTTTGCCACAATTGCCAAAAGAGATGAATCTTGAAATTGCAGGGTTTCTTGGGAATCCAACCGAATCAGACATAAAGAA
>Ga0114958_10001409_pt1 | contig 19004 bp, 8 predicted proteins | sample C_130208_EF_Meta_FD_89577 | JGI IMG/M metagenome (GOLD analysis project Ga0114958, IMG submission 89577) | Freshwater microbial communities from Lake Croche, Canada to study carbon cycling - C_130208_EF_MetaG | ecosystem: Environmental > Aquatic > Freshwater > Lake | place: Lake Croche, Canada...
CTGTTCCGGCACGAGCAACCATTGGTAGGCTTCCGGCAGCCTGGCGGTCACTGATCCGTCTGCGGACTGCTTTTGCGTTTCGGCCTGCTTCGCCTGGAAGGGCGAGAGGTTGAGCGATTCTTTTTCCGTTAAGATGGATGCCCACGCGAGATACTTGCGCAGGGCTTCGTCGAGGTCTTGCAGGCGGACTTTATCCACCGCCAGAAACACCAGCGCGTTCCGGTAGAGGCGCGGGGTGTTGCCGCGCGATTCCAGAATTGCCTTGGCGGCGACTTCGGCGGTGTTGTCGGCGTCCTTGGAATAGGGATGTTCGGCCGACAAGACGACCAAGCGGGCATCCATGTCATCAGGGACATCCGATCCCGAACGTGGCAACGGATGAATCCGGTTGAAATCGCCCATGCGACGCAAATCTTCGCGCAAGCGTTTATCCAACTCGGCCATCACTTTGTCCTGGTCGCGCTTCAACTGCTCGGCCCGGTCTTCGGCCAGCTTGGTCACCGTGGCTTGCGTGTCATACCAGAAACGGTTGCCGTCCTGGTAAAGATAGGTGGCGGCAGCCGCGAGCCGACGCAAGCCGTCGCCGAACACAGCGGGTGACTCGCCGGGCATGACGCAACCGAGTTTTACATGGCGGTCTTCAATGCCCCGGTGGGCGACGCCGGCGCTGGGAGCCGAGCCCAAATAGATGGTGCGTGCCACTCGGCGCGCGGCGGATACTTTGCCGAGGTTCGGTTGCTCGCCATCAATCCGCACCGGCAGCGAGTTGGGGCCGTCCACGTCTTTTTCGATGATGGGCGACCAGTTGTCGGAAAGGTAGCGCGTCAATTCGGACTGCACGCGTGGGTCATCAATGGGAATCATCGAGGGCAGAATCATCGAGCTGCGGTCGCCCTTCTCCCACAGGCTGTGAATCACCGCCGCCATGAGACGCAACACGCCGCGCGTGCGCTGGAATTTCACCAACGTGCTCCACGCGCCATAAAGCTGGTCGAAAATTTCCGGGTGGATGGGATACGCCGCCCGGATGCGCTTTTCGTAGTCGCCGCCGCGACACTCCGGCGGAAATTCGGCGCTCTGGGAATGGTAAAGTTCGGAAAATGCCTGCGCGGTGATGTCGCGATTTTTGAACTGGTCGCCGGCAATCGGTTCGAACAGACGCCGCCGCACGATTTCAAAGCCTTCCTCGGCGGTCGCCGGACGCCACGATGATTCCACGCGGCCGACGACATTACGCAACCGGTTCAATGCCTCGCGTCCGCGAACACCGCCGACTTCCACGTCGTCGGCCTGCGTGTGTGGCGAACCGGCGGTATCGGAGGCCGGCAATGAAATCACCAGCAGGCAATTGCCTGCGAGCTTGGCCGACTCGGTCAGCACCTGGGCGAAGGAAAATTGCGTCTCGAAACCGCCCGCCGGCAAATTGCTCTGGTCGTGTAGCTGGCGAGCGTAGGCCACCCACTCGTCAATGAGAATGAGGCACGGCCCGTATTCCTTGAACAGCTCGCGCATGATGTCGCCGGGACTGGTGGCCTGCTCGTCATCCGCCTTGATGCGGGCAAACGCTTTCTTGCCGCCGAGCTGATAAGCCATCTCGCCCCACAGTGTCCGCACAACGGTTCCGTCGGGTTTCTTCACCGGATTGCCGGGGGAAATCTTGTTGCCGACGAGCACGACGCGGTTGGCTTTCGGCAGGGTTTTGACACCGGCCTTGGCCATGACTTCATCCACGCCCGGAAGCTCGCCGGGAGCCACGCCGGAAAACAGGTGGTAAAGCGCCAGCATGGAGTGAGTTTTGCCGCCGCCGAAATTGGTTTGAAGCTGCACGACGGGATCGCCGCCGGTGCCGGAAAGGCGCTGCACCCCGTTCACCAGCATTTGCTTGAGGCTCTCGGTGAGAAATGTGCGACGGAAAAATTCCGGCGGTTTGCGGTATTCATCCGAACCCTCGCCCAGATGCACCTGCCACAAATCGGCGGCGAACTCGGCCTGCTGGTAACGGCCGCTGGCAACATCGGCGTGCGGGGTGACGACTTCGCGCCACGGCTTGAGCGCGCCGGTGGCCGCCGCTTCGACGAGCGAGCCGCCTACTTTGCGTTTCTCGCCGCGAACCTGTTCGTCATAAACCTGCCGACGCAACTCCAGTTTCATGGTGCGCACCACTTCGGACTGGAGCGAAGAAATCGCCGAAAGAAGCCGCTCAACGGAATCAAGAGCGCGATCCGTATCGTCACTGGAAAAATTCTCCTGATGCGCCCAGCGGTCACGCACGGTTCGCAACTCTGAAACAATTGAGCGCTCGGCGTGTCCGAGGACTTGGCCGAAGATTTCGTTCCAAGAATCAAAAACCAGACGCAGCAATGCCGCCACATCCCATTCCTGGATCGGTTTATTGCTGCGAAGCCGGTCCGTGACCAGCCGGTCTTTCGCGGCGGTTTGCGCTTTTGCCCCAAAGCGGTTTTCAAACTCGCGGACTACAAAATCGCCGAGACCTTCCCGCAGTAAATCCAGCGCCTTGCCGACGCGTTGCTGATTGGTGATTGCCATATTTGTTAAATGCTGAAATTAAATTAGGTCGGCCTGAGCCGTTTTTGTTGTAGCCGGTTTCGGGCCGGATTGAGCGAGGCGAACCAGTTCGGGCCAGCTCTGAACGAGGCCGTTGTAGGCCATCGCTTCTGACGCACGTTTTTTGCGCTCGCATAAGGTGTAAAGCCGATAGCAGAGTTCTCGGGCTGGCTCGGCTTTGCTTCCGAGTTTGGCAACGAGTTCTGCGGCGGCACTTTCACCACCGCTGCCGAGCACGCGGATCAGGTGATGCACGGTCTCCCAATTTGTGAGACGATTATCTGTTGCTGGATCCCAGTCTTCTGGCAATTCGTCGGGTTTAAGAAGCCGAACCTTGCCCCGTTTGGATTCAACTATCCCCGCTTCTACCAACCCTGAAATACTGGTGTTGCGTGCTGTTGCTAAAACCTCAGCAACACCAAATTCACCCTCATTAAATCCCTGTTGGTCAAACCAAGTTACCGCCCAGCGACTATCTGCGTCGAAGTCGCCTTCCTGTTCCGCTAACGCCTCGTCTAATGTCTGATTTATAATAGTCAAAGCCTCCCGCACTGTAATTGCTTTGCCTTCTGCATCGAGGACTTTTGCATACCGCGTAAAAATCTCCATGCCTGGACCAATCGAGGCTTGGGCTAAGTCAACCGGTGCGATGTTACCTGCCTGCAAATGGCGTAATGCTAAAGGAAGTTCTCTTTTGAGAGCGCTTACAAATTCACGACGAGTAGCTGTCGGTGTGTCATCGGCGCGCTTTCGGCAAACAATTACAATGCTGGATGCAAGCGCGTTTGAATCTATGCCACGCATTCGGTTCGCAAGCTCTGTCCTTATCGGCCAGGTGCCGCTTGTGGCAAAGCCTGCTCTAATCAAAGCATCAAGGAATGTTTCCCATCCTGTGCTCGCTGTTCCACTTTCACTGTCGCTTTCAGACTGCTTAAAAGCGTAGTAAATTGTGACAGGGAATGCGGGGTGTGATTGCTCTGCAAGTTGGCGCATCGCCTGTGTCATTCCATTCAGAAAAAATACTTCAGCGCTTTCTTTGCCACCATGTCGATACGAGGTAGCAACCAGTTCATCTGCTTTTGGAACTGCCATCGTGACGAACAGGTCTGGGAAAACCTGACGCAGTGAACGACGAAGCCAAATATAGAAAAAATCAGATAGGTCTGCATACGGCACATTGTCAAAATATGGCGGGTCGGATGAGACAACCTTGCCTTTTGTAATTGTTCCTTTTGCAGCGTCCGCCTGAATCGCGTATCCATTTACAATGGGTTTGAATAACTCCAGTGCTTTGGTTAAATACTCAATTCCAAAGTATACCGCTCCTGCAGAATCATTCAGAGGACACGTCTCAGCAAAGTCCCATACCATAGGCAATGCATGTCTTGCAAAAAGATGTCTCACTCTCCAATCGGTAGGCCCCCATGCGCATAATGAGTTGCACATGTCTGTTGCCTTCGACACGCCGAATGCTAAGTAAACACTAACTGCTTCAGCATAAGCGGTTGCTCCGGCCCCACCATCACGAAGGTGAATGCCATCGTCGGAAAACCCCGAAGAAATGGCGTCTCGTCGAATTGGCTCCATCGCTTCACTAACAATATCGGAAAAAGTTGTTAACGCTATCAACTGGCGGTCGGTAAAAAGTTTATTCCACTCACCAAGGCCATATATGAATGGGGTAAATGCCCTAGCGTCTTCAACAAAACTACCTTCTGGTTTCCATTCAGGTTTTATTTTTGTTGCGGCTTTTTCATGTTGTGTTGTTGGTTCTAGGTAAATTCGCCCGTTTTTCCCTTCTGCGACGATTGCCATTAGCCTTGCTCCGATGCGTTCTGCTTTACCTTCGGTCTTAATGTAGTCGCTTGAGATTGGCGTTCCTGACATCAAGCATTTGAAATTAGCTCCACGTGCAAGTTTTGTTCCTTCTTTAGCAGCTTCAGTGTTCTTTGGCGTGCCTATTTTAACTGTAAATCGGTATCCACCTTTTTCAATTATTGGCTCAATATATGCCTCTTTACCTGCTTTGGTTGAAAGCATAAATGTTGTCGCAAGCGGCACATCAACTTCACGAAAAGCCGGGTTGGGACTTTTTACTGTGCGCGCCCAAAGCCACGCAATCACGGTGAGTTTCTCGCCGACGAGTTTTTTCAAGTCCGGCCGTTCCTTCGCCATCTCAACGGTGATTTCAATCTTCGGATACAGGTGCCCGATGCGCTTTTCAGCCTCGTCGCGCATCCACTGACCGTAATGACGAACATCAGCAGCCAAACCTGCTGCACCTTTCCATTGGGTCAGCGCTTGCTCTTGTTTGCTGTTTTTCCGCCAATCGGGATTCACGGGTGGCTTGCCAGCAAACTTCGGTGGAATCTCAATCATTGCCTTGTTGATGAGCACAGCAACAGGATTGAGGTCCGTAGCGTAGCTTTCCAAACCCAACCGCTGTGCCTCCAAAGGCAACGCGCCACCGCCAGCAAACGGATCGTGGAATGCTGGCAATTTCTTGCGATCGAATAGCTCCTTGGCGTGAGGATGGTCGGCGTTCTCCGCGCACGCCCGCCGCCAGCTTTGCCATATTTCATCTCGTGCTGCCTGAAGCACTTTTTCATTGTTGGTGTTTTCCCACTCAACCAAATCCTCAATAATCCTGAAGAGCCGTTGACGCTCTTTTTCTTGTTTCTTCTCGGTCGGGAACAAATCCGGGTTTGAAGATGGATCATCCACCATTTGTGAAAATATAACCGCTCGCGCCGCTGCTAGGGGCCGCCGCGCCCACCACAAGTGCAATGTGCTGGGATGACCGTGACGGATGGACTTCTCCCGTGCACTGGCGGTGTTTATGGCTGCCAGTGGCAGCGCCACTTCGATAAGTTTTTTTCGAGATTTGACGGTCATGATTTTTTAGCACGAAAATGTTCCGTGAGTTCGCAAAGGCTATAACAGCCGCCTCCGGGACGCGATTCCAGGATGCGGTGACAATTGGGGCAAAGCGGTGCGAGATCTTTTAGCGCCTTGGCCAAGGTCAACCGCCGCCCATTTTTTGGGTAATCGCGAAGCTGTTTTAGGTGATGAATCTGGATGATTTCGGTATTGGTGGAAATCGCCGGACACCAGCCGCAAATCTGGCAATGCAACCGCCCGTCGGCACTTAGCCTACGAAAATATTCCCTTGCCTCACCCAGCAAACGCTGGCAGCGAGAACGTCGGGATGTTGGAACTTTTTGCAACCTGCCCTCCTCAATCTCAACCAAATCAGCAAGGTCGAGCGCCTCAAATTCTTCGCTCTCATCCTCCAAGTCCGACGCAAAAGGCAACTGACCGGCGGGCCAGCCGCCCTTGATCTGCTCGATAACGGCTAGCGCAATCAGGAAACGGCGCAAGGTGATGTAGGGGACGTCAGAACCGAGTTGGATATGTCTGCCATCCCAACGCGGGTAGGCTGGCCCAGAAAGCTTTTTGCCTATTTCAATCTTTTCGGCGGCATCCAGGTTGGGACGGAGCCAAAATCCGCTCGCATCGGTATGGTCGCTGTTAAAGGTGGCCCGCTGGGTATTGGGGGTAGCGTAATCCAAGCCTTTTACCCGTCGGCCAAAGATGACGACCCGTTGACGATCATGCCTACCCATCTTCTCCAAACGGATTTGGAGGTGAAAAACATCACTACCTGATAAAACTATCCGGCCAGTCTCCTGACGGAACGACTCCCAATCTCGGTCTTCATCGAACTCCCGGGCGTTGCTGTGGTGAATGCGCGCATCGGCATGGGAATGCCAAGGTAAGGTTTTGACCGCGTTCACAAGCCCGCTAAACAAGGTGCGGAGATGTTTATGAGGCTTGACGGTCATGATCGTTTAAAAAGTTTAGTGCCGGCTTGTTTTTCAAAAGCGGCACAAATCATTTGCAATCGCTGTTTACGAAACGTCTTGAAGGCAGCGATGATTCCCCGTTTCCAGACGCCACTGTCCTTGCCAATGGGGATGAGGTGACTTTTCATCACCCTCGCAAAAGTAGAAGGATACTTTTTGCGATAGTCCCCAAGATATATTCGGGGGCGATTCATGCCGATTTTCAAATTGTCTCGTGACACCAGAAAACAAATGTTGACCAACGCGTTATAGACGCGGGGTTTGAAATCGTTGGTCGCCATCTGCGCCCGGGGGAAAATGTGGTGGCGATGGCGCCGGTTGGAATGGCTGACCACCGATTCACGCAAGGGAATCGGCTCGCCGTTTTCCAGATAGCGAGGCGATTGCGCCGCCAACAAGCAAAAGAAGGCACGAGTGCGAGCCGAGCGGGAGGCATATTCCTCGGTTTGTAAATCCAAGGCGGGGTCGAGATAATCACTGAAAGTGAAGCGGCGATTTTTGCCCTCGGCCAGCGACTTAAACCATTTGGCATCCCACACAATGTTGCGATGATAACCTTTGCCGCTGTATCGCTGGGCAACCCCCGTGGCCCAAAACCACTTTCTGATCTCAGCCGCCTGCCTTTTATCCGGCGGGGCGCTGTGGTGGTAGAAAAACACCGACAAGGTGGCCAGCATGTTGGCAGAGGGCAAATACGATTCGTCATAGACGGGGAACCGGCCATGAAGATGGTCCACCGCAGACAAAAAGGCATTTTGATACCGGTGCCAAATCTTGCGGAATTCCTGTTTTTCAGATTCGTCTTTTTCAATACGCTTGGACCATTTTCGAGCCATGGTCTCCAGCTTGGGCGGGTCACCTTCCAAATCCGGTTTTTCCGTCACCAGATTGAAACCCATCAGGATCGGATCGATGGCGTTCAAAGCAAACACCTCGTCACGGACGCGCTGGCGAATCTCATGAGCCATGGCACGAACATCCAACTCGCCCATCAAGGCAATCGCGCGGTCGGCCGAGGTAATGCGCATACCTTGTGAATTTACGCGGATAAACACTTCCCCAATCTCCTCGAGGGTAGCCTGCGTGACCGTTACCACCGGCAGGGGATAATTCAGCAAACGATCGCGGCAATCCTTGACCCGCTTGAGGAACCACTGAGCATGGCTGGGCATTCTGGATTTCCAATCCGGGGCCAGCAGATCACGAACGGGAACAAACTCATTCCCCTGAGGCTTTCGGTAAACGATTCGCGGCGGATTCTCCTGATCTTCGTCCGGCTGCACCACGAAGCACAGGCGGCTGAAATCAATGGTGCTGCCCTTGTCATTTTGCCGCGTCTCACCCGCAAACGACTGATAGATCACCGACAACCGCTGCTGACCATCAATCACAAACCAAATGCGCTTGTTGCCAGTGTTGAAGGAAGGCAGAGCTTCCGCCGAGGTGCGTATCAAGTTGGCCGATTTGCGATCCATCTCCCAAAGGAACAAGGAGCCTACCGGCATATTCCGATACATTGAATCCAGCAACTTAGCCGCCCGATTTTTATCCCAGACGAAATTGCGCTGGAGTTTGGGGACCGCAAAGCGCCGTGCCAAAAGGTCGCTTCGCAGCGACTTGATCTTACGCATGGTCAGCAGCGGAGGTTTCATAAACCGGGTGCCTCCGGAAATATGGTGAGCGCCTCTTCGATGCGACCTTTATCTTCTGCCGTTGGCGGTTCGATGTTGCCCGTGTTCTGGCTGAACCGCTGCAAAACACCGTCGCCATAAGCCACCAGCTTGGAAAGCTGCGGCTTCATCGAGCCTTGCAACACCGTCACGCCCTCGGCCAATTCCTGCCGGATGTTGATAAACAAAGTGGGACCGTGTTTGGCGGCATAATGGGTCAGCTTGTCGAGCATCCGGCGTTTGATACCCGTGCCGCCGGGGTCGGCAGCGGCCTCGTCATACCCAGCCTGCATGAATTTGGTGGCGGTTTGCACCATGCCCGCGCTTAATTGCTGGCGGGTGCGCTGAATCTGGGCGTTGAGTTCGGCAATGACCTGGCCGGATTGCAGAGCGAACCCTTCGCTGGCCGCACGCAAGCTGGCTTCCATGCTCTCACGGATGCCGGGCGGCTGATGCTTGATCATGTCCAGCGCGCCCTGGATGTGCTTGGCGGTTTTCTGAAGTTCCGCGTGCGTCCCCTGGGTGACGTCGGTAATGAGCTTCGACAGATGCACGCCAAAAAATTCCTCCCACACAAAGGGCAACAGATCGAGGTAGGCGCGGGCGACATCGCGATTGAAATCAAACTCGCGGTTGAGGGAGCGGCTAAACCAGACGCCGTCGCGCTTGACCGCCGCTTGGAGCGAGCGCCAATTGATGGATTCCCACGTATTAAAAACCGCGCGCAACGATTGGGCGGCGCGTTTCTGCGATTCCTCCAAACGCTGCTCGAAGCCGCCGCACCGTTCCTGAAGCGCGGCTTCGCTACGAATCTGCAATTCCCGCAAAGCCGTTTGTCCCTCCGCGACGGCCTGCGCGGCGACCTGGGAGAGCATCGCGGATTCCTGCCGGGCCGTTTCGTTATCGAGTTCTACGTTGCGGATTCGGTCTAAAAAAAAACCTTTGATCTGTTCCCGGAGAATTTTCAACCGGCGCCGGGCGGCCTCAACCTGCGCCCGCATGCTTTGTTCCGCCGTGACGGTATTTAAGTGGTTTAGCAGGTCGGGGACATGGCTCAACTCTGCGGTCATCTGCATGCCCTTGAAGAGATTGTTTTTGCCGATGGCGTGGAGATAGGCGGCGGTGGAAACGGGAAAAACGTGGATGGAGTTCACCCTGCGGAAAAATTCCTCCCGAACCGAAGTCGTATCCGCGCGCGAGGCGATGTCGCGGGCAATTTCGGCCAGATTGTTTTTTACATGCTTCTTTATTTCCTTACGCCGAAAGTCCAGCACATCACTGAAATCGCCCTGATATTCTTCCGGGTTCATTCCCATCTGCTCCAGAATGATCTCCAGATTTATGTTATCGAACTTGGTGGCGATGACGGAAAACGCATCAAGCCGGCCTTGGATGTAGAGTTCAAACAGCAGCAGATGATCCCGGAGAACATCAAAAAAGACGCGGTCAATCCCGACCTGGCAATCGCATACGAGCCAGACATACTTGGCCTTGGCCAGATATTTCTTGGTGACCTGTTCGCGCGCGGGATTGGGGTCGTTCAAGCCGGGCAAGTCCACCAGCACCACGCCATTGGCCAGCGCGGGGAAATTACCAAAAATCCGAACCCGCCGGATGAGCGGCCAGAATTGTCCGTCGGCGTGCTGACCGCGCCCCACCAGATAACGGCGGACCTTGTTCCGCAAGGTGATGGCATTGGCCTCAACAATCTCAATGGGCTTGCCATCCGTCATGGCCGAAGCGATGTCAAACGGCAGGCTCAAGTTTTCGTGCTCAATGAACGCAGCCAGATCAGGCGGCGGTTCCTGCCGGTAAACGGAAGTGAATTTTTCGAGAGCGGCCTTCTGCTCGGTCTCCCATTCGCGGCGATCCTCCTCGGTATCCTCCTTGGACGGCTTGGCATTCATCGCCGTCTGCATGGCCCGCAATTCCGCCTTCCAATCCTTGAGCGGAATAAAATCGATCTCGGCGCGATACGCGGACGAGTTGTGGTGCTGAACCGACGTGATAACGCAGGTGCAAGACCCGACCGCACCGCCGACCGCCAAAATGTTTTCCCCCAGAATCGCGTTGATGAGCGAGGATTTGCCCTGCTGGGCCGGTCCGAGAAACGCGATGGGAATTTCCGCCTTTTGCTCCAGAAGCGTTTCGATGGCGGAAAATTCCTGGTGCCAAGAATCAACAATGGGTTTTTCCTGACGCGTCAAAACGGACGCACCATAAAACTGCTTCACCCACTTGCGCAGCTCCTCCAGGTATTTCTGAACTTCTTCCGGTTTCATGCGGGCACCTCCGCCTGAGAAATCAACTCGGCCAGATTGTAATTCACGCTGGTCACGCCAAAGTCCGGTTCACGGCGGAACGGCTGGCGGACATAGTGAACCCGATGTTTGTCGCCGTCGAGAAACTCGACGATGGCGAGAATGAAATCCTCGGGCTTGTTCAGGGAATACAGGATTTCGTTTTTGGTGACGGTGACGGTGTCCGCGCCAGTCACGCGGCCTTTCACTTCGATGAAGCGAAGTTTGCCGGTGCCGACAACCTGGCTTTCGATGTCGTAGCCGAGTTTCTCCAGCTCGCGGTCGGTTGGTTCAAATCCGAGCGACCGCTCAAGGTCCATCACGATAGCGCGTGCACGGGCGGCGCTGGCTTGCGTATCCACCGGACCGGATGAAACCGGAGCCGACTGGCCGCGCAGGGCGGCGAGCAATCCGGCAGGAACGATCATGAGTCCACCCGTCACGACGGGTGGCTGGGCGGAAATCTGCGCCTCACGATCCAATTCGCTGAGGCGTTTTTCAAGGCGCGCCTGCAAGTCATCAGCGCGTTTGCGTGCTTCGCCGGAATTGAGCCGCGCGCCGGCCCGGCCGTTTTGTTCCTGGAGTTTGAGCTGTTCGGCGCGGTGATCCCAATAGGTGATTTCCTTGGTCAACCGGTCTTTGACTGCGCCACGGGTTTTATCAATCCACGCCAAGCGGCGGTCGCGGACTTCCTTGATATGCTCGGGCACGACGCTGGCGATGGCATGGCTTTGGGCTTTCTGCTCCAAGGCGCGCGTGATCCAAGCGGATTCCGGACGGGCCATGATGGCGGCGATGGCAGGTTCGTCCGGGTTGAGCGGGCGGTAGTCGAGATAGGGTGCGTAGTGGAGATGGCGCGATTCACCGGCGGCATTCATCTCGACGTAGAGCGTGCGCCGGGAAATGGTGCGACGTTCACCCGACGGCAAAACGCTGGCGTCCTGGATGGCGTGTTCCAAGAAAAAGAGAACACGCGGGCTGGTGCCGAGGTCGCGCTCGTCCACAAGCACGGTGCCGCGCTTGAGCAAGTTGCGATGCCGTTCGAGCGTCAAATCAAGGACGGCATCCAGCAACGGATGGCCGGGGCAAACGAAAGCGGCCAACGGCTGGCCGGCGGGAGCGATGAGGTCTTTTTCAAACGCGATGCGTTCGTAGCGGGCCAGCACGGGTTCACTAGAACCGATTTGCCGGTCGCGATTGCGCACGGGCGCGGGGACGTGGTTGATCTCGTAACGGCGGGTTTCGCGCTGGCGGACAGTGCCGCCTAACCGCTTGAACGCCTCCATGAAAAACGATTCGATGTAATGCGGCTGGAGCCGGCGGGCATCGGCCCGTTCCATGTCCTCCCGCACGCGCGCGACTTTGCTGGCGTCCATGGCGTCGTGCGCCAACGCCCGTTCTTCCAGCAGGTCTTGCAATTGCGGCCGGTCCACGCCGTTTTCAATGGCGCGCGTCAGCCGGGCGCGAACGTCGGGCAGATCGCCATAGCGAATCGCCTCGACCAGCAATTCGCGCAGTGACTTGCCCTCAAATTGCAATTTACCCAAGACATCAAAAACCTGTCCGCCCAGCGCCTGCCGCGCTTCTTCCAGTTTATCGAGCAGGCGGCGATAGACATCGCCCTCGCGGGTTTCAGCGGCGACGAGATTCCACAAGTGGCAGACTTCCGTCTGGCCGATACGGTGGATGCGGCCGAATCGCTGTTCCAGCCGATTGGGATTCCAGGGCAAATCGTAATTCACCATCAGGTGCGCTCGCTGAAGGTTGATGCCTTCGCCAGCGGCATCCGTGGCCAGCAACACCTGCACCAAGGGATCGTGGAGAAAGCTTTCCTGCGCCTTGCGGCGTTCTTCGCGACCCATGCCACCGTGAATCATGACGATGGCGGATTGCCGGCCAAGCAGTGAGCCGATTTTGTGATTCAGGTAATTGAGGGTGTCGCGATGCTCGGTAAAGAGGACCAGCTTTTGGCGGGGTGACGGCTTGGGCGGCGGCAATGGGCCGGCACCATAGGGCACGGGGTCTTCAGCCAGACGATCACCCACTGCCGCCGGGGTGAAAATTTCACCGAGCAAATGGCCGAGTTCGCGCCACTTGCAATCCTGTCCGCTGCGGCGGACATCGGCGGCGAGCGTTTCCAACCGGGTCAGCGTGGCGATTTCAGCGCGGAGTTCCGCGATGGTGCTGGCGGCCGTGGCCTGGTCGAGAATTTCTTCCTCGGCCTGCTCGACTTCATTTTCTGGTGCTTCCTCGAGGTCTTCAACGTCGTCGTCATCCAACTGCGGACCGTTGGCAATCGAGGGCGGCGCGACGGTTCCACGCTGCATCAATTCGACCTCGCGAATCCGTTTTTCCAGACGTTCGCGACGACGGCGCAACGATTGGAAGATGGCTTCGGGGGATGAGGCGAGACGGCGCTGGAGGATGGTGAGCGCGAAGCCGACCGTGCCGGCGCGCTTGTCATTCTGGAGCGCCTCCGCACGGTTGAACTCACGCCGGACGTAATCGGTGACTTCCTTGTAAAGCTGCGCCTCGGCATCCGAAAGTTTGTAGGGAACGGTATAGGCGATGCGCTCGGGAAAGAGCGGACGGCCATCAAACTTGAGCAGCTTTTCTTTCACCATGCGGCGCATCAGATCGGACACTTCGACTTGGTGGACGCCATCGCGAAACTTGCCCTCGAACCGGTCGCCATCCAGGAGCGCCAAGAATAGCTGGAAATCTTCCTCCTTGCCGTTGTGCGGCGTGGCGGTCATCAGCAGGAAATGGCGGGTGAGGCCGGACAGGAGCAGGCCGAGATTGTAGCGCTTGGTGCGCTTCACCTCGCCGTTGAAAAACGTAGCCGAGAGTTTGTGCGCTTCGTCGCAGACGATGAGGTCGTAGCGGCAATCCGGTGCGGAAAGTTTTTGCTGCACTTCCTCGTTGCGCGAGAGTTTGTCGAGACGCGCGATGCAAAGATCGTTTTCGAGAAACCAATTGCCGGTGCGTGCCGATTCCAATTTGTCGTTGGTCAGGATTTCAAATGGAAGATGGAATCGACGATTCAGTTCGTCCTGCCATTGCTCAACCAAACTGCCGGGGCAGACAATGAGACAGCGGCGGAGGTCGCCACGGGCCATCAACTCCTTGATGAGCAGGCCGGCCATGATGGTCTTGCCCGCGCCGGGATCGTCGGCGAGCAGGAAACGAAGCGGTTGCCGGGGCAACATGGCTTCATAAACAGCCGTGATTTGATGCGGCAAGGGATCCACCAGCGACGTGTGAACCGCCAGCACCGGATCGAACAGGTGCGCGAGGCGAATGCGATGCGCCTCGGAAACGAGACGGAACAATGCGCCGTCGCCGTCGAAACTCCACGGGCGGCCAGAGTCCACGATTTCAATGTTCGCCTCGTCGTGCCGGTAAAGGACGACGTCCGCCACGCGGCCGGTTGGCCCGCGATACACCATGGTGATGGCGTCGGAACCGTGCCACTCGACACTGACGATCTCGACATGGGCATCCGGGAGAATCCCTTTTACCAGTGTCGTCGGTGTCAGTTGTTCGAGGCGGATCATTTGGCGTCACATTTGACGAAAGATTTTGGGATAGATTTAGAATTTAATTTTAGAACTAGTTTAGGTCCAGACGCTAATGAATTAATAAATTCCTCCCAACGCGGATCATTATCAATCAGTTTTTTGGCTAATTTTTCATAATTGGGGCCGCCTTCTTCTTCCAATTTCCAACCCCAATTGTCTGTTGCATCAAATAAGCCAGTAAATGTCTCAGATTCCCAAATTTGGGGGGTGTCAGATTCAACTTCTACGTCTTGAGGGAGTTCTTTTTCGATCCGGAATCCCTCTTGATTGAGGGTTACATGCAGAACACCGCCATAAATAATCTCCATTTTGAACGGTTTCGGGTATTTGCTTTTTTTTCTGAGCATACGTTTTAAATTATTTGTTCGGTTTAAAACGAAACCAGAGGCCAAACGCTTGGATGCAACAGTTGATTTGGGGCGTTTGGGGTCATTTCCGGGGGGTCAGTGTTGTCAGGTCGCCCCGTGGCGGCAAGTTTTTAAATATGACGTGGATTACAGTTGCTAATTTATGAGCCTGGATGCATCCACCACCACCCCAGCTAGCCGATAATCATAATCATCAATTTTTATTGGCCTTTTAAACGGGACAGCAGTGGTTTCATGTCTCCATTTTACCCAGGGGAGTGGGTCAAATAGAGGGTCAGGCCCAAAATATTTTCAGAAAGTTATTCACAGTCCGAAACTACGGTGTTCAGGATCCACCCAGGGTTAGAATCGATAGTGTTGTCGGATAATTGCTGGGGAAAACATATCGGCTGAATGAAATAATTTGCTTTTCTTACTAAGCCTGATAAATTTCTACGGAGTTTTGGCTTTGCGGTTGCATTTTTAAGCCTCTCGGGGCTGCAAACATGGTCAATTCGTTGGTTCTGCAGATTGCTAGGTTCGTCTTCAAGTTCTGAAATCATACGAGGGGCATCACTATGTTTTGGAACTTAACGATCATATGCAAAGCAATCAATCAAGTGCGCCCGCACGGTATATTCCGTTCAACAAATTCCACATCGCTCCTCTGAGCGATATCACCCCGGCTGCTGTAAAACACGCAGCCGATCAGGCTTGCACCGTTTATCGCGGCGACGAGGATCTTCAGTCGCCTACGGCGCTGAATTTCATCTCAAACACGCTGGGATTCAAAGGTGGGTTCGGAGGATTTCTCCAAGAATACGACTCCAAACTCTCGGACTTCATGAAAACAAATGAGCTTCAAGTTCGGAAAGACCTCATAAACAAGAACGATCCCGGTTTTGACATCGTCTCGCTAAAACCTAGGCAGTTGAGTGACCGGTTGTTTTCTAAAGACCAACTAATGCCTCGAAAGGTTTTCACGGGTCACGATGTGGATTGGTTTGAACTCAATAACCGATTCTTTGATTACAACCTTTGGAAGGAGCACGCCTCATATCATCAGTTTTGTCTCCCGTTTGACGTGGTAATGGACGAGTTTGATAAAGCCGAGGGTCAGTCGCCGGGCCTAGGCAGTGAGATTGTGGAGGCTGCGGTCGCGGCCTGTGATCCCTCTATCCGATCTGGCGTCTATAATTTGCTGGGCGACCACTTGCTATGGTTTAAAACTGACCGCAGGGTTGATATTAAATTCGTTCCACGTATTTACCGGGACAGGAACTGCTCGCCAGAAGATTTTCACCGTGAAGAAGGAAAAATTCGAGACGCGGCGCGGATATTTCGGTTCTGGATCGAGCGGTTGGAGCACGGTTGGGTGGAGGTTATTCCCTACAACCGTTCCTTGCTATTCTTGAAAGGCCCGGATGGAGCATATGATTTCTTATTCCCGGGTTTTAGGGATGAGCCATTTAAATACAAGCCATTCAATCCTCATTTACGGGGCCGCGATGTGCCTATATCTCATGATACTGGTCATTATAGCCGGTGGTTGTATTTTCGATTCAATGGCTGGCTCGAAGCCGAGGAGCATCATTCCGAAATAACTTTTTACAGCCGCGACCACACAGCCAATGACCATCCAACACCCGAGGATGTGCTGAAACAACACCTGACCTTGAAGGGTCTGTATCGTCCGCGGAAGAAGACGGCCAAGGGTGTGGAAGGTTATTATCCGGTCAATGTGGATAATACTTTACTCCACGTTGGTAATCTTGTTTCGATTCGCGAGTTCCGGGATTTCATGGCGCAAAATCCGGAATATGCCGCTTACAGCCGGAAGCCGGAGCGCGTGGACTGTTGGGAGACGGTGAACTGCGATCAGGATGATTCACTCCCGGCGGCGGTTACCTGGTATGATGCCAATGCCTATGCTGCATGGATTAGCCGGATAAGAGATTTGCCGGTGCGGCTGCTCAGTGATGGGGAGTATCAGAAAATTGCACGGCCAATTGTTCAACCCCCCGAGGAAATTCAACTTCAAGATTTCCTTAATACCAACCGGGAGCGATTGTGTCGATTTTTCCAGCCCGACGGAACCCCCATTGCGGGACATCCGCCATACATGCCGGAGGCGGACTTTCAAGCCCTAAAGCTGTGTTACGTCCCCGAGGCGATGAACTGGAAGCGGTCGCCATCCGGCTTGAACTTTCTTGCTTCGTATCAATTCGGCGAATGGCTCAATGAGGTGGCTGCCGCTGTGAACAGCCGTTCACTCTCGTCCCTTTGCCACTTGGGTTTTCCACCGGGAAGGGGTCGGTTTTCGGCGACGAGCACGGGGAAATACAAATCAAAAAAGATCGGCTTCAGATTGTGTTTCTGTGGTGAGCCACTGGACAACGTTAAAACCACGGCATGAAAGGAGCGCATCATGAAATTACGAATTCTTGGCGCTCTTGGGCGCATACCTGGTTCATGCTCGTTGCTCAATCACCGTGATCGCTATTATTTGGTGGATTGCGGAAGTGCTCAGACTGGCGACAACGTCGAGCTGAATGAGGGTTCTGCCTTTCCATTTAAAGCCGGCGGCATTCGTGCCGTGTTTTTAACTCACGCCCATTTCGACCACTGCGGACTGCTGCCCGTGCTGGTGAAGGAGGGTTTCCGTGGAAAAGTTTATTGCACGCGGGCCACGGCCGACTTGACGCGACACGCCCTCATGGACGTGGCCAAACTGGGCACCGGTGGTTTCTTGGTTTCCGATGTGGAAAATTTGAAATTTGTTTGCCCGGACGAAAATTCGCGATTCCAATTTGGCGCATTCTTCCCCGTGGATCGCGACTTGACGTGCGCGTTCATTCGCACTTCGCATGTTCTCGGCGCGGTGAGTTTTGAGTTTCAATGTTCCGACTGGAAAAATGCAAGCCAGAACCAACGCGACACGATTGTGTTTTCGGGGGACATCGGTTGCAACACCGATACGAACCCTTACCAGGCGCTGTTGAATGGGCGGCAGTATCCCTCCACTCACGCGAAATTCATTGTTTGCGAATCAACCTATGGCGACCGTGACCGTGAACCCACCCACATGGATTTTTGGGCGCGCATGGAAGCTTGGAAAAATCTGCTGGCCAAGGCGGCGGCACTTGGATCCGGGGCAAGCATTGTGGTTCCCTGTTTCGCGTTGCAGCGGGTGCAGGAAGTGATCATCGATCTGCATTATGTTTTGGAGATTCTGCTGACCAGCGATGAGCGGTGTGCCTGGATGCAGCACAACAATCTCCAGGGCGGGGAGGTCGCCAACATATTGGTTGATTCGCCTTTGGCGGCCAAATACGGGGCTGTTTTTGCCCGCGAACTGAAACGGGTCAGGTCAAACGGCAAGCCATTCTACATTAACTCGGCAATGCAGAGCCGCCTGCAACCGGCAGGAATGGATGTGGACGCCACCATCGCAAACCTGCTGTGCCCGAAGAATGGAAGAACAAAAGGCCGGAATTATTCACTGTCCTATTGCGCCCAAGATGCTTCACCAAAAGCGGCAGTGCAGATCATCATTGCTGCCTCCGGCATGTGTAACGGTGGCCGCGTCACGGAACATTTAAAGCGCTTGCTTGTGTCGCCCAAGACGGTGGTCGCCTTGACCGGTTACCAATCAGCCGGAACTCCGGGGGCTGAGTTAATGCGGCGCGCAAATGAGCCGTCGGCAACAATGGACGCCTCCTTTTGGGGTCTATCTCAAAAACAAGTTAAGGCGAGCATGGTAACTTTGTCTGCCTACTATTCAGGTCACGCGGATAAAAACGGTTTACTTGATTATATTATGCGGAAAAATAGTTCCCACGATTATCAAAGCGTCGAGCGAGTATTTCTGATTCATGGTGAGAATCACGTACGCGCCGCGTTGAAAAAATCAATTATGACACGCGCGGCGGAGATGAGGCTGGGTGACCGGGTAGTTGAAGGCGTGGAGCTTCCGGAGCAGTTTTCGGGGTGGTTCGATTTGTTGAAAAACGATTGGGTCACTGAATGCCACCCAAACGTCGACCGCATGGACATGGAAAATGCCGCACTCAAAGCCGAACTGAGGCGACGTAATGAGCAGATCAACAGTCTGTCAATTAGCTTTGAGCAAAGACAATTTGTAGGATTTTTATCCAACAAAATTGTAGCTATTGACGAAGCGTGGCAGGGCGTGCATTGCGCGAGTTGATCCAGCACCACCGTTGGGGGAGCAAGCCTCCGGTGCCTTCTGGTTTTTTCAACCAACCAGAAACAGAGCATATTAGTGCTGTGTTCTTTAGTAATTCGGCATTTGATAAAAAAATCGGATATGGCAATCCGTGATTGGTTCTCTATTTGGTTTTTTCGCTACCCCCCCGCCCCCCGCCGAGGACGGGACAGGACGGGACAAATAAGGGGTCAATTCGTGCGTAATGGTGCGTAACAGCCGGCGACTGGTCAAAATGCTGAACACGCATTAAACCCTTTATTGATTGCGTTTTTGTGACGCACCGCGCACCATTACGAAAATTAAATGAGCGGTACTGACGATTTCAATTCCCGCCGCCTCCACCACTTTTTATAGCAGTGATTTCTGAGTATTTAATAGTTTAGCCCCGTGAAGCCTTCAGGGGTATTCATATTCTTTGTATGGACCGGGAAACGGGTTTGATCA
>Ga0114958_10001410_pt1 | contig 18999 bp, 19 predicted proteins | sample C_130208_EF_Meta_FD_89577 | JGI IMG/M metagenome (GOLD analysis project Ga0114958, IMG submission 89577) | Freshwater microbial communities from Lake Croche, Canada to study carbon cycling - C_130208_EF_MetaG | ecosystem: Environmental > Aquatic > Freshwater > Lake | place: Lake Croche, Canada...
GACGGCAACGGCATCGCCCAGGAGGTCTGCGAAGATCCGGCGAACTCCGGTGGTCTCGGGCTTCAGATTGTGCATTCACTCGTGACTGGCGAATTGCAGGGCTCAGTAGCCATCAGTGTTCAAGATGGAACTCGGGTGCAAATTACTGCGCCGATTACTCCGAGAAAGTCTTACGAAAACAGCTGAGTGCTCAACTCAAGATGAATTACAGGCTGCCACGTGCACGCAAGCGGGCATTACGGCGCTTCAGAGCTCGACGTTCATCTTCGCTTAAACCGCCCCAAACGCCGGCGTCTTGCCCAGTTTCCAGGGCCCAACGTAAGCATTCATCAACCACGGAACAACGACGGCAGACGGCCTTGGCTTCTTCGATCTGAACCAATGCCGGTCCGGTATTGCCGATCGGGAAGAAGAGTTCTGGATCTTCGTCACGGCAAGCAGACTCGTGTCGCCAGTCCATGCTAGGTCAACTCCATCGTAGAAGGCACCAGGGTTACCAGTGCTCGTGAATGCTTTCACTTATGCCGACCATCAAAATGGAGGCGATCCAGGGGTCTCCTGATCGTCTCCGAAGGAAGTGGGCCAGTTCCGTGAAGCAACGGGGGAAGTAAAGGGTTACATGGCAGCGGTGCAGGCGCAAGAGGCGCGGCCGAATAATGGGCAATAAGTGCTGTCGGATTGGTCACAGACGCGGCATTTGTCGCAATTTGTGAGGTGGTTACACGATCACTGTTAATGCCGCAGGTTGGGATCGGAAGGTCACCTGACTGATTTCGCCCATCCCTTCGCCGTCAATTTGGAAGGCCATAGGTCGGGTAGCAGTCATCGTGAATTCTGATTGATCGTGCCAGGTAACAGCAGAAGCAAGTGCGCTAGCGCGACGCTGAGTTAAAAGGTGCCGAGTGTTTTGCAAGGCTTTTGGCATGCTGACTTTGCGCATCCCAAAGAGATCGAGCCCGGTATTGAAGTCAGCATCCGGACACAACTGAATCGGCCAGTTGCCCAGGTAGGTCCAAGGGTTCGTGTTTTGAACGAGAGCGAAGTACAAATCCTCCAGTACATCCTCGCCCCTGGCGACGCTGAGCTGTGGAACGCGATTCCGGGCAGTTTTAAACATGGTTGACGCAGTTGTTGCGATGTAGCGAGTAGGCGAAGCTTTTCGTCCGTGGCGGCGCTTGTGTTCCATTGCGGCAATAACTTCAGCGTCCAGGCCAACACCAGCGTTAACGGTGAACCATCGATCGTCGGCACGACCCAACCCGATAGTTCGGATTCGTCCTTGTTTAATACCTTCAAGGAGATGCGCTCCGGCTTCAACAATGTCATTTGGCAGGCCTAGAGCGCGAGCGAATACATTGGCGCTTCCACCAGGTAGCGTGGCTAATTGGGTGCGAGGGCCAGGTCCTTGGGAAAGCAAGCCATTCACAACTTCGTTGATGATTCCGTCTCCACCAACAGTGATGACAACATCCAAATCAGCAGCGACAGCTTGTTGGCCAAGCTCAATTCCATGGCCGCGATGTGAGGTCGTGGCGACCTCAAGGTCCAGAGCATCTGCAAATGCGTGCATGACGAGATCGGTGAGACGGCGCGAGGTAGTCGTCGCCTGTGGATTGACGATGAGTAATCCGCGCACATGCGCACCCTAGCGATAGTGCTCCCAAACACCACGATCCGTAGAGTTGTCTCGTGAACATTCCGCGCCCGTACCTCGCACTAGCTCTCATCGCAGGATTAGAAGGCGTGGCCCTGCTTGTGACTGCTGTCGTCGCGGTGTTTCAGGCCCTGAGTGGCACGAGTTACGGCGCTCGCGGAGATGATTCCTCAGCGATAATTCTCGAGGTAGTTATTTTCTTGGTCTTTGGGCTGGGGCTATTGGTCGTAGCCAAAGGTTGGTACTCCAAGCAACGCTGGGCGAGGTCACCATTTGTCTTGGTGCAACTCATCGGTTTGTCCATTGGAATCTGGTCGGACACCCAGCTAGCACTGCGTTTGGGATTCATAATTCCAGCCGTGCTGGGTTTGATCATTACCTTCAGCCCAGCAGTACTGCGTGACTCTTCACAGGCCTACAAGTCATAAGGCTTAGGCCTGCGTTAATACGTTGCGAAGCTTTGACAATGATCGAGTAAGAATTCGCGAAACTTGCATCTGGGAGATGTCGAGTTCTGTTGCTATTTGAGTTTGACTGAGATTTTTGTAAAAGCGAAGTAGTACAACTTTTTGCTCAAGTTTGGGAAGTGTTCGCAAGGCTTGCAGGACCGACTCCCTGTTTTCTAGATCTTCAAGTTTTGGATCTGCTAGAGCTTGCTCTGCGATGCGAGTTCTTTCATCGTCGGTGCTCATCATTAAGCGCGCATTATTTACCTCAAGGGCGGCAAGTACTTGTTCGATGCTGATGCCGAGTTGAAGTGCTATTTCTGGAATGGTCGGTGCGCTGGAATGCGTTTGAGTGAGTTCATCAATTGAGCGAGACACCTTGAGAGCCAGTTCTTGTAACTTCCCAGGTATTCGAATACTTGAAGTCCGGTCACGAAGGTGGTGTTGGATCGCACCTCGAATGCATGGCACGGCATACGTACTAAATTCATTACCTAATTCGGGATCAAAGTGGTCGCACGCGAAAATTAATCCTTCCATGCCAACTTGAATCAGATCTTCAAATTCATCATGCGTTCGATAATGTCGAGCGACATGATGAACAAGCCCGATGTGTTCAGCTATCCGTTCATCCCTATCCGCGGAACTCATTGGAATGGTTCGGTTACGCCGCCTCGTGGTGTTGTTCTTGCACTCGAGCGACTACCGTGAGAATGCCATCGATATTCGTCGCGCGGAGCTCATCTGCCAGCGCTGAAAGTACGGTCCAACTAAAAGTGTTCGTGGGTAAGCCACTTTCCAGGAGCGTGCGACTTTGAACCATAAATTCCAAGGCGCCAGCTTCTTCAAGAAAAGTGCAAACAATCTCCGCATCCGCGGGTGCATTGAGCACGACTTGGTTGAATGCCTCATCGATAGCTAGTCGAGCATCTTCGACTCGGTCGTAACTCAGCTCGCAACGCGCAGCAATGGTCGCCGCCAGAGTGCGCGCCAGAGTCGCATATTCCGGCTTGGCAGGTAAATGAAGTGCAACGCTCACGATGTTCCCCCTCGATCACTGTTCCCTGCCAACACTAGAGACTTCTGAGTGCAGGTATTCATTGAGCAGAAGAGTGTCGTAATAAAAAAAACGAACCCGCAGCGCAATTGCGCCACGGGCACGTTCAATGAAGACGTTATGCAGCAGCCTTGGTTTCCCAGAAGATTGCAGCAATTTCATCAATCTTTGCAAGCAGCTGATCAGCAACGACAACATCGACAGTGCCCTTAGTGCCACCGGCACCAGCGAGCTTGGTGGCCTGATTGAACAGGTCATTGAGCTGCGGGTACTTCTCGAAGTGTGGAGCCTTGAAGTAATCGGTCCAGAGCACCCAGAGGTGTTCCTTAACCATCGTGGAGCGCGTTTCTTTGATAGCTACAGCGCGAGCCTTGAAATCAGGATCTTCTGAGCCGTGGTACTTCTGCATGCAGGCTTTAACTGACTCGGCTTCGAGTCGGGCCTGTGATGGGTCATAGATGCCGCATGGCAAATCGCAGTGTGCGTAAGCCACGTGACGAGGAGTAAATAAACGGGTCAACATGAATCATCCCTTTCGCTGAAGATTTCAGTTAAGCCTAGTCCGGCGCCGGTGTGGGGGATACGCAAGGATGTCACTGTGTGGGCAATAACGTCAGTGGCTGTTGCGGGCAATTCCATGGAACCCACACTGAAATCCGGCGACTGGTGGCTCGTGCGTAAAACCCAGCGGGTCAAACCAGGCCAGATCGTGGCATTTTGGGAGCCTGACCGCATTGATCTCTTGGCTGTTAAACGGGTTGATCACGAGGTCGCGGGTTCCTGGTGGATGTTGGGTGACAATCCGCACACGAGCATTGATAGCCGATCATTTGGACCTGTTCATGGCCGCCAAATCGTTGGACGGTTGCTCTTTCGTTTCCGCCCGCTGTTCCGTAAGTCATAGTCCTTTTCGCTGTGCGTAGACCACTGCGCGGCTAGGCTCCGATCATGTTCGCTGTCTATGCATCCGGCATCAATGCCGACGACCCACTGTCCATGCTTACTCTTGGCGAAATTGAGCCGTTACCGACACCGCAGGATTGGGTGACAGTAAACGTCAAAGCCGTGAGTTTGAATCACCACGATCTGTGGGCGCTTCGAGGTCAAGCTCTGACCGCTGATCAGGCGCCAATGATTCTTGGAACCGATGCTGCGGGCATCACTGAGGACGGACGCGAAGTCATCGTCCATGGTGTGATTGGTGACCCAGATAAGGGTCGGGGTGATGAAACCTTGGATCCCAAGCGCTCATTGCTCAGTGAGGTCTACTCAGGTGCAATGGCAGCACAGGTTCGCGTTCCAGCACGAAACCTCATCGACAAGCCTGCCGAACTTTCTTTTGAAGAAGCTGCGTGTCTCCCGACCGCATGGTTGACGGCCTATCGCATGTTGGTGACCAAGTCCGGCGCGCAAGCTGGAGATCTGGTTTTGGTTCAAGGTGCAGCCGGTGGCGTTGCCTCGGCAGTGATCGTGCTGGCGAAGGCTTTAGGGCTTCGCGTATGGGCGACATCTCGCGATGAAGCAAAGCGCGACTGGGCCAAGGCACTTGGTGCTGACGAAGTCTTTGAAAGTGGCGCGCGGTTGCCAGGCAAAGTAGATGCGGTTATTGATTCTGTTGGTGAGGCCACCTGGTCGCACTCCCTACGTGCTCTGCGCCCCGGTGGAACCATCGTGACGTGTGGCGCAACTTCAGGTGGCGCAGCAAACGCAGATCTAAACCGAGTCTTTTTCCTTCAGTTAAAGATCGAAGGATCAACGATGGGCACTGCAGAAGAGTTGCGTGGATTGGTTGCCCTACTTGTTTCATCGGGCGCTCGACCAGTGATCGATCGAGTGCTTCCGATTACATCTGCGGCAGAGGCATTTTCGGCGATGAACGCTGGTGAGCTTCGCGGCAAGATCGTGATGACGCTGAGTTAGTCCTCGTCTTCATCGTCGTCGACGCGGGCAAGCCAAGTAGCGAAACGCTCTATGGGGGTTTCAAACTCAGGATTGAGGTCGACGAACTCGCGCAAACGTTGCGCGAGCCAGTCGATACTCATTTCCTCTTCACCACGACGTCGTTCAAGCTCTTCGATACCGCGATCCGTGAAATACATGCTTTAACTCCTCGGTGCGAATGCCTGCTCGACCAATGCTCGCTGCTCTTCTTCGTGACGAGCATGCGTTCCCACGGCGGGAGCCGAAGAGGCCTTACGTGTGACACCCTGGATTGGTCGTTTGAGAATTTCAGGCAGATTCATCGCCATAAAACTCCACGCGCCTTGGTTTGCAGGTTCTTCTTGAACCCAACGCAACTCAGCTTTTTCCATACCTTCTAAAGCGAGCGGCAAGGTTTTCGTGGCGATGGGATACAACCGTTCCATTCGTATGATCGCTACGTCTTTCACGCCAGTTTTTTCGCGATGTGCAGCAAGGTCGTAGTAGACCTTTCCACTACACAGCAACACGGTCTTCACGTCGGCCCTATTGACGGTTTCATCGCCGATGACCGCACGGAATGTTCCCGAAGTGAAGTCAGCCTTGCTTGAAGCAGCGGCCTTTGACCGCAACAGCGACTTTGGTGTGAAGACAACGAGTGGACGAGTGAGTTTTCCGTAGACCTTCCAGCGCAGCAAATGGAAGTAGGAAGCTGGTGTTGAAGGCGTGGCAACAGTCATGTTGTCTTGGGCGCATAACTGCAAGAAGCGCTCAATACGAGCTGAGGAGTGGTCTGGACCTTGTCCCTCGTAGCCATGCGGCAACAGCAGAGTGACCGCAGAACGCTGGCCCCACTTTTGCTCACCGGAGGCGATGTATTCGTCGATGATCGTTTGGGCACCATTAGCAAAGTCGCCAAATTGTGCTTCCCACATGACCAGTGCGTCGGGACGCGCTACCGAATAACCGTATTCAAAGCCCATCGCTGCATATTCGCTCAGTAATGAGTCATAGATCGACAACTTGGCACCATCGCGGTAGCACTGCTTGAGTGGCTTGTATTGCCATCCAGTGTTGCTATCAACGATGACGCCGTGACGATGGCCAAAGGTGCCTCGACGTGAATCTTGGCCAGCAAGTCGGATGGTGCGGCCTTCCAAAAGCAGTGAGCCGAAAGCCAAGGCTTCGCCCATGCCCCAATCGATCTCATCGGCAGCCACCATTTGCTCACGTCGAGCCAGTTGTGGTGCCAATCGCGGATGTACCGCAAAATCAGGAGGCATGTGCAGCTGTGAGGCAATCACGATGTCGATTTGCTCTTGAGTTATTGAGGTGTCGACTTCGTACGCTGGACGTTGGCGTGTGAGTTCACGACTTCCAGTTTCTACGATGTCCTGTGCAACATCACTAAATGCCTGCTCTGGGAACACTTTGGTTTCCTGGAAGATGCGCTCAAGCTGCGCTTGGAAATGCTTGAGCACTTCGTCGGCTTCTTCCAAAGTGATATCGCCGCGACCGATCAAGGAGTCGGTGTAGTGCTTGCGTACCGAACGCTTGTTATCAATGATTTTGTACATTAACGGCTGAGTGAGCGATGGGTCATCACCCTCGTTGTGTCCTCGGCGTCGGTAACACACAAGATCGATGACAACGTCCTTGTGGAACTTCATGCGAAACGCATATGCCAACTGGGCAACCCGGACAACTGCTTCCGGATCGTCGCCGTTGACGTGGAAAATCGGCGCTTGAATAGTGCGCGCGACGTCTGTTGAGTAGACAGAGGAACGGCTGTAACGAGGGCTTGTGGTGAAACCAACCTGATTGTTCACCACGATATGGATAGTGCCTTCGGTGCGATATCCCTGAATCTGCGACATCTGCAAGGTTTCCAAGACGACACCTTGACCAGCAAAAGCTGCGTCACCATGCATCAAAATTGGTAGGACCCGATCACGGTCTTCCTTTGGCAGGAGATCTTGCTTAGCGCGCACAATTCCTTCGAGTACCGGATCCACTGCTTCAAGGTGTGAAGGGTTTGCTGCGAGATACACGCTAGTTGTTGCTCCGCTGGGTGCGACAAATTCGCCGGTAGTACCAAGGTGGTATTTCACATCGCCAGAGCCTTGAACCATTTCGGGCCCAAAGTCACCTTCGAACTCACGGAAAATCTGAGCGTAGGATTTTCCAGCAATGTTGGTCAGCACATTGAGGCGGCCGCGGTGCGGCATACCAATTGCGACCTCTTGGAGTTTGTCTTCGGCAGATTCAATCAAGATCGCGTCGACCATTGGAATGAGTGAGTCGCCGCCTTCAAGACTGAAGCGCTTTTGGCCCACGAACTTGGTCTGCAAGAAAGATTCAAGTGCTTCAGCTTCATTGAGTTTGCGCAGTATTCGCAATTGTTCTTCGCGTTCTGGTCGAACGAAAGGCGTCTCAACTTGATCCTGAATCCATTTGCGTTGGTCAGGTTCTTGAATGTGCATGTATTCGATACCAATGGTGCGGGTGTATGAGTCCCGCAGAACTTTCAAGATGTCGCGGAACTTCATCAACTGCTGTCCGCCGAAGCCACCTGTTGGGAAAATTCGATCAAGATCCCAAAGAGTTAAACTATGTGCCATCGTGTCTAGATCTGGATGCGCTGGCTGACGCGTTTCTAACGGGTCAGTGTCGGCAAGGAGATGTCCGCGATCACGGTAGGCGTGAATGATTTCTTGGACTCGAGTCGCTTTGCTGAGATCGGTCTCGTTGCTGGCAGAAATATCCTTCGCCCAACGAATTGGCTCGTAAGGAATACGCATTGAACGGAAGATCTCGTCGTAGAAACCATCTTTACCAAGAAGTAATTCATGGATGCGGCGAAGGAATTCACCTGATTGCGCACCTTGAATGATTCGATGGTCATAGGTAGAGGTCAAAGTGAGAATGCGAGAAACGGCGTTACGCGCGATTGATTCTTCTGATGCGCCTTCCCATTCCGCGGGGTAGTTCAAAGAACCCACGCCGATGATGCAACCTTGGCCAGTCATCAAACGCGGCACCGAAAGGTTCGTACCCAAACCGCCAGGATTCGTGAGCGACATCGTGGTTCCGGCAAAGTCATCAACGGTGAGTTTGTTGTTGCGAGCCTTACGAACTGTGTCCTCGTATGAAGCCAAGAACTGAGCAAAGTCCATGTCCTGAGCACCCTTGATGCCCGGAACGAGTAACTGTCGTGTGCCGTCTGGCTTGCTCAAGTCGATGGCAAGTCCCAGATTTACTTGGTCGGTAGAAACGAGGGCCGGCTTGCCGTCAACCTCGATGTAGCGGCCATTCATGGCAGGCATCTCGGTTGCGGCCCGAATGATGGCAAAACCGATGAGGTGGGTGAACGAAACCTTGCCACCACGCGTGCGAGCCAAGTGGCTGTTGATCACGGTTCGGTTGTCTTCTAATAGACGGGCTGGAATAGCTCGCACGCTCGTTGCTGTTGGAACCGTGAGACTGATTTCCATGTTGGTGACCACACGTGCCGCGGCGCCTCGGAGAATCACGGCATCGGCATCAGCTGCTTTTGGTGCAGCTACTGCGGGTGCTGGAACTGGAACCGCTGGAGTTACCGGTGTAGCAATCTGCGCTGGGGCGGGAGCGACTGTTGCTGGAGTGGGCGTAGCTGGAGTGGCTGTAGTTGGAGTGGTCGCAACTGGAGCGGAGGGAACCACGGCGGACGACACTGGCGCCGTCGAGGCAGCGCTTGCCAGAGAAGCTGAAGTCGCAGTACCTGCTGGCGCTGATGCAACTACCGCGCCGGGGGTGTAATCAGCAAAGAAATCCCACCAGTGCGGGTCAACTTTGTTCTTATCCTGCTTGTATAAGTCGTACAACTCATCGACGAGCCACTCATTTGCGCCGAATGGGTCCATGGATTCCGTGGCCACTGCCGATCCTCTCGCACCGAAAAGGTGCTTATTGCTAGTGAGTGAAGCGCTGCTCCTAGACCAGCTAGGCATGACTAACAATAGTCGCCTAGGTCGGACATGCCCAGATATACACAGGGTGGCCCTCGTCTCAATCGAGTCGCGTTTGGTGCTGGGGGCGAGTCGATTTAGAGTTAAGTAGTGATTCCCCCACGTGTAGGTCGTCTGAGTGTTGCTGTTGGTCTTTGTGTCGGCTTGATCGGCATCGCTGAACCTGCCACAGCGCAGGCGCCGTACCCGGAACCGCCGAATATTGCGGGGGTCACGTCGGTAGCCAGTGGTTCGTTGCAGATCGCTTACGTATTACCCACGAATACCTTCAGCTATCCCGTGACTGATGTGCAGGTCACCACTAATAACGCGAACACGTGGTCAAGTTGCGGCACAGTAAATGGCTTATGCACAGTTGGTGGGCTCACAAATGGGCTTCGTTACATCGTGGCTCTTCGATCCGTGAATTCAGCTGGCCCGAGTTTGCCTAGCCTTAGCGGTGCCGGAGTGCCCAAGGTTCCGACAGTTCTCGACGCGGACAAAATGACAAAGTCACCGCGATCCCGAGTCACGGTGACCGCTGCTTTCGATGCTGCGAGCAATAACTTGGGCGTTAACCCTGAATCCACTCGAGTGGGAGTTGGAACCCTGCCTGAGTTGAAATTCAACCGCAATATTCCTAATAGGGCAGTAGTGGAACGGCACCTCACTGTTTCGGCTACTTCAGATGCAACTGGCGAAACGAAGCTGGTTCCTGGCCGCTGGGCTTGGCAAGATTCCAAAACCATCATTTATCGCCCGACTGGATGGTGGCCTGGCCGTTCTACGATCACCATTACTTCCGATTTGGATTCAACGAATCTGGGACTTTCAGCAGGAGCGACCCTCATCGGGGGCACCACGCTTGGCACGACATACACCTTTAAGACTGCCCGCGCGCTAGTTGGACGCGTCGATGGAAAGTCTGACGTTATGAATGTCTACATTGACAACAAGAAAGTGAAATCGTTCAAAATTTCCCTTGGTGGCCCTGACTGGCGTACGCGCAATGGTGTGAAAGTCATCAACACCCAAAAAGAAGCCACCAAGACCTACACGAGTCAAGCTCTTGGTCTGACTGCACCTGAAGATCAGTACAGCCTCGACGCAAAGTGGAACACCAGGCTGACTCCTTCGGGAGAATTCATGCATGCAGCGCCATGGGCCACCAGTCGATTGGGTCGCTACAACGGCTCGCATGGCTGCACAAACATGCACGAAGAAGATGCCAAATGGATTTTTGACAACACTATTCCGGGCGATGTATTCATCTACACCAATACTCTGGGTGAGACGGCTCAACCCGGTAATGGGTCGGGTGGTCTGTGGAATATTCCTTGGGCAAGTTGGACCAACAAGTCTGCCCTTGGAGCGTTGCCGGTAGCACCTGCCATTCCGGCTCCATCCAGCTCGCCAACACCGGCACCCAGCCCGACAAATTCGGCCACACCAAGTTCAAGTCCCTCAACTTTCAGCATCTGATCTGGACTACTGGCAAGATTGACCCATGAGTTTCCTGACTAAAGCAATCGGGGCCTTGGGACCCAACCGCACTTTGGCTGAGCGCGTGGCACTTTTTGCGGCGGCCGCTGCTGTTGGCCCATCCTTTGAACCAGGGCTTCAACCGCGCAAAACGCTCGATCAAGCCATCGCTACCGGTGTTATTTCGGCGACCACGCTCTCGCTCGTCACGGCAACCCAGAGTTCAATCGATGCTCTTGGTAGCAGTTTGATGCGTACCCGCGGAGTCGATCGCTCGAACGCGACGAGCGCCACCAAATTGATTTTCAACGTCGGCACGAACTTGGCTGTTGCCGGGATTACTGAAACGGTGGCTCGACTTCTTCCGCCACATGAAGACGAACTTTTACGCAGAGGTCTTGCACGGGTAGCAGCGCAGAGGTCGTCAAGAGTTGCCCTCGCGGGAGCGGGCCTGAGTGCGATGATCGGAACTTTTGATTTGCTGGCCCAAAAGAGCCCGAAGTTGCGTTGGACGTTAGGTGTTCCATTTGCGCTACCTGCAGGCATCGCGGCATCAGCTTTCGAAATTCACCGAGTTCATGAAAATGCAAAGAAATATAACGACACCACGATCGCAAAAGTCTCAACGCGAAATTCAGTAGGCATTGCCATTGGTGTTGGAGCCGGAGTTCTCGCGATGCAAGCTGGTGAGCGAGCGCTGGCATCCCAAGTATCTAAGGCACTACTTCGAGTTGCCCCTGACTACAACGAAATCTCAAACCCCATTGGTCACTTCGTAGCACTCGGCATTCTTGGTGGGGCTTTGACCGCAGGTTATGAATACGCGACTCGACGCGTTGAGCAAGGCGGTGCGGCAGTTGAGCCCGCATACGAGATCCCACCAACAAGTCATTTTGTTTCGGGGGGACCTGAAAGTCTTATTACGTTTGAAACCCTGTCTCGTGAAGGTCGTCGTTTCACCAACATGGTGTTGACCCGCGATGAGATTGAAAACGTTATGGGATTGCCCGCAAAATGCGATCCCATCCGACTTTTTGTGGGTCTGGACTCTTCAAGCGTTATTGAAGAACGAGTTGAATTGCTCATAGATGAATTAGTATGCACCAAGGCCTTTGATCGTGAAGTGTTGTGTTTCGCTTCGCCGACCGGCTCGGGCTATATCAACTACGTGATGGCCGAAGCATTGGAGTACCTCTCATTAGGTGACAGTGCGATTGCCACGATTCAATACTCGCTGCTGCCATCACCAATGTCACTCAATCGCACGGGACTTGCGGTGGAGCAGAATCGTGCAGTGATGTACGGAATCACTGGCTATTTGCGTGGTTTGCCACCAGAAAAGCGACCAAAGTTTGTGTTGTTCGGGGAGAGTCTTGGCGCACTTACGATGCAAGATATTTGGCAACATCGCACAGTTGAAGCGATGGAGCGAGATTTCATTCATTCTTCGATCTTTCTAGGAACACCATCGGCAACGGAGTTTGCTAAGGCTTGGCGTTTTGATCGCGAAAAGATGGATCCACAGGGTCTGATGATTGAGTTGGATAACTTCGGCCAGTTTGCGGATTTGCCTGAAGAACAGCGCAATAACCTGCGGCATCTTTTATTGAGTCACTACGACGATCCAATCCCGAAATTTGGGACGAACCTGCTCCTACGTCAACCGTGGTGGCTCGGTCCAATCAATGAACGACCGCAAGGCGTACCGAAGTCTTCCAAGTGGCGCCCTGGTACCACTTTTGTATTGACTGGTGTTGATCTGATTAATGCGATGGAAGTCATTCCAGGAATTTTTGGCCGTCGGGGCCACGATTATCGGGAAGACATCGCGCGGTTTGTTTCCGAGATTTATGACCTACCCGTCACGCCTTCGCAGTTAGCAAAGATGGAAGAAGCCTTGCGAAATCGTGAATTGAAGTGGGCGCAGCGTCGTGTGGTCACCGAACAAGTTGAGCGCGCGAAGGAAGCGTTAACTCGTGAAATGAAGTCTTGGATTCCGGCTGATGATTCAACTGTCGGCAGTGATGCCATTTGGAAGCAAATGGTTGCTTCAGCACAAGCAGACATCGATGCTGGGGAAGCCGTGAAGAATTCCTAGGCTTACCAGCTGATGTTTTTAGAGTCCTCGATAACTCGCTGAACGTAGTTCTGCGTCTCGGGGTAGGGCGGGATTCCGTCGTAGCGACGAACCGCTCCATACCCTGCGTTGTATGCAGCCAGAGTATTTTTGAGTCGGTTGCCGCTGACAGTTTTCACGAGTTTTCGGTTATAGCAATTGAATTCGGCAGCTGAAGGGATAGCGTCCTGTGGATCCCAAATATCTATTTTTCCATCGCCATTTGCATCAATTCCGGCCTGCTCCCACACTGCCGGCATGAATTGCGCTATTCCTTGAGCGCCAGCTCCACTTTGAGCTAGGGGATCCCAGCTACTTTCAGCAGCGAGTTGAGCAGCGAGCACTTCAGCTGGGATGGCGGGGCAGCGCTCAGCAGCGCTGAGGACCAAAGCCCGATATTGGCCCGGTACTTGGACCGGCCCGATGAGGCCGTATTTCTTAGCACTGTCTATCGCCCACGTGAGCGCCGCTATTAAGCCGATCACCACAATGAATATTACGATGAGGGAACGAAGTCGGTGTGAAGCCTGCACAAGAACCACGGTAACCCGAAAGTGTGCGAAGGCGCGTACGGTGGTCCTGTGACGGGTGAAAGCAAGGGCGAAGTCTCCGACTTTTCGCGCCCGCAGGTTGAGTCGATCTTCGAGCAGCGGTTAGCTGAGGCCTTTGCAGCCCTTGGGATATTCAATCTTTTGGTGGTGGGAAAGACGGGCGTGGGTAAATCCACTCTCGTCAATTCCATGTTTGGCAGCGAAGTCGCCAAGACGGGCATCGGGGAGCCGGTGACCAAAGGCCTAACGCATTTCTTAGTTCCGGATAGTTTCCTGGGTTTGTACGACGCTGAAGGTTTTGAAACAGGTGTTGCCGGCGATGCAATTCTAGAAGGACTGCGCTCCTTGGTGTCTCACTACGCAGCACAACCAGCTGAGCAACATATTCACGCGGTTTGGTATCTCGTACGGTGGTCGGATCGCCGATTTGAACAGGCTCAGGTGAGTTTTGTGCAGGCGCTGCTTGAACTGCACCTGCCAGTCATCGTTGTATTGACGCAGGTGCCAACTAAAGATGGTCACGTCCATCCTGACGCGCGACTGTTTGCGGATTTCATTGACGGACTCGGGCTTGCTACGGCTGGACCAGCAGTGATCACTAACGCACTTGAAGATCAGTTCTCGAACGCGCCGGTCTACGGGCTTCAAGATCTCCTGAACGCAACCTATGAGATTGTTCCGCAGGTCGCAGAGAGAGCACTCACAGCTGCGCAGGTTATTGACTTGGGACGTAAAAAAAAAGTCGTAGCCGCAATCATTAAGCAAGCCTGCACCTTTGCTATTGGCGTGGGAGCAACTCCGATCCCATTTGCAGATGCAGCGTTACTTATCCCAAACCAAATAACGATGATTGCTCGGATCACTGCTGCTTATGGGTTACCGCCAAGTCGTTCTCGAGCAATGTCTATGGCCGGCTCGATAGTTTTAACCGGCGGTGCCACGATGGCAGGACGCTACGCGGTTACCAGCTTGTTGAAGTTCATTCCGGGTGGAGCCGTTGCTGGATCTGCCATTTCGGCAACGGTCGCGGCGAGCATGACAAAGGCTGTCGGATTGGCCTGGTCACAAGTCTGCGAACTCGCTTTAGGCCTGGATGAAAAACAGCGGGATCAATTCTGGGCCAGCGGGAAAGTCGCTGAGCAATTCCTTGTTTTCTTTAAGCAGAATCCCGGTACGAGGACATCAATCATTAGGCGAGTGACAAAACGCGCGTAGTCTGATCAACTAAGAATTCACCAAAGGAGAACTTGTGCGATCGCCGGAAGATATGTATGCCATCCATCAGATGCCTACATTTGCAGACGCTCCGGTAATGATCCATGCCTTCACCGGGTATGTAGATGCAGGCGGCGCAGTTCGAATGATGATTGATCACATTCTTGAAACGTGTGAGCATCATTTGATCGCCACATTTGAAGTAGATGAAGTCATGGACTTTCGTGCTCGGCGACCAATTCTCTCGTATTCGGTTGACCACTTCACTGGTGTAGATATTCCTGCGATCCAATTACATGAGGTTGTCGACGCCGAAGGCACCCGGTTCTTGCTGCTTGCCGGACCAGAACCTGATTATCAGTGGATGCGCTTCCTACAAGCAGTGAGCGGGCTTAGTCATCAAATTGGTGTTCGTCTGTCTGTCGCTGTTTCAGGAATTCCTTGGCCGGCTCCACATACTCGACCTCTCGGCATCACTGTTCATGGTTCGGACCCTTCATTGGTCCAAGGTTTTCATTCACCAGTAGGTGATGTTGAGGTACCTGGGCATATGGGAGCGATGCTTGAGTTCCATCTTGCGCAAGAAGGTTTTGATTCCATGGGTATTACTGCTCAAGTGCCGCATTACCTTTCACAGTTCCAGTACCCGCAAAGTGCGCAGACGTTGTTGAACAGCCTGAGCATGATCACTGGGTTGGCGTTGTCAGCTTCGGGGCTTGACGCTGCAGCTACGAAAGCAACTGGTGAGATTGCGGAACAACTTCAGGGCAATGACGAATTCACGACTGTGGTTAATGCGCTAGAGCATCAATACGATCAGACTCATGGCGCGACGCAGATTGCGCCGCTGGCTGAGCCCGATCAGATGCCTTCGGGCGATGAACTCGCTGCACAGTTCGAGTCTTTCCTGCGTGATCTAGATGCCGAAGAAGGTACTGAGGGCAATAAGCCTTCAGGTGATTAAGCAGGGCAGGCTTTGCCGGATTGCGGCATGAGCCCAGTGAGCAAATATGTATTCACGCTGGAATCAATGCAGGTCGAGCCACCACCAAAAGCGGTGTGGCCATTACCGCCGTATGTAAGCAAAGAACTGGTTGGTAATTGTTTATGTAAGGCGCGGGCCCAGGCATATGGAGTAGCTGGATCAAACCGAGTACCGATGATCAAGATGGGCGCAGTTGTACTGCTCGTCGCTGCGCTGGGCGGATTCGTGTCATGGGCAAACCAGCGCGAACATGGCGCATTGCTCCAGGACATTGATTTCGCCATTTCTGGAATGGGTGCATTTTTAGCCCATTGCTGAGCGGCCGAGGCTAGGCCGGCTACCCCTGGAGTCGCGGGTAAATCCCAGCAATCAATTGCGTAATACGCGGACTGCATATTCGAGCCAAAAGTAGTTGGACCTGTTTGATCGGATCCCATCCAAGACAGTTCAAGTAAACCAGTGCCATCACCCTGATAGGCCGTGGTTAAAGCCGAAGTGAGTAATTCCCACATGTCAGTGGCGTACATGGCCGTGAATATTGCACTTGTTCCAAGTGACTGGGTAAGAGGCGTTCCATCTTTAGTTGGCAAAGGCCGAGTATCAAGGCGAGCAAGGAGAGAGTTCACTCGTGCGGTGATTGAGGCGCGGCTGGAGCCAAGCGGGCAAGACCCTTGTTGTAGGCACTTTTGAGAATAGTTTTGGAACGCCTGTTGGAATCCCTGTGATTGGCCAAAGGAGAGTTGCATGCCGTTGAGGGCAGGATCAACCGCTCCATCAAGAACAAATCGACCCACGCGATTTGGAAAGGCTTGAATATAAGAAGTGCCAAGTGAGGTGCCATAAGAAAATCCAAGCCAGTTCAGTTTGTCTTCATGTAAAGCCGAACGAAGCAAGTCAAGATCCTGAGTCGCAAAGGGTGTGCCAACTTTTGAAGCCACCCGAGGTGAATATTTCAGACACCCTTGGCCTATTTTCCCAGCCGATTTCATGAGCGCTGCAGTCTCCGCTGGGGTGTCCGGCGTTGCATCCATCGAAAGCCATTGGGCGGTCTGCTTGGCGGTCATGCACGTGACGCCCGCCGATTTACCTACCCCGCGCGGATCAAACCCAATGAAATCGAAATCCTTCGCGACAGCAGGGGCAATTTCTTTTGCGACGTACGACGCGAAATCAAGGCCAGGTGACCCTGGGCCACCTGGGTTCACCACGATTGAACCTTGAAAATTGGAGCCAGTGTGAACTGTGCGACTCACGGCGATTGAAATGTCACCAAGATCAAGGTTGCTGTAATCCAGGGGGACCCTCAAAGTGGCGCACTGGCCAAAGGAGCAGGTGCTCCATTGCAAATTCTGGTCAAGGTACGGGGCCAAGGTGCCCACAGCTGTACTGGGCGTGAACGTCAGCAGGCTCGATCCAAGCGCGATTGCAGTTGCCAAGGCCAGTCGTTTCACAAGGCACACGGTACGTCATCTTGGCCAAGCAAATCTTGATCCGAGCCGTTTGCTTAAATGACGCGGTGACCAAGCAAACTTTTACCATCGAAGCTCGCTTGGCTGATCATGCCCAAACCGACTTCCTCGGTCGTACCGGAACGATTTCAACACCCCACGGCAAGATCCAGACCCCAGCATTCATCCCAGTTGGAACCCTGGCAACAGTCAAAGCTGTGCTACCCGAATCGATGGGTGAATTGGGCGCTCAAGCTTTGCTCGCAAACGCCTATCACCTGTATTTGCAACCGGGCCCTGATGTTGTTGACGATGCTGGCGGCTTGGGTGAATTCATGAACTGGTCTGGGCCGACTTTCACCGACAGCGGCGGCTTTCAAGTGTTGTCCTTGGGTGTTGGTTTCAAGAAGATCTTGGCGATGGACACTAAAACCGTACGTTCAGATGAAGTCATGGCGCCGGGCAAAGATCGAATGGCGCATGTCGATGATGATGGCGTCACCTTTAAATCCCACATCGATGGGTCGATGCATCGCTTTACCCCCGAGATTTCTATGCAGGTTCAGCATCAGCTCGGTGCCGACATTATTTTCGCTTTCGATGAGTGCACCACGCTGATGAATACTCGCGAGTACCAAGAGCGATCACTTGAACGCACCTTCGCGTGGGCTAAACGATGTGTTGCTGAGCACGAACGTTTAACTCGCGAACGCAGTCACCGGCCCTACCAAGAACTTTGGGGGGTAGTCCAGGGTGCCCAGTACGAAGATCTACGCCGCAAAGCGGCCCAGCAAATGGCAAGTCTTGATTTTGACGGCTTTGGCATTGGTGGAGCGCTTGAAAAAGATGCCCTTGGCACCATCGTGAATTGGGTGTGCGAGGAACTCCCCGAAAATAAACCGCGTCATCTGCTTGGTATTGGGGATCCGATCGATTTCTTCATTGCGGTTGAGGCTGGGGCGGATACCTTTGATTGCGTCGCCCCATCGCGCATGGCCCGCAACGGAACGGTGTTGCATCCTGACGGTCGCTTCCATGTCACCAATGCGCCCTACAAGCGCGACTTTGCGCCAATTGATGATGAGTGTGATTGCTACACTTGCCTGCATTACACGCGCGCTTATCTTCATCATTTATTCAAAGCGCACGAGCGGCTTTCAGCTACCCTCACCACGATTCACAACGAGCGTTTCATCGTGAGGTTGATGGATCGGATTCGGACGAGCATTCCCGCGGGGGAGTTCTTTGAATTGAAAACGGAATTCATGGGGCGTTTCTCCGCTAATAAAAACCGGAACACCAGTCACGATGTGACCGCATAGCAATAGTTCAAAAGGCTAAAGCGCAGTATCCAATTCATATGTGGGTTCTCGGCGCTTGATGTATGCAATAACTGGATAGGTGATGGGCAGCAAGACCACTTCAAGGAGAGTCTTGTAGATATATCCGACAATCACGTAGTTAGCGAATTCAGCGCCCGTGATGATCCCGTAGAAAGCAATAGTGCAAAAGACCACGGTGTCTGCAAGTTCTCCGACCACAGTTGACCCAATCAACCTGGCCCAAAGATGCTTTTCCTTGGTCCGTTCTTTGATCTTGATCAGTACGTATGAGTTCAGCAACTGACCGATGAGATAACCGCACACCGAAGCCAGCACGATTCTGGGCACAAAACCAAGAACTGCTTCGAAGGCAGCTTGGTTTTCATAACCATCTGCGATGGGTGAAATCTGTACGAACCAGAAAGTAACTGCTGCCAGGATCGCCATGGCAAAGCCCAAGATGATGGCTCGACGGGCGGCCTTCCAGCCGTAGACCTCACTAAGTACGTCGCCAATAATGTAAGCCAGCGGAAATAGGAAAGCGCCACCGTCAACGATGGCTGGCCCAAATGAGATGAGCTTGGTTGCCGCGATATTCGAAATGATCAAGACCGCGACGAACACACCCACGATGAGGGGGTAGTAACTTTTCGTCACTGACGCAAAGTGGACTCGGTCTTGTGTCGACACTGTCACGATCTAGCCTTTCTTGAGATTTGGTGCCCCCGGCAGGATTCGAACCTGCGACCTTCGGTACCGGAAACCGGCGCTCTATCCCCTGAGCTACGGAGGCAAACGTGTGTCAGGTTAGCAGCGA
>Ga0114958_10001411_pt1 | contig 18996 bp, 18 predicted proteins | sample C_130208_EF_Meta_FD_89577 | JGI IMG/M metagenome (GOLD analysis project Ga0114958, IMG submission 89577) | Freshwater microbial communities from Lake Croche, Canada to study carbon cycling - C_130208_EF_MetaG | ecosystem: Environmental > Aquatic > Freshwater > Lake | place: Lake Croche, Canada...
AGGTCAACACCCCGATGCTTGAGTGGGCCCGCTCGCTGCATGGGAAGACACCGCTCTACCTTCTCTCCAATATCGGATGCATCCACCACGATCATATTTTCGAGGAATATGATTTCTTCACGACGCTCTTCGTTGATGGCATCTACTCCTACAAGGCGGGCGTCATGAAACCCGAGCCACGGATTTTTGAAATGGCCCAAACCCAGTTCGGAGTGGATCCCTCGACGACGCTCTATATTGATGACCTGGAAGAGAATGTGAGAGGCGCCGAGTCGGTCGGCTTCATCGGCCACCATTACGATCCGGCACGACACGATCTCTTCGAACGGAGAATCTCCTCTCTCTCGTTTTCTTAGCGATTCGAATTCGAACTGTCCAAAAACGGAGTGACCATATTTCCAGACCCAGAAGTGATCGTCAGAGCCCCGCTTTTATCCTGACGGAAAAGCTTGATACCTTTCTCTGCAAGCAGACGCTCCCACTCGCCGCTCGGTACGCCGTTTTGTTTGAAGAGATCGACCGGTGTGATCACGGCCTTCGGCGCGATCCTTGTGATAAGGGCCAGCGTGGAGGCTAATTGGGCGCCACCCAGCGGCATCATAAGCACATCAGCATGGAGGGAATCATCAGACACCACCGACAGGGAAGAGATCAGTTCCTGATCTGCTAAAGGAAGAACCAGAATTCGGGATTCACTCAACAGGATCCGGATTGCCGGAAGACCATTGTCACCTGTTGTCAGTAACTCCGCGCTCACCCGCTTAGAAAGAGAGATAGGCTTGCCAGGCAAAACCGTATGGGAGTGAACTGAGGAGAGGATGCCCTTTGCAATCTGCGAACGAGAAAGCTGTGAGGAAACCAGGACTTCCGAGACGGGGATCTCCTTACTCACAATCGGCAAGCCCCCGAGATGAGAGGCATCCAGCTTGGTGATGAGACAACTTCTGATAGAATTCGCCCCCAGAGATTGCAGACACGGTAGGATAGTTGCCACGGCATCTCTCTTCTTCCCTGCATTGATAAGCGCAAACTGGCTACCATCCCTGATCACCGCGCAGGAGCCTCCTCGCAGATCGAGAATGGTCATTATCGGGAAGGCTGGAGCAGAAGCACCTACGAACCAGTGTCCTCCAGGCATCAGGGCGCTAGTTTGAACGATAAAGAGCAGGAACTTGGTAACAAGCCAGTTGGCATTGTTAAACGCTCCAGCCATCCAGCTGGAAAACGTTCCAGCAACAAGCGACAAGGCCCCCAGGGAGATGACAAGGAAGGCAAGCGGTACAGCCAGAAGGTTGGCTCCGAATGCAGAGAAGGAGATAAGGTGGAAATAGGCGAGCGTCGGAATGATCGCTCCGATCCAGGCAGAGGCCGAGACGGCTGCCAGACCGGACACATGATGCCATGCCCGGAATCCCCACCTTTCGCGCGCCCCAATCAGCTTGGCGGGTAAGAAAGGATCGGGCTCGTGAAGCCGAATCAGCCAGGCCTCAATGCGCGGCGCGGCGACGATAATCGCGAAGACCACTGAGTAGGAGAATTGCCAGCCTGAGGAGAAGAGATCGTTAGTATCCAGAGCGAGTTGGAAAAAAGCGGCAGCAGCAAGGGTGTTCAGTAAGGGGGAACGACGGAAGAGGGTAATCCCGATCAACAGAATCGAGGCCATGGTGGCGCTCCGGATACTTCCCATTTTCATTCCGGTCACCAGCACATAGAAGAAGAGCGTCGGAATGGTAAGGATCACGGCCCAAGTCCTCGGGATACGCACGGCCTTAAGTACGAACCAGAGGATCACGGCGAGCATGCCGACGTGTAGTCCCGAGACGGCGAAGAGATGCATGGTACCGGTAAACCGGAAATCATCAGTAAATCCCTCGGGTGCATGCTCGGTGACACCGAGACAGATTCCTTCGATTGCCCCCCTCACCTCCGATACTTGCTCCAGATCGATCGAGAGGATTTCCTCCATGCGGTGACGCGCTCGGATCGCAAAAGCCATGAGGGGATTTCCATGCCCGCTGGATTCGATCGTTCCGGGAATCGAGGGATCCAACTCGAAACGGATGGTGATCCCGTGCCTTTCCAGCCATCGCCTATAATCCATCTCTCCCGGATTACGAGGGGGAGCAGGTCTCACGGGTATACCCTGAAAGAGCACCCGATCTCCGTAAGAGGGCTGAGCTCCTACCCATCGGACCTGCACTGTCAGCGGGGCCTTTGTCAGAAGTTTCCCATCCTGCATTCCCCGTAACTCCTCAAGTCGCATAGGGAACGTAGCAGATCCCGATCGGCTAATTTTCGGCTCGCCGGTGATGATACCCAGTACGGCAACCTCATTTCCCATTGCTTCGTTCGATGTCGAATCAAGGTAGGCCACAAGTTTGCGCGCCGGCGATAAATCCCAGTTCCAGAGATGAAGAAGAGCGAAAACCGTGAGCGTCGCAGCCCAACATATTCCGCCCTGCTTGTGAAAGAGCAGAAGGAACAGGCAAGCAGACAAGAACACCGCTAACAGCCATAATCCGGCGCCAAAAAAAGAAGTCAGGAGTATCCCGACACTAGCGGCCAGAAGAATCCCAAGGAAAGGGTGCCGCTGGCTGAAAAAAGGAGTGGCCTTCACCGGCCGGGGAAAAACTGATTGCCTGCGGGGCTCTTCATCTCATGGGAAGGACCCTGATCGTTCAACCAAAGCCTGAACTAAGCCAAACCCTAACCTCCGCCGCCGGTGTCGAAGGAGAAGGGGCTGTAGCAAGACTCAGTGTAGGCAGAATCATACCAATCGTCGACCAGCGGAGCGTTGTAGTAGAAGGGCTGCTGATCTTGGTTTAACTTTGTATTGTACTTCACGTCACCCGGGACCTTCTTGCCCGACTTCTGCGCTCTATTGTTGCCGTAGAAGCCCTGAGTCTCAGTGAGATAATTCAGCAGATGCGGCTTGGCTCCGGCAGCCTTGAGTGAGGCAAGCTGGGAATAGCTGAAGTCATAGACTTTCTGAGTGCTGCGGAGATAGCCGACAGTGATGTGGGAAGGCACATGTCCCTTCACCAGGTTCATGATATCCGAGTAGTCCAGCGTCCGGGCATTGAAGATCTTGTCGTAGGTATTCTTGTTCACGTTGGCGGAAGCAACAGCCGCCGTGATATGCGGATCGACCTGCGGTCCGTTGGCACACCCAGTAAGAAGTAAGAAGCCGAGAGCGGTGGCGACGGTAAGCGTGCTGGAGAAGATCTTCATTCAGCAGAAGTACCTAGCCGTTCGGTAGGGGCTCATCAATGAGATTCATGCGGGATATGCAAAGAAGCGGCGAATGATCACCAAAAAACTCAAAAAGGCTTTTTGCACTTGTGCTTTTTCGTAACGAGGTGTGTCTTGGCGCCTTCTAAACAACACTCAACACCAAAAATAACCGAACGCTTGTGAAAAATCCTTAAACAATGCGATGGCATTATACATACCAAGGTCAGCAGCTAGGCCCCGTTGCTGATGAGAAACTGAAGCGTCTTGCCTTGCTGGGTGATTTAAAGCCCGAGGATTATGTATGAAATGAGACCTTGGGTGCCGAATGGGTCTTGGCCTGTTCAATCCCCGGGCTTTTCGACCCCTCTACGGAGGTTGCTCGTCCGACCCCTCCTTCCATGGGAGACACGGTGAGATCATCGGCACATGGTCTCACTCCTAACCGGGATCTCATGACAATGGCCCGCAATTCCCTGAAAAATAGATGGGGATTGGCAGTTGCCGCATGCTTGCTCTTCTTCGTGGTGTGCAGCATAATTCAAGTCATCCCTTAGGGAAGCGCTGATTAAATCGCATAGAGGCCGTTGCGGGAAGAATGGGCTGCAGGCAAGGCGGCTTCGCGCACGCATCCCCATGCGGGCTGTAAGCGCGAAGCCAACACAGCCTCCGGCTCTATTATCTCCGCAACCCTTTGGGCTGAGACCATTTGATTGTTTTCCTGCGTTGCTTGCTTGGGCAAGACCGCAAGGGTATTGCCACTGCGCTGCACGCCTTGGAAAACAATCAAATGCTCTTCAGCGGCCATCATGGGATTTATTCAGCGCTTCCTTAGGGCTTTTCCACCTATCATGCCGTCGCTCAGTCCATGGCGATGCATCAGGTGGGCAGCACCAATCCGCCCAAGATTGAACTCCAAAGGAGCGTCCAGATCAACCGTGTGGTTGATCAGCTTCCTGATCTTCGGATCGATGATGGTCGGGTGGTCTTCTTTCTGCCTGAAACTCGCCCGTCACTCGGAGGTAAGGGTTATAATGGTCTGGTGGAGATTCCGGATTTTTTGGAAAGCATTCTTTGCCTATCTCCTCGTCTCTATCTTCACCCTCCTTTGGACGCTGCTCCTGATCATACCGGGAATCATCGCTGCCTATTCGTTCTCCTTAACCTTTTTCATCCTTGCCGAGGATCTCTCGGTTAAGCCCCTCGATGCGATCAGACGCATCAAGGAGATGATGCGTGGACAGAAATGGAAGCTGGCCTGGCTACAGGGACGCTTTATCGGTTGGTATGTACTGGCTCTCTTAAAATGTGGCATCGGCATGCTTTGGGTGGTGCCGTATTATAGGACCTCCCTTGCCCACTTCTACGATGATGTGAAGAGTATGCCTTCTCTCCCTGCATAAGCCGATTCGGGCAATTTGTTCTGGCACCGCCGATCGGAGCATCTTAAACGGAACACATGATCTTTCGCTATCTCAGCAAGTACCGTGACACGGGCCTCCTGCTCCTCCGCATACTCATCGGACTCTCCTTTCTGGCCCATGGTCTTCCCAAACTCATGGAAGGTCCCGATCTCTGGATCATGCTTGGCAAGTCGATGCAGTTCGTCGGAGTGACGGCCTATCCTATCTTCTGGGGACTGATGGCCGCGCTCACCGAGTTCGTTGGAGGATTCCTCCTGCTGATCGGCTTCTGTTTCCGTCCAGCCTGTCTCTTCCTAGTGATCAACATGGCTGTAGCCACCACTATGCACTTTCACACGACACCGGGCGACTTCATGGAGAAATGGTTTGTCGCCTCCCATGCCATCGAACTCGGTTCCGTCTTCCTATCTCTCCTGCTGATCGGTCCTGGAAAATTCAGCGTAGATCGGGATTAGGCAGGAATCGTCTCCTTCACTTCTTAACTGCGCACCTGTTTAGGCCGCATACGAAGTTCGCCGGGCCACATGCTGAAATGACGGTAGAAGAGTTTTGAGAGTTGGCTCTCATCTCCGAGATGAGAGGCTTCGGCGATCTGCTTCAGCGGCAGGCTGGTCGTAAAAAGGAGGCTTCTGGCGTGAGCCAGACGGATCATCCTGAGTTCAAGTATCGGAGAGCGACCGCTCAACCGTTTGTATTTTCTGGCAAAAGCGAATTTGCTCATCCCTCCCCAGTTGGCCAGCATGGCAAGATCAAGATCCGACTTCATGTTCTCCTGCATCCTGTGACGTAACCCGGTCAGCCAAGGAGACTCCTTTTGCTGGAACAGACGATCGAGTTGCAGAAGGATCGCACGCAGGAGACCAGATGATATCCCCGGTTCCGCCAGATCCTCATGATCACTGTGAATCCAGGCCATCATCTGTCGTATGCGTCCCCCTTCGTCCCGAATCCGCACGGGTAGGTCGATCGCTCCGCCCATACGGAACCCTAGAAAGTAAGATCCGACTGGTTGGCTGGTATCCGAGCTTTCCTTGTGCACACCACCCGCATGGTAAAAGAGCACATCTCCGGGAACGGCAGTCAGTATCTCGCCGTTAATTTTCAGATTAAGAACGCCTTGAGTGATGACGACCAACTCGTGGTGAGGATGCAGGTGCGCGGGCATATTCCAGGAGGACCTAGGCTGGATCTTGCCGACGTAAAGAATTTTCGGAAACACGGGAGGCATGGGCAATTTCTGACATAAAAAAGCAACGCCTGCCATTTCCAAAAAAAACCCCTCAGGGCATGGTTTTAAAGCTAAAACCAAAACTCACTACACCATGTCTACAAACCCCATCAAGATCGGTTTCGTCGGCGTTGGCGGCATGGGCCAAGCGGCCCATCTCCGCAACTACGCCAGCGCCAGTTTATCCAACGAATGCCAGGTCGTCGCCCTCGCGGAAATCCGCCCCAAGCTGGCCCAACAGGTTGCCGCCCGTTACGGTGTTCCCAAAGTTTATGAAACTCACGAGCAGATGCTGGCGAACGAAAAACTCGACGCAATCGTTGCCTCGCAGCCCTTCACCCGTCACGGCATCCTGATTCCCGAACTTGCCAAGGCAGGCATCCCCATCTTCTCGGAGAAGCCGATCGCCGGTTCGATAGCAGCTGGCGAGAAAATCATCAAGGCGCTGGAGGAGAACAAAACCTGGCTGATGGTCGGTTACCACAAGCGTTGCGACCCAGCAACCGAATATGCGAAGAAAATCGTGGGTGAATGGAAACAATCCGGCGAGTTCGGCAAGTTGAACTATATCCGTCTCTCGATGCCGCCTGGTGATTGGCAAGCGGCAGGATTTAACGATTTCTTAAACTCCGACGAGCCGACCGGCAGCCTTGCATGGGATCCCTCCCCTGAGGACATGGATGAGGCGACGGCGGGAGAATACACGAGCTTCGTGAATTACTATATCCACCAGGTCAATCTGCTGCGTCACCTCCTCGGCGAGTCTTACACAGTGAGCTATGCCGATCCGGCCAAAGTCTTGTTCGTGGCTCACAGTGCCAGCTGCATCCCTTGCACAATCGAAATGGCCGCCTATAACTCCACCATCGATTGGCAGGAGTCGGCGCTTGTCGGCTTTGAAAAGGGCTATGTGAAACTTGAACTTCCAGCCCCGGTCGCCTACAACCGCCCCGGTCAGGTGGAGATCTTCAGGGATCCAGGCAATGGAGTGACCCCGACCACCACCCGCCCAAGCCTCCCGTGGGTCCATGCGATGCGCAATCAGGCACTTGCCTTCATCAAGGCTGTGCGTGGGGAAGCAACTGTCCCCTGCCTTGCAGTAGAGGCCCTCGAGGACATCAAGATCGCCCGCGAATACACCCGTCTTCTCAAGGGCAAATAATCCAGCAATACTCGGCACCCTTCACCAACCCACAGGAACAAAAATCATGTCATTGAAATGGCGTAAAGTATGGATTTCAGACGAGACCTTCGAATCAGCTGAGGCTATCGATGTGAACAACGATGGCATTCCCGATATTGTCTCTGGAGCCTATTGGTACCAAGGGCCCGACTTTAGGAAGAAACACTCCATCGGAGAGGTTAAGGGCTACGGAGAATATTTTGATGATTTCTCGACCATCCCCCTCGACATCAACGGGGATGGCTTTACAGACTTCGTTACCGGCGGATATTGGGGCAACACTCTACGTTGGCGTGAAAACCCCTCTGGCGACCCTTCCAAACAGTGGACCGAGCATGTTATCGCCGAGGTAGGGAACGTAGAGACGACTCGAGCTTGGGACATTGACGGTGATGGTCATATCGAGATTTTACCAAACACTCCCAACAACCCCGAGGTTGCCTACTACAAGTTGATCACTGATGAAAACGGGAAAGGCACCGGCAAATTCCGCAAAATATCCGTATACAAGTTTCCCGAGGGTACGAGTCAGGGGCATGGTCTTGGCTGTGGTGACATCGCCGGAAACGGGCGAATGGACATCATCCTCTGCAGGGGCTGGCTGGAGGCTCCCGCCGATCCCGAAAAGGACGAATGGATCTGGCACCCCGACTTTGAGAACGCCCCGTGGACATGGTGTGCAAGCATCCCGATGCTGGTCGTCGACGTGAACGGCGATGGCAAAAACGAAATCATCACCGGCCACGCACACAACTACGGCCTCTGGTGGAGCGAACGGAAGGAAATCGACGGCAAGCATACCTGGATCCATCACCCGATCGACCCGTATTGCGCCCAGTACCACGATCTGCAGTGGGTCGACATTGACGGAGACGGCAAGTGTGAGCTAGTCACCGGCAAGCGTCATCGCGCCCATTGTGGCAACGATACGGGCGAATGGGACGACATCGGCATGTACTACTTCAAGTGGACCGGGGAAGGCTTCGCCAAGCAGGTCATTGATTATGGTCCAATAGGCACAGGCAAGGGATGCGGCATTTATTTCGCGGTGGCGGATCTCAATGGCGACGGACGTCCCGAGATCATTGCACCCGGGAAAGAAGGTCTGTATGTCTTCTTCAACGAGGGCAGCGAGTAACCGTCGCGCATTACGCGATCTTCCCTCTTCCCCGACGACTTAAAGAAAGCAATATTTCCACCCTCAAACCCCTACAATCACCATGGCAAAAATCGCAATGATCGGTGCAGGAAGCCTCGTCTTCTGCAAAACCCTAATGTCGGACTTCCTAGCTACCCCCGCGCTGGCGGGAAGCGAATATCGACTGATGGCGAAAACCCATACCCGCCTTGATAAGATGGATTCCTTTGTTAAGCGGATGATCAAGGACAACGGGATCAACGCCACCGTCGTCTCAACCACCGACCGTCGGGAGGCCCTCAAGGATGCCGATTACGTCGTCGTGATGATCCAGGCTGGCGGCGTCGAGGAATTCCGACAGGATTACGAGATTCCCCTCAAGTATGGGGTGGATCAGTGCATCGGCGACACGATGGGACCGGGCGGCATCTTCCGCGCTCTGCGCCATATCCCCGCGCTCCTAGAGATCGCCAACGATATGCGGGAACTCTGTCCGAAGGCCATCCTCTTCAACTACGCCAACCCAATGGCGATGTGCTGCTGGGCGCTGGGTCGCGTACAGGGACTCCAGTTTGTGGGGCTCTGCCACGGCGTGCAGACGACGATGGATCTCATTGCCAGCTACACCGGCGTCCCCAAGGACGAGATTGATTACCAGTGTGCTGGCATCAATCATATGGGTTGGTTCCTCAGTCTGGAGCACAAGGAACGCGACCTCTACCCGCTGCTCAAGGAAAATTTCGAGAAGCCGGGTTACTATGTGAATGAGAAGGTGCGCGCCGAGGTCATGCGCCATTTCGGTTATTTCATGACCGAAAGCACCGGCCATCTCTCTGAATACCTGCCCTACTTCCGCAAAAACAAAAAGGCTCTCGATCTTTACTGCGACGAGCCGGCCTTTGGTGGTGAGTCGGGAGCCTATTACAAATACTGCGCGATGCTTGCCGAGAAGTTCGCTAAAACCGACCCTCTCTCCATCGAATCGACCGAGCTTGGACCCCGTAGTGCCGAATACTGCTCCCACATCATCGAAGCTAGGGAGACCGGTCATCCCTTCCGCTTCAACGGCAATATCCGCAACGACGGCTACATCACCAATCTCCCGCAGGGCTGTTGCGTCGAGGTTCCGATCTACGCCGATCGCACAGGTTTGAACGCAACGGTGGTCGGAAACCTGCCGATTCAGTGCGCCGCCCTGAACATGAGCAACGTCCTCGTGCAGGGACTCACTGTTGAAGCCAGTTTTACAGGCGATCCGGAGCTGGTGATGAACGCCGTCGCGATGGATCCCCTCACCGCTTCGGTGCTCACCCTTCACGAAATTCGCGACATGGTCACCGAAATGCTAGCCGCCGAAGCGGTCTGGCTACCGCAGTTTGCGGGGAAAAAACTACGCTCCGTGCCGACCATCAGTATCCCCAAGGATGTGAAGCGCGCTAACGTGCCTGTCGATCCCGCGCTCGCCATCGCCAACCGGTTCATGAAACTGGCCGAGGCCTAATTGTCGTAACTTCTCATTCGGACAAACACATCCACCACACCCGGAAAGCAAGTAAGGTCTGGAGACAAGTCTCAGGAAGGTCGTTTCCGAGAGATCTTCCGCTTGATCATTCCAAAAAACTCCTGAAATCCCTCGATCTTCAGCGCCCAACTGGAGAGCAGAAAGAGGAGGGTTGCACCGCTGATCACCAGCAGGAGAGCAGCAGTACGAAGAAGAACGTGTTCATGACCGAGACCTGCAAGCCAGTGTTGGCCGAACCAACCGACAAGGCCGATCGGCAGCGCGGCCAGAAGACAGCGGCCGAAGGTCGCAGCCATGGCCTTCGTCTCCAGTGATCCGGAAATCCGGGTCATGAGGATGTAGAGCAAGGTGAAATTCATCGTGGCCGAGAGGGCTGTCGAAAGGGCAAGTCCCCTGTGACCCATTCCGAGGTGGAAAATAAAGAGCCAGTTGAGCAGGAGGTTCATCCCGATAGAGAGGAAGCTCACCATCATCGGAGTCCATTTGTGATTGATGGCGTAGAAGGCTGGCGAGAGCACCTTGATGCAGGAATATCCCACCAGACCTATCGCGTAGTACTGGAGGGCTTCGGCAGTATGCAGCGTATCGGCATCCAGGAACTTTCCTCGTTGGTAGATCAATGCGATGATCGGTTGAGCCAGCGCAATCAGTCCTACCGCGGCAGGCAGGGTCAGAAAGACCGCCAGACGCATTGCCTTGGCAAGAGTCGATCGGAACCGTCCCATCTCTCCCAAGACCGCTGCCCTTGAGATGACGGGCAGGGTCACCGTCGCCACGGCCACGCCGAAGACACCCAGCGGCAGTTGCATTAGTCGGAAGGCATAGGAGAGCCAGCTGATTGGACCATTCCCCAGATAGGAGGCAAAGATGCTGTTGACCATGACGTTGATCTGAACCGCACTGGCGGCGATCACGGCCGGGAGCATGAGCAGGAGAACCTGACGTACACCCGGATCCCTCCAGTTGAAATCCAAGACAAACCGGAAACCTGCTTTGTAGAGATCCGGCAACTGTACACCGAGTTGAAGAAGCCCTCCGAGCAGCGTACCCAGGGAAAGACCGATCAGAGATCGTTCCCCGAAATGAGGATCGATCCACCATCCGAAAACCACGCCTCCGGCGATTGATCCGATATTGAAGAAGCTGGAAGCAAGTGCCGGGACCGTGAAGCGGTTGGTGGCGTTCAGCATCCCCATGACCAAAGCCGCCAGAGAAACCATCAGGATGAAGGGATACATGATCCGCGTCAGCTCGATCGTCAGGGCGGCCTTTTCCGCAGGGAAGCCCGGGGCGAGAAAACCGATGAATTGAGCCGCAAAGATCACCCCGAGGACTGAAACCAGACTCATGAAGACCGTGGTCAGAGTTGCCATCTTGGAGGCCAGCTTCCAGGCCGACCCCTCGCCTTCCGTGGCGATCCTCTGCGAAAACACGGTCACAAATGCCGTAGAAAGCGCCCCTTCTGCAAAGAGATCCCGCAGTAAGTTAGGAGCCCGAAATGCAGTCAGAAAGGCATCCATCCCTCGCCCCGCGCCGAAGAGTCCGGCAAAAATCAGCTCACGGCCCAACCCCAGAACTCGGCTTAGCATAACAGCACCGGCGACGACACCGGCGGCCTTGGTGTTCAATCCCTCTTGATTTGGAGGATTCGCGCTCATCAGGCATGAGAATTGAAGTCTTGATGACCTGTTCCATGAAGGGATCCATAGGAGGCCCTTCTCAGGCGATCCATGATGGCCACACCAATCCCCTCTTCAGGTACAGACTGAGCTAAAATCAGGTCCACATTGCTTTCATCAAGCCGGCGAAGAGCTCCGTAGAAATTCGCAGCTGCTTCCTTCAGTTCACCTGATGCGCTAAGAACTTCAACAACAGCACATTGATCATTTATTTCCTGAAAAGAAGTATCGAATGCCATCAATCCCACACGATCCTCAGAAGGAAGGGGAATGATGTCCGAATCAATGATTCGAAGTCTCTTTTTCGGCGCATAATGCCCAGGCAGACTTCCCGGAGTATTCACCATCCCATCATGGCTGGAAACATGTCCATATTCTTTCAGTTGATCTATTGTGATGGGGCCTGGACGTAGAATTTCTAATCCATCTTCCCGGAGAGCCACAATCGTGGATTCCAAACCATGCTTACAGGAACCTCCATCCAGAATCAGATCGATGGATTCACCGAGCTCTAATTGGACATCAATTGCGCTCGTAGGGCTAATGCGCCCGAATCGATTGGCGCTGGGGGCAGCAAGCGGAGAGACGATGCCTCGGAGCACCTCCTGAAAGATTGGATGGGACGTCACCCGGACTGCTACGAACTCCGATCCGGCAGTCACTAGATCAGGAAGCTCGGGTCGCCTGGGCAGCAAAAGAGTCAGTGGACCTGGCCAGAAGTTCGCCGCCAATCTCTCCACAAGATTTCTCTGTTCATCTGATGAAAAACGGACAACTCGCTCAAGCCAACCCATTTCTGGGATGTGAACAATCAGAGGATCGGAAAGCGGTCGCCCTTTGGCCTCGAAGATCCGGGCAATCGCCATCGGATCAAAGGCATTGCCAGCCAGTCCGTAGACCGTCTCGGTGGGTAGCCCCACAACGCCCCCTTGCCGCAAGAGTTCCACGGAATCACGGATCCCCTCCCCTCCATGAACAATCCGGGCACTCACATTGAAAAATCCTGAAATATTAGTTACTTAGCGTTTCAAGCGAAGTTTCTTGGGCGCCTTTAGGGCACTCTCTTCGGCAACCTTGGTCTGGTTTTTCCGGAATGCGGCAAGCTTCACAGAAAGCCCCTGATGGAGCAGGGCCAATTGGGCGATCGCAAAGAGCGCTGCATTCTTGGCCCCGGCCTCGCCGATGGCAAAGGTGGCGACAGGAATACCGGCCGGCATCTGGACGATCGAAAGCAGAGAATCAAATCCTTCCATGGTGCGGCTCTTCACAGGGACGCCGAGTACGGGCACAGTTGTCTGAGCCGCGATCATGCCGGGAAGGTGGGCTGCACCACCAGCGCCCGCGATGATTGCATGAAGTCCCCTAGCCTCGGCTTCCTTGGCATAGGTCGCCATGGCATCAGGCATGCGGTGTGCGGAAACAACACGGTACTCGCACGGGACGCCGAACTCCTCAAGGAGCGCCACGGCGTGACCCATCGTTTCCCAATCGCTCTTGCTCCCCATCACTACACCCACCAGAGGTGACGACTTGGTCGCGGCCGAGTGTTTGGATGACTTCGTTTTTTTGGAACTCATCCTGGAAGCGTATTCACGAGAGACGTTTCAATCAACCCGCTTCGGTGGGGTATCAGCGTCTTCGAAGGTGTCCTTTTTCCGGACGGACGAGTAGCGTCAACAACATGAATTCAAACATCGTCCTGATCGGTTTCATGGGATGCGGAAAGAGCAGCATCGGTCGTCGTCTGGCAAAACGCATGAATTACGGATTCCTCGACAGCGACGACCTAATCATTGCCCGAGCTCAAGGCACAAGCATCAGCGAGCTCTTTGCCGAAGAGGGAGAGGAGCGCTTCCGTGATCGGGAGACCGCAGAGCTTCGGGAGCTTGTCGACGCCAAGAATATCGTGCTCGCTACTGGCGGCGGAGCCATTTTGCGTGAAGAGAACAGGGCGCTTCTGCATCGTATCGGAAGGATTGTCTGTCTACATGCCGATCCGGAGACCCTCTTTGAACGCGCAAGCCGCAACCGTAAACGCCCACTGCTGAATGTGGAAAATCCACGAGGCGCCTTCAATGCGCTTCTGGAGTCGCGAGTCCCCATCTACGAGGCCGCAGCCGACATTCAAATCGATGCCACAGGCCTTCCTCACGAGCAGACCATTGAGGAGATTATCCGGGCGCTTGCACTTGATCTGAATGAAAAAACAGGTTTTGAACCTTCCCGCGCCTCCGGCAGTTCCGTTTAAAATTGACGGAGAAACCCCCGTCTTTTAACACTTTCCCTTCCCGAGCGACCCCTAACGCCGGCAACCCAACTCAAACATCATGCCTAATATTGCCATCAACGGGTTCGGCCGCATCGGCCGCCTTGTCTTCCGTGCCATCGTCGAGCAGGGACTCCTTGAGAAAGGATACAAAGTCGTCGCCGTCAACGACCTCGTTCCAGCCGACAATCTCGCCTACCTCGTGAAGTACGACTCCACGCAGGGTCTCTTCAAGGGTGAGGTGCACAGCGAAAAATCCTCTCCTGAGGTTGCCGAAGACGACACGCTGGTGGTCAACGGTCACAAGATCAAGTGCCTCGCCGTTAAGGAAGGCCCCGCAGCTCTGCCTTGGAAGGATCTCAACGTCGACATCGTCATCGAGTCGACAGGCCTCTTCACCGAGGGCGAGAAGGCCAAGGGCCACATCACCGCGGGTGCCAAGAAAGTGCTCATCTCCGCTCCCGGAAAGAACGAGGACATCACCGTCGTCATGGGCGTTAACGATGACAAACTCGATATCTCCAAGCACCACATCATCTCCAACGCCAGCTGTACCACCAACTGTCTCGCTCCCGTCGTCCATGTCCTCCTGAAGGAAGGATTCGGCATCGAGGAGGGGCTCATGACCACCGTGCACAGCTACACCGCCACACAGAAGACCGTCGATGGTCCTTCCAAGAAGGACTGGAAGGGCGGCCGCTCCGCAGCCATCAACATCATACCTTCCACGACTGGAGCAGCAAAGGCCGTTGGCCTTGTCTGCCCTGAGGTGAAGGGCAAGCTCTCCGGCATGTCATTTCGCGTTCCGACTCCGACCGTCTCCGTCGTCGATCTCACTGTCAAGACCACCAAGTCCACCAGCTACAAGGAGATCTGCGAGGCCATGAAGAAGGCCAGCGAGACTTACCTCAAGGGCATCCTTGGCTACACCGAGGACGAGGTCGTCTCCAGCGACTTCATCCACGACACCCGCTCCAGCATCTTCGACGCCGGCTCAGGCATGGAACTGAACGACAAGTTCTTCAAGCTCGTCTCCTGGTACGACAACGAGTGGGGTTATTCCAACCGCTGCGTCGACCTCCTGAAAAAGATCAGCGCCTAAAAGCAAGTCCGCTCACGAGGGCAGGAAAAGCAGGCTCGTTCCTGACTTTCCTGCCCTCTCTCTTTAAACTTTAGAACCAATTTTCAGACCAACTTCACCTTTACCTATCATTATGGCCAAGAAAACGATCAACGACATCAACCTAACTGGCAAACGTGTCTTCATTCGCGTCGACTTCAACGTACCTCAGGACAAACAGACCGGAGAGATCACCAATACCCAGCGTATCACTGCGGCTTTCCCAACCATCCAGTACGCTCTCGATCACGGTGCCTCCGTCGTGCTTGCCAGCCATCTCGGCCGTCCAAATGGTGAACGTGTGGCCAAATACAGCCTCAAGCCCGTTGCCGAGAAAATCCAGGAACTGCTCGGCAAGCCTGTGAAGTTTCTTAACGATTGCGTCGGAGCGGAAGTTGAAGCTGAGTGTTCTGCGATCAAGCCCGGCGAGGTCATTTTACTCGAGAATGTCCGTTTCCATATCGAGGAGGAGGGCAAGACCAAGGATGCCGAAGGAAACAGCGTGAAGGCTGATCCAGCGAAGGTAGCCGCATTCCGTTCCAGCTTAAGCAAACTCGCCGATGTCTATGTGAACGACGCCTTCGGCACCTCCCACCGCGCCCACTCCAGCATTACCGGAGTCGATCTTCCCGATAAGGTCGCCGGTTTCCTTGTCGAGAAGGAGTTGGCCGCATTTGCCGCCGTTCTTGAGAATCCGCAGCGTCCACTTCTTGCCATCCTCGGCGGCGCCAAAATCGCTGACAAGATCCCGCTTATCCGAAGCCTCATCGATAAGGCGGACGACATCATCATTGGCGGCGGCATGGCCTACACCTTCCTGAAGGTTCTCAACGGTATGCCGATCGGCAATAGCCTCTATGATCCGGCCGGTGCCGAGATCGTTCCCGAACTTGTCGCCAAGGCTAAAGAAAAGGGGGTTCGCATTCACCTGCCCGTGGATTTCATCACGGGGGACAAGTTCGCACCCGACTCCAACCTCAGTTCGGCCACCGTCGAGAGCGGCATTCCTGATGGCTGGGAAGGCTTTGATTGCGGTCCGAAGACCCGCGAACTCTTTGCGAAGGTCATTTCCTCCGCCAAGACAATCGTCTGGAACGGTCCCTGCGGCGTCTTTGAGTTCGATATCTTTGCCGAGGGCACGAAGGCAATGGCTGAAGCTGTTGCCGCTGCCACGGCATCGGGCGCTGTAACCATCGTCGGAGGCGGTGATACCGCGACAGCTGCGAAGAAGTTTGGCGTCATCGACAAGGTCACCCATGCCTCCACCGGGGGCGGAGCCTCACTGGAACTCCTTGAAGGTAAAATCCTGCCGGGCGTTGCCTCCCTCAACGAAAGGGCCTAATCTTCAAATCCATCATGGCAATCCCACGCAAAAAATTCGTCGCCGGTAATTGGAAAATGAATATGACCTCCTCGGAGGTTTCCCCCTACCTTGAGGTATTTCGCCTGGAGACGGAGGGGATCAACAACGTCGACATCGCTATCATCCCTCCGTTCACGGCCCTTGCGAAGGCCTCCGAAATCCTTGGTGGCACCCAGAAGATCCGCCTCGGCGCACAGAATATGTCTCCGGAGCTCAAAGGGGCCTACACAGGCGAGATATCGGCCACCATGCTGCGCGACCTCTTCATTCGTTATGTCCTAGTTGGCCACAGTGAGCGGCGCCGTCTCTTCGGTGAGACAGACGAACTTGTACATCGCAAGGTCGTGACTGCACTTGCTTCCGAACTTCGCCCCATCCTCTGCGTCGGCGAGACCCTTGAGGAGCGCCAAGCCGGTCAGGAAAAGGCCATTCTGGAAGCCCAACTCAGCGGAGCGTTGACTGGTTTGACCACGGATCAACTCGAGGAGATTGTCATCGCCTACGAGCCCGTCTGGGCGATCGGCACCGGCCTCACAGCCACTCCCGCACAGGCCCAGGAGGCCCATCATTTTATCCGGGACTATCTGGCAACGGACTCAGGGCTGGAGATAGCTGCAAAAACCCGCATCCTCTATGGGGGAAGCGTCACGGCGGACAACGCTCGCGAACTCCTCTTCCAGCCCGACATCGATGGTGCTTTGGTTGGAGGGGCTAGCCTCGACCCGCGCAGCTTTGCCGAAATCGTGGCTGCGGCAGTGCCGACGGAATAGGGGCAGAGATAAACCTGAGACCTGAAAGCTGATACCTGAAAAGGAGCCAGCCGAAGGTTTCGGGGATATTTCATTTGGAATGAGATCCTGTTAAGGGATTTTTAAAGATCCATCCGACATATCCCGCAGTCTTTATCCTTCAGGTTTCAGGTTTCAGACTTCATCCTTTTCGGCACCATGCTTCGCCGTCTCGCCTCACTACCCGTGGTGCTGTTCTGCGTGGTCACGATTACCTTTTTCCTGATCCGTCTCTCACCGGGAGGACCCTTTGATTCGGAACGGAAACTGCCGCCAGCAATCGAGAAGCAGCTTCTGGCGAAGTACAAGCTGGATGGTCCGATTCTGGGTCAATACACGGGCTATCTGAAAGATCTGATCCATGGCGATCTGCGCCTCTCCACCAAGTATCGCAACCGCTCGGTCAACGAGATTTTGGCCCAGACCCTTCCTGTCACGCTGACACTTGGCGCCACAGCCCTGCTGATTGCCGTCACGACCGGTGTCTGGCTCGGAGCCTTCGCCGCCGCGCGCCTGGGAACCCTTGTGGAAGGTGGTGCACTTGCGTTGACACTGCTGGCGATTTCCCTGCCCTCCTTCGTGCTAGGCCCCCTCTTGATCCTGATCTTCGCGATCAAGCTCTCCTGGTTGCCCGTGGGTGGCTGGGGATCACCAATGCAGTTGATCCTCCCGGCGGTGACCCTCGCGATTCCCTATGCAGCCGTGATCGCCCGATTGCTACACGACAGCCTCAGGGAGATATTGGTCGAGGATTTCGTTCGCACTGCCCGGGCGAAGGGGCTCTCCGAACGTGCCGTGGTCTATCGTCATGCCCTGCGCGTTGCGATCCTGCCCGTGATCTCCTACCTCGGCCCCCTGGCAGCCAACCTGCTTACTGGTTCGATCGTCGTGGAGACGATCTTTCACATTCCGGGAGCAGGCGGTTTCTTCGTGAACTCCATCCTCAACCGCGATGGGTTTCTGCTTGGCGGCGTGGTCATCGTCTATTGCGTACTTCTGGTGATCTTCAATTTACTGGTCGATCTCTCTTACCGCCTGCTGGACCGCAGGATTAGGGAATCATGATTCTCTCACTCCCCAGAACGGCAAGGCTACCGGCGATGATTCTCTGCGGAATGATCATCGCGGTCTTGATCGGTCCCTTTCTTTTCCCTCACTCCTTCGCAGTTCCAGGGACGGAGACCTATGCAGCACCCAGTGCTACCCACATCTGTGGAACAGACCTAAATGGCCGTGATCTTCTCCTGCTGATACTTGAAGGGGGGCGGATCTCGCTACTTGTCGGCATCTGTGGCGCTGGCATCAGTCTGATCATCGGCACCTCGTACGGCCTTATCGCAGGGTCTTCAAGCCAGGGCATTGATAACTCCATGATGCGCTTTGTCGATATTCTCTATTCGGTTCCACGCCTGATTTTCATCCTGATCTTTATCAATGCCTTCAATGAACGTCTTCAGTTGGCTGCAAGTAACCATGGCTGGGAATGGCTTGTCGGCTCATCGCGCCTAGTCATCCTGATCCTAAGCCTAGGGATCATCGAATGGCTTACGATGGCTCGGATCGTACGGGGCCAGACCCTCACCCTGAGAGAGCGCTCTTATGTGGCCGCGGCGCGCGTTCTGGGAGAGGGCTATTGGACGATTCTCTGGAGGCACCTCCTTCCCAATCTTGCCGGCATCATCCTTGTCTATCTCACCCTAGCCATACCCTCTGTCATTATCGACGAGGCCTTCCTAAGTTTCCTAGGTCTCGGAGTCCAGGCTCCACAATCCAGCTGGGGCTCCCTGCTCGCCGAGGGTGCCTCATCCATCAATCCCCTCAAGGGAGCCTGGTGGATGATTCTCTTCCCCTCATTGGCCCTGCTGACAACACTGCTCGCACTCTATTCAATAGGCGACGCCCTGAGACGCTCTATCTCAGCAAAGAATCAATAAAGATTTCCCTACAAGGCGCAGAGACGCAGAGGAAAATGCACAAAAACAAACTCTTAACCACTCTGAGCCTCTGCTCCGCGGAAGAAATTCCCTTCCTTCTTGCGGAATGAAAGGGCCTAA
>Ga0114958_10001412_pt1 | contig 18990 bp, 17 predicted proteins | sample C_130208_EF_Meta_FD_89577 | JGI IMG/M metagenome (GOLD analysis project Ga0114958, IMG submission 89577) | Freshwater microbial communities from Lake Croche, Canada to study carbon cycling - C_130208_EF_MetaG | ecosystem: Environmental > Aquatic > Freshwater > Lake | place: Lake Croche, Canada...
AGTAAAATATTATGGGGAGAAGCCAGCGTAAACGAATCAATAGTTACCGGGGAAAGCGTTCCTGTAAATAGAAAAATGAATGACTTATTGTTAGGAGGTAGTACCATTGACAATGGAAGCGTAAAAGCTTATGTAACCGCAATTGGTGACGATACCGTATTGGCGAATATTTTAAAAATGGTAAAAGCCGCACAAGGTGAAAAGCCGCCTGTACAAATTTTAGCCGATAAAATAAGTGCCGTATTTGTTCCATTGGTTTTAGGTATTGCTTTGGTAACCTTATTGGGAAATTATTTTTTCGCTCACAATGAATTAGGAAATGCAATTGGGTTTGGACAAAGCCTACTTCGTTCCATTGCAGTATTGGTCATATCCTGCCCCTGTGCCATGGGATTGGCCACGCCTGCAGCCATAGCAGTAGGTTTAGGCAGAGGCGCCCGAAACGGAGTATTGTTTAAAAATGCAAAAAGTTTAGAAACATTTAAAGACATCAAACAAGTGGTGTTTGATAAAACAGGCACCTTGACAACGGGGCATTTTGATTTGACGAATTTTAAAGTGGAAGAAGGTATCTCTGAAGAAAGTTTTAAGATGATTGCTTATTCTTTAGAAAAATATTCTAACCATCCTATCGCAAAATGCATTAGCACTCATTGGAAAAATACAGAAACTATCAAGTGGCAACATATCGAAGAAGTAAAAGGGCTCGGTATTAAAGCTACCGATAGAGAAGGTAATATTTATTGGTCGGGCTCTTTTAAAACATTAGTCAACCAAAAAGTAGCAGCAGGACACCAAGTGTACATTCAAAAAAATGAGGCACTCCTTGGTTGGATAGATGTAAATGATCAGCTCAGAGAAGAAGCAAAAGAAATGATCAATACCCTACACCAACAAGGTATCCATACAGTTTTATTGAGTGGAGATAGAAAAGAAAAATGTGAACAAGTTGGAAAAGCATTAGGTATTCAAGAAATTATTGCTGAGCAAAGTCCTGCTGATAAATTAAATATTTTAGCTGCCTTGACTAAAATAAGTCCTACCGCGATGGTGGGTGATGGCATCAATGACGCTCCCGCCTTAGCCAAAGCGACCATTGGTATTTCTTTGAGCAATGCCTCGCACATTGCCATTCAAAGTGCACAAGTAATTTTAATGAATCAAGGACTTAAAAATTTACCGATGGCTTTAGGATTGGGTAAAAGAACTTATGAGACCATTAAAGAAAATTTAATATGGGCCTTCTCCTATAATATTATTGCTATTCCAGTGGCCGCTTTAGGATTATTAGGCACTTGGGGCCCTACCTATGGTGCACTTATTATGGGTTTAAGCGATGTCGTATTAGCCATTAACTCATTAAGGTTATTTAAGAAAAAAATAATCTAAGCTTTTTGAAAACTGTTCAAAACATATTAAAAGAATATTGGGGCTATGATCATTTTAGACCTCAGCAACTAAACATTATTCAAGCAGTTTTAGAGGGCAAAGAGGTACTCACCCTATTACCAACTGGTGCTGGTAAGTCTTTATGTTTTCAATTGCCTACCCTTTTTCAAAATGGCCTCTGTATTGTTATTAGCCCATTGATTGCCCTCATGCAAGATCAAGTCAAAGACTTATTAAGTAAAAGTATCAGTGCTGTAAACCTAGGGGGCGAGTTAACTCCAATAGAAGAAGCACTTATTTTAGAAGAAGCGCTAAAAGGAAAGTATAAATTTATTTATTGTTCTCCCGAAAAGTTAATACAAAAAAATTTTCAAAATTTTTTAAAGCAACTCCCTATTACTTTATTTGCTATTGATGAAGCGCATTGTATTTCACAATGGGGCTATGACTTTAGGCCCTCCTATCGGAAATTAGATGTGCTAAAAAAATGGTTTCCCAAAGTACCCATTTTGGCAATGACCGCTTCAGCTATACCTATGGTTCAAGCTGACATCATTAAACAATTAAACTTAACCAATTGTACCGTTATTACCGATCGTTTTTTAAGGCCCAATATTTCTTATCAAGTTCAGAAAGTGCCTGTTAAAATTCAGTCCCTAAGAAAAGCGCTAAATGAAATAAAAGGTAGTACAATCATTTATTGTACTACCAGAAACCAGGTAATTCAATTAGCAAGCATTTTAACTGATTATGGTTATCTGGTTGCCCAATATCATGCTGGTATGCCAATCTCAGTCAGACAAGAGATGCAAGCCAAATGGATGAACAATACCCTTCCAATTATGATTGGTACTAGTGCATTTGGTATGGGAATTAACAAACAAGATGTTCGTGCTGTAATCCACTTTGATTTACCGAATAGCTTAGAACAATATTATCAAGAAGCAGGCAGGGCCGGCAGAGATGGACAAGCAGCAAATGCGATCCTATTTTTTCAACAAAATGATTGGACCTATTGGACCGCGCAGCAAGAAAAAAAATATCCTTCAATTGATATTATAAAAAGCATCTATCAACATTTAGTCGATTTTGTTCAGTTACCCATTGGTACAGGAGAAAAGCAACAATTTATATTTGACTTTGACGCATTTTGTACTCGTTTTAAATTGGATAAAATAATGGCTCGGAATGCACTTCAGTGGATTGAACAAGAAGGGCATGTTAAATTTTCTGCTTCCTCCTTTAAGCCTTCCATGGTTCAAGTTATTGCAGATAGAAAAACCATTGAACAATTCGAAGAATACAATCCTATAGCGGGAGTAGTTTTACAAACCATTTTAAGAACCTACGGTGGTATTATAGATGGTCCACAATTTATCAATGAAAATTTAATGGCTAACTTATTGCAAAGAGATATTGAATTTGTTCAAAAAACTTTATATTTTCTAGAACAAACAGGACAAATTACTTACGAAAAAAAAGCAAATCAGCCTGTAGTGCAATTTCTTTGGAACCGGACAGCAGCTGCATTCATGAAAATAGATTTGGATAATTATCAATTGAGAAAAGAGGCCTTTGTCAATAGAGTAAAGCATTTTTCAGCCTACATTTCGGGCAATCAAATTGAATGCCGAAGTACTTATTTAGCAAGTTATTTTGGAGAAAAAAATTCAACTGAGTGTAAAATATGCGACCTTTGTAGCGCAAAACAATAATCACTACTTTAACAAGACATTATAAATAGCAAATTAAATCGCTTGTTTTTAACAAAACATTGGAAACTATTAACTTAGTAAGGGTTTGAAAAAACGTTCCTTTGTAAACAATACAAATTATTAAAAAATATACTTTAAAAATTTATAAAATATGGAAGACAAGAAAAAATATAAAATTTTACTTTGTGAAGACGACAGCAATTTAGGCTTAGTACTAAAAAATTATTTGGAACTGGATGAATACGATGTTGCCTTAGAAAGAGACGGTCGATTAGGATTGGCGGCATTTCAGAGAGAAAAATTTGACCTCTGTTTGCTTGATGTTATGATGCCCAACGTGGATGGATTTACACTAGCAGAAGAAATTAGAGACATTGACCCAGACGTTCCTTTATTTTTTTTAAGCGCGAAAACTTTAAAAGAAGACATCATTCATGGTTATAAACTAGGTGCAGACGACTATATTACTAAGCCATTTGATAGTGAGGTTTTATTATTTAAAATTAAAGCGATTATAAAAAGAAATGAAGAAGACAATAAAATAAGTGACCATGTTGAGTTTGAATTAGGACGTTATCATTTTAATCCAAGACTTAGAGAGTTAAAATCAAGTGATCATACACAAGTACTTTCTCCAAAAGAAAATGAGTTATTGAAAATGTTGGCTGAAAATAAAAATGATTTATTAACGCGCGAAAAAGCATTGAAGAAAATTTGGGGAAGTGATACTTACTTTAATGGTAGAAGTATGGACGTATATATTGCCAAATTAAGAAAGTACTTGAAAGATGATGATAAAATAGAAATTGTTAATATTCATGGAAATGGCTTTAGATTGGTGGTGTCATAAATTCTATTTTCATTGATGCAAACTCTAGTTTTATATAAATAATTCGGGATTGTTAGCAGCACCTCTAGTTGGTTTTTTTCCTAAATGTAGGTAAGCTTTATCAGTTACTTCTCTACCTCTAGGGGTTCTTAGTAAGAATCCTTCTTGAATTAAGAAAGGTTCATATACTTCTTCAATAGTACCTGACTCTTCACCTACTGCAGTGGCAATGGTAGAAATTCCTACTGGGCCGCCTTTAAACTTGTCTATAATTGCCAATAAAATTCGATTATCCATTTCATCTAATCCATGCTCATCTACATTTAACGCTTTTAAGGCGTGTTGTGTAATGCCAATATCAACTCTGCCGTCATTCAAAACTTGTGCAAAATCACGCACCCTTCTTAATAAGCCATTCGCAATTCGAGGGGTACCCCTACTTCTTCTTGAAATTTCACCTGCCGCATGACTGTCAATGTTCACATTTAAAATACCTGCACTTCTTAAAATTATTTTTTCTATGACAGTTGCAGGGTAATATTCTAATCTCGATTTAATACCAAATCTAGAAAGTAAGGGTGCAGTTAATAAACCACTTCTAGTGGTAGCGCCCACTAAAGTAAAAGGATTCAAATTAATTTGAATACTCCGCGCATTGGGGCCACTATCAATCATGATGTCAATTTTATAGTCTTCCATGGCTGCATACAAATATTCTTCCACCACCGTACTCAAACGATGAATTTCATCAATAAACAAAACATCATTGGGTTCTAAGCTAGTTAAAAGGCCAGCTAGATCACTTGGCTTTTCAATTACGGGACCTGAAGTTTCTTTTATTTGAACACCCATTTCATTGGCAACAATTCTACTTAAAGTTGTTTTTCCTAAACCAGGAGGTCCATGAAATAAAATATGATCTAAGGCTTCCCCACGCATTTTTGCAGCCTTAATAAAGATGCTTATATTTTCTATTAATTGAGGCTGCCCTGCAAATGCCTCTATCTCTCTAGGACGAATACTATTTTCAAATTCCTTGTCAAGTGGATTTAAATTATTGTCACTAGTTAATATTGGGTTGGACATGTTTATACTTTATTAGATCAAATAACAATATTGATCATTTTCCCTTTTACAAAATAATTTTTTTAACTGCTGTTTCTGCTAACCATTTTTTTATGATATCATTGGCAAGCACAATTTCGTGTACTTCCGATTCACTTGCTGCTAAATCGATAGCAATCGTAGCCCTCATCTTTCCATTAATACTAACCGGATATTCCTTAGCAGTTTCTGTTACATATTTCGCTTCAAATACAGGATAGGTAGCATCTACCACCAATCCTTCCTGACCCAATACCTGCCATAGCTCTTCTGCAAAGTGAGGTGCGTAAGGGGTTAATAAAATAACCAGCTGTGCTAAAATTTCTTTTTTGTGACAATTTAAATCGGCCAACTCGTTTACGCAAATCATGAAAGTGCTTACAGCGGTGTTAAAACTGTAACGTTCTGTATCTTCTTCAATTTTTTTAATGGCCTTATGCAATACTTTTAGTTCTGCTTCATTGGCTGCCTCTTCATTCCAAACCTTTCCTTTTATCTCATCAAAAAATAAGCGCCAACATTTTTTCAAAAATCGATGCACCCCTTCAATGCCTTTGGTATCCCATGGTTTGCTTTGTTCAACCGGACCCAAAAACATTTCATACATTCTAAAGGTATCTGCTCCATATCTTTCCACTAAATCATCGGGATTCACGGTATTAAATTTAGACTTTGACATTTTCTCCACTTCCACACCACAAACATATTTGCCAGCTTCTAAAATAAATTCCGCATTGGAGTAATCTGGTTTCCACTTTTTAAAAGCTTCTATGTTTAATTCTACCCCATCTACTATATTCACATCCACATGTAAAGCATCTACCTCATAATCAGCCGCCAAGCCCGCCGAAACAAATTTTTGTGTACCACGTATTCTATAAACAAACCTTGAACTACCTTGAATCATTCCCTGATTCAATAGTTTTTTAAACGGCTCATCGAATCCAATTTGTCCTAAATCAAATAAGACCTTGGTCCACATTCTGCTGTATAATAAATGACCTACTGCATGCTCAGTACCTCCAATATATAAATCGACCTGACCCCAATAGTCACTTACTTTTCTGTTACAAAATTCTTTTTCGTTAGCAGGATCCATATATCGAATAAAATACCAGCTACTACCTGCATAACCAGGCATCGTATTGGTTTCATAGTGGGCAGCTTTCCAAGATTCAATATTTGCCAAAGGCCCTTCCCCCTCTGGACCTGGTGAATAATTTTCTACCTGTGGCAACAATAAAGGCAATTCATTTTCATTCAAAGGATAAGCAATGCCATTGACCCATTTAATAGGAAATGGCTCTCCCCAATATCTTTGTCGGCTAAATGCAGCGTCCCGCATCTTATAATTTATTTTTCTTTGCCCAATTCCCATTGATTCTATTTTGTCATTCACGATGGCAATGGCCTCTTTCTGAACAATCCCATTTAAAAAATCACTATTTGTCAATTTAGCCTCTTTAGTTGGATTGGCGTCCTTACCATTAAATGCTGCTCCAATAATATTGGTAATAGGGATATTAAAATGTTCTGCAAATTTAAAGTCGCGTTCGTCTCCGCAGGGAACAGCCATAATTGCACCAGTACCATAGCCCGCAAGTACATACTCAGAAATCCAGATTGGAATTAATTTTTTGCTAAAGGGATTCTCTGCAAAAGCACCGGTAAAACAACCTGTAATTTTTTTCTCGGCCATTCGCTCTCGTTCACTTCTACTTTTTACGTAGGCAATATATTCTTCTACCGACCCTTTATGAGTCAATGGAGTAATGGTTTCTATCAAATGATGCTCTGGCGCCACCACCATAAAATCTACCCCAAATAAGGTATCAGGTCGAGTGGTATATACCCTTAAAGTCCCTTCTTGTTGGTGTAGGGCAAAATCTATTTCTGCGCCATAACTTTTACCAATCCAGTTGGATTGCATTTCTTTCATGGCATCACTAAATTGAATCGTATCTAATCCAGTGAGTAATCTATCCGCATATTCAGTGATACGCAAGTACCATTGACGTAACTTTTTCTTCTCTACTGGATGACCACCTCTTTCACTAAGCCCATTGATTACTTCATCGTTGGCCAAAACCGTGCCCAATGCAGCACACCAATTTACTTCCCCGTAACCACAAAAAGCCAATCGATATTGCATTAATACATTTTGTTGCTCTTTTTCTGAAAAGGTTTTCCAGTCGGTGGATGAAAACAAGAGTGAGGTATTTCCGGGACAAATATGGTTTTTATTCCCTTCTTTTTCAAAATCGCTTATTAAACCAAAAATGGGTTTGGCCTTTAATTCTTTTTTATCAAAATAACTATTAAACAATTGTAAGAAAATCCATTGGGTCCATTTATAATAGGATTCATCGCAAGTTTTCACTTCTCTTTCCCAATCAAAACAAAATCCAATATTGTCTAATTGTTTTCTAAAGTTATCAATATTGTCGTGTGTACTTTTAGCAGGATGCACACCATGTTCTATGGCATATTGTTCTGCAGGCAATCCAAATGCGTCATAGCCCATTGGATGCAGCACATTGAACCCTTTTAACCTTTTAAATCTACTATAAATATCGGAAGCAATATAGCCTAAGGGGTGGCCTACATGCAAACCTGCACCACTTGGATAAGGAAACATGTCCAATACATAACATTTAGGCCTATTGCTTTCATTGCTGACCTGATATGCTTTTTTCTCTTTCCAAATTGATTGCCATTTTTTCTCAATGGACCTATACTGATACTCCATTTCTTGTTTTTTCAAATTAAACGGTTTAAATACAAACCCTAATTTAACCAAAATTTGAGGCACCCCCATTTTGATAAAAAATTGTCGGAATTCAACCACTGCAAATGTAAGCCATTAGCGTTCAAAACCCTACATTTGCAAAGCGAACACGTAAAATTAATGCTATGGCATCCAGTGGAACCTCCTCTCTTAAACGCAGTAAGCCCAACTATATTTACAGTATTATAGGGGTGGCAATTGTATTGTTTATTATGGGCATTATGGGGTGGCTTTTCTTAAACTTCCATTCGATAGGTGATAATTTCAAAGAGGATATTAGAATTAGTGTCTACCTCCGTAGTATTGACAAAAATACAGTGGGCAATATTCAACAGTTTATTGCCAGTCAAGACTATTCTAAAAACGTAGAATATGTAAATAAGGATAAAGCAAAAGTCATTTGGAACAAAGAGAATAATGAAGATTGGGCTAAAATTTTAGATGTAAATCCACTTCCGGAAAGTATCGATTTTTTTGCTAAAGCCGCATATGTTAATCCGGATAGTTTAAATAAAATTACTTTGGCTATTGAAACTGAATTTAAAAATCAAATTGCAGATATTCAATACCCAAAAAATTTGGTCACCAGTTTAAATGAAAGAACCACCAAAATAGGTTTTATTTTTTTAGTGCTGTCCATTATTTTATGTATTATAATTATAATTAGTATCGACAATACCATTAGGTTGGCTATGTTTAGTAACCGCTTTTTAATAAAAACCATGCAAATGGTAGGCGCAACAAGAAACTTTATTTCCAAACCACTTTTAATTCGGGCATTGCTAAATGGATTAATAAGTGTATTCATTGCCATTTTCCTACTCTTTGGATTAATAGAATGGTCTGTTAATCAGTTTCCACAATTAGATAAATTGCAAGGTATTAGTAATAGCCTTATTCTTTTTGGAGGCTTGATTTTTTTGGGAGTGGGTATTTCTGTTTTTAGTACCCATCGAAGTGTCTTAAAATATTTAAAAATGAAATTAGACGAACTATATTAACTAATTAATAATCTACCTTAAACTGAATTAAAAATAGAATTATGAATCAAAAAGCTAAAAATAGATCATTAGATTTTTTCGGAAAATCGAATTACACCTGGATGCTAGTAGGCGCAGCTTTAATAATGATTGGTATGGTATTAATGTCAGGAGGAAAAAGTGCTGATCCCAATGTATTTAATTCGGAGGAAGTTTACAGCTTTAGGCGGATAACCCTAGCACCGATTCTTATTATTGCTGGTTTTCTTGTTGAAATATTTGCCATTTTCAAAAAATCTTAACTTTAAATTTTAAAGAAAACGATTCCGATTCTTGAACTTAGCGCGGAATCGTTTTTTAATTTATTACCATGACTACTTTTCAATCTATCCTCATTGCCCTTATTGAAGGCATTACCGAATTTTTACCCATTTCTAGTACGGCACACATGAAATTCGCTAATCCATTATTAGGTATTCAACCAAATCCGTTTGTTGATCTTTTCGAAATAGTCATTCAGTTGGCTGCAATTGCATCAGTGGTAGTAATTTATAGAAAAAAGTTTTTTGATTTTAAACAGACTAGTTTTTATCTCAAGTTAGTAGTTGCTGTAATTCCAGCGTTAATTTTTGGTGCTTTACTTAAGAAATATATTGATGCTGCACTTGGGAATTTATGGGTCATTGCCTTGGTGATGATCATTGGTGGTATTGTCCTTTTATTTATTGATCAACTTTTTGTTAAAGCAGAAATAACAAATGCAACCAACTCCAATCATGAAGAGATAACCTATAAAAAGTCTCTACTCATTGGTTGTTTCCAAGCATTATCAATTCTATTTCCAGGATTAAGTAGAAGTGCTGCTACCATTATTGGAGGAATGAGTCAAAAATTAAATAAAAAAACTGCATTAGAATTTTCTTTCTTTCTAGCAGTTCCAACCATGTTGGCTGCTTCTGCTAAAAGCACTTTAGATGTATTTAAAACCAACCCAGAAGTATTTCAGAAAGACAAACTCATGTTACTTTTAATTGGCGGAATAGTAGCTTTTGTAGTGGCGCTTGCAAGCGTCCAATTTCTGATACGTATTGTACACAAAAGTGGATTTGCTCCATTTGGATGGTACCGAATCGTTTTAGGTTCATTAATTCTAACATTATTGTACACCCAATACCTCCATTAACCAAATAGGACAGTTGCCTTTTTATTTGTATTTTTAAAATACAAAATTAAATTTCTATGCAAACTGCTTCCAAAAAAGTTGTCAACGGATGGGCTATGTATGATTGGGCCAATAGCGTTTACAATTTAGTTATTACCTCTACTATTTTTCCTGCATACTACGAAGCAGTTACAGGTGATAGCAACGAACAAACCTTAATTGATAAAATTAAAATTGGCACTTTTGAATTTTCAAATACGGCTTTATACAATTATGTTTTAGCCATTGCATTTGTCGTGGTAGCTATACTATCTCCAATACTTTCTTCGATTGCTGACTACAGAGGAAATAAAAAACAATTTCTTCGATTCTTTTGTACCATGGGGAGTTTGTCCTGTGCCTCACTTTATTTTTTTGATTCCAATCATATTATTGGAGGATTATTTTCTATAATTTTTGCCTGTGTTGGTTTTTGGAGTAGCTTAGTTTTTTACAACTCCTATTTGCCCGAAATTGCTGCGCCTGAAGACCGAGATAGAATTAGTGCAAAAGGTTTTATGATGGGTTATTTAGGGTCGGTACTACTACAAATTATCTGTTTTATATTTGTATTGAAACCAGCATTGTTTGGCATTACCGTCGGGAAAGCCTCACAAATATCCTTCTTATTGGTAGGCCTTTGGTGGATTGGATTTGGATGGATGTCTATATCAAAATTACCAGAAGGGAAAGGGGTGAAAGGCCTACATAGTCATAATTTAATTACACAGGGATATAAAGAGTTACATAAAGTATGGTTAGAACTTAAAACACAGCCCATTTTAAAACAATTTCTATTTTCTTTTTTCTTTTACAATATGGGGGTTCAAACTATTATGCTAGCTGCCACCTTGTATGGGAAAAGCGAATTAAACATTCCTACTACCAATTTAATTTTAGCCATTTTAATTATACAAATTGTAGCTATTCCTGGTGCTAATTTAATGGCTAAGTTAGCCAGCAAATGGGGTAATTTTAATACCATCATGGTAGCAATTCTTATTTGGATAGGGGGCTGTATAATGGGGTATCTGCTTCCTCGTAATGGAATTGCCCCATTTTATACCTTGGCCATTTTAGTAGGATTTGTAATGGGGGGAATACAATCGGTTAGTAGGAGTACCTATTCCAAATTAATGCCTGAAACGCATGATACCACCAGCTATTTTAGCTTCTTTGACGTCACTGAAAAAATAGCCATTGTAATAGGTATGTTTAGTTTTGGAATAATTAATGAAATCACAGGATCACAAAGAAATTCAGTACTTGCTTTATGTATATTTTTTATCATCGGACTTGTTTTATTGTACCGGACCTCTAAACTAAAAGGGCATGCAGGTATATAGTATTGAAACCGGTAAATTTAAGCTAGATGGTGGCGCTATGTTTGGAGTGGTGCCTAAATCTATTTGGAACAGAACTAATCCATCAGACGAAAATAATTTATGTACTTGGTCGCTAAGGTGTTTACTAGTTATTGATGGTGATCGTAAAATTTTAATTGACACCGGAATGGGCAATAAACAAGATGCAAAGTTCTTTGGTCATTACCATCCTCATGAAACTGTATCTTTATCTACTGCTTTAAAAAATATAAATTTTACTCCAGAAGAAATCACTGACGTACTAATTACTCATTTACATTTTGATCATGTAGGTGGAGCAATTCTAAAAGACAAAGATCAATATCTTCCTACCTTTCCCAATGCCACTTATTGGGTAAGTGAGCCCCAATGGAATTGGGCATTACATCCAAACAAAAGAGAAAAAGCTTCCTTTCTAGCTGAAAATATTTTACCTATTCAAACTGCTAAGCAACTTAAATTGATAACCCCTCCATTGTTTACAAGTAAAACTCAATTACAAGAGATTTATTTTAGTCCATCGGTAAGCTGTTATGTAGTGAATGGCCATACACAAGGCATGTTAATTCCTAAAATAACTTTCAACAACCATACCCTTGTCTTTGTGGCCGATCTACTACCTAGTGTTGGGCATATACCACTCCCTTTTATAATGGGATACGATGTGCAGCCTTTAATTACCTTAGAAGAAAAAGAAATATTTTTAAATGAAGCTGAAAAAAACAACTATACTTTATTTTTTGAACACGACCCCCAAAATGAATGTTGTAATTTAATTAAGACCGATAAAGGGGTACGCGCAAACCAGCTATTTAAACTTAATCAACTCTTTTCCTAAACTACTCATTGCTATCTACTAGTTCTAATAAGGATATTAAGGGGTGCCTTAAATTTTCAAAACCAACCATGTCTACTTTTATAGTTCCTACTATAATGGGCGATTGTATGCGCACTGGTAGATGATTGTCGTCATCCGTTATCCAAATTGTCATTTCCTCTCCGCCTTTGAACATAGTGCCTTTTACTAAAAGTGGTGCCAATTTAATAGCTTTGAACTTTCCATATCGGGTGGTAATTATTTCCTTACCTAAATATTTAAAGTAAGAAGGGTATAACTCATTATCTAAGAAAAAATTAAGATAAATTTTATCATTAATATTTCTGTTTTTATAATTGTAATTTCTAGCAGCGTAAATGGCACTTAACACATCATAAGTACAATCGGGCGTTTTAAAAATGCCTTTGCCATTAATAACCGTATTGACTTTTTGATTAAATAATAAGGATTCTTTATGATGAAACCCCCCCTCGTTAATCTCTCTTGTAAATTGATAGGGTAATAAAGTTTTAGCATCTACTATACTTTCATACTTATCTCTTACTTTAAATATCCAATCATATTTAGAATTTGATCTCCCTAAAGCAGTGAAGGTAAGGGCATCGACCCCATTCCAATTACTTGACTGAATGACAAAATCGGTTTTCCCAGCATTTACATATAATCCAACTACATTATAAAAAATAGTATAATATATTTTCTCTCCTACTATCAATGCAGTATTTGGTTGATTACACAAAACGGTGTCTTTGGGTAAAAAGTTGAAGAAAATAGAAAATAAAAGAATTAAAGGATACATGCTAATTTTTAAAAATTAATTTTTGAATCAATACAAATTTATCGCTTTATTTTGAATCCCCACTTAGTAGGCTAATCTTGTGTAAAAAAGCAAAAATTTACCCTCCAATGTTTCATTTTATATAGACTTAATTCCTTCTAGCCAAAATTCAGAATTTGGCATGTTCTATGTAACTTTATAGTAGATGTCAAAAATACCACTTATTTTAGGAATTGATCCAGGTACTCAAATCCTAGGTTATGCCATTTTAAAAGGGGGGCCAAAACCTAGTTTAATTGCAATGGATGTTTTAAAACTTACAAAAGAAAAAGATATTTATGCAAGACTTCAACTTATTCATGCTAAAATTGTTGATCTCATTGAGACCTATCATCCTGAACACTTCGCCATTGAAGCACCTTTTTTTGGTAAAAATGTTCAAAGTATGCTCAAACTAGGTCGAGCGCAGGGTGTAGCCATTGCAGCTGCTATGCAGTTTAAATTACCTGTTACAGAATATGCACCCAAAAAAGTAAAACAAGTTATCACAGGAAATGGAAATGCAGATAAAGAAATGATTTGGAAAATGCTTGAACGTATTTTAACAATTAAGCAACAACCTAAATATTATGATGCTACCGATGCCTTAGGCGTTGCACTTTGTCATCATTATCAAATAAGTGGCTTACCACTTCCGGCAATAAAAGTGGTTAAAGGAAAAAAATCTTCAAAAAAATCAAATAGCTGGGATAGCTTTATCACAAAAAATCCTGGTCGGGTAAAAAAATAATTCGAACGAAGTATTAAAAAAGACATTGGAACGTCTCCTAGTAATTATAATTTACTGATAATAGATACCTGTATGGCGTTAAACTCTTCTTTTGTTAAGGAAAGTTTAGGCTGTGAAAATTCAATATCAGCTGCAGTATTAATGGGAATTAAATGTAAATGGGCATGGGGTACTTCTAAACCCACCGCAACCATTCCTACTCTATTACAAGGGAAACTTGCTGCAATGGCATCTGCAATAGGTTTTGCAAAAAGTAATAATTCACTTAAGTGAGCGTCTGGCAGTTCAAAAATCTTATCCACTTCTATTTTAGGTACCACTAAGGTATGCCCCTTTTGTAAGGGGAAAATATCTAAAAAAGCATAAAACTTTTCCGACTCCGCAATTTTATAAGCAGGAATTTCTCCGTTAATTATTTTGGTAAAAAGCGTCATGGCTTTTCTAAATTTAAACAGTAATGTTTTCTACCATAAATTTCATCACGCCATTGGGTGCTTGTATTTCTGCTAATTCCCCTACTTTTTTTCCCATTAACCCTTTTCCTATGGGGGAAGAAGCTGAAATTTTACCTGCTTTTAAATCCGCCTCTTTTTCTCCTACTATTTGATAAGTAGTGGTTTTTTTGTTGGCCTGATTTGTTATGGTCACTTTGGTTAAGATGGTCACTTTGCTAATATCGATGGTATTGGTATCTACAATCTTTGCATTAGAAATAGTAGCTTCCAATTGTTTTATTTTTGCCTCTAACATACCTTGCGCTTCTTTTGCAGAATCATATTCTGCATTTTCTTTTAAATCGCCTTTCTCCCTCGCCTCTCCAATGGCCCTTGATGCAGCGGGGCGATCCACCGACTTCATACGTTGTAATTCTTCACGCATTTTATTAAATGTCTCTATGGTCACATATACTGTAGTCTCACTCATACCCTTAGTTTAGTTATAAAAAAAATACAACGCCCCAAAAATGTAGCGTTGCATAAGGTAAAGATATCAAATTTTGCTTAAATGATACCTAATTTTTCCAACACCACTTTTGCCATCTTATAATAAGCCTCCTGGCTATACCCTGCAATATGAGGGGTTAAAATGAAGTTAGGGAAAGCCTTTAAATTCGCTAGCAAAGCGGTTTCCTCACTTGTATAGGTGTCGAGTTGCTCGTTTTCTAAAACGTCTAACCCTACCCCTTTAAGTTTCCCTTTTTCGAGTGCTTCTAATAAAGCAGCCGTATCGGTAACGGCCCCTCTACAGGTACTTATAAAATAAGGTTTCTTTTTAAAACCATTAAAAAAAGCGGTATTAGCATAATGTTTTGTGAGTGGGGTCAATGGCAAATGTAAACTAACCACGTCCGCCTGCTCTTGAATAATGGATAGGGACGCTGCATGAATTTGATCCGTTTCGAAGTTAGTTTTATAAATATCTAGTGCTAAAATTTGAACGTCAAAACCACTTAATACTTTTGCAAAAGCAGTACCGGTATTTCCAAATCCAATAATGCCTATTTTCTTTCCAGTTAGCTCGTCGGCTCTATTGGCATCTCTTATCCATTTTCCATTTTGCACTTCTTCATAAGAACTATGTATACGATTCATTAAACTTAATAATAAACCTAAAGTATGTTCGCCTACCGTAGTTCGGTTTCCCTCGGGACTACTTACACAAAGTATATTTTTAGTGGCAGCGAATTCGACATCAATTAATTCCATTCCACTACCTATCCGACCTATCCATTTTAAATGTGTTGCTTTTTCTATAATTGCTGCATCAATTTTTAAACGAGTAGTAACAATGATGCCATGTGCTTTTTCAATACCATAGCTTAAAGCTTCATAAGTAATTGCAGGCTCATACTGAACTTCATAGCCCTTTTGCTGGAAAGTTTCCAATAAAAAAGGATGCACAGGTGCGGTAATGATAATTTTAAAAGCCATTTATATATTTTTTTAATTACATGCTGGTTTTTATTCCACATGCATTTTAAATGTTAACGCAGCATAATCTTCATAGGTTAGGTTCTCTGCCCTTTTGGTAAAAAGGGGGTCTTGCAATTGTGCCACACTAAAATAAGGTTTTAATGGATTTCTTAACATTTTTCTTCTTTGCCCAAAAGCCATTTTCACAATATGAAAAAATAATTTTTCAGAAACGAATTTAGGAAAAGAATTTTTACGCGTAAATTTAATAACACCGCTCATTACCTTTGGAGGTGGTGTAAATGCAGTTGGGGGTACATCAAATAAATAAGTAACCTCATAAAAAGCTTGCGTTAAAACACTCAAAATGCCATATGCTTTTGAATTAGGTTTGGCTGCAATTCTTTCTGCTACTTCTTTTTGAAACATCCCTACCATCATGGGCACCTGATCTTTCCATTCTAATATTTTGAAAACAATTTGTGTAGAAATGTTATAAGGGAAGTTGCCTACTACAACGAAATCATTTTCAAATGGGATGGTAGCTGCTAAAATATCAACAAGTATTAATTTGTCTTTAAGTTCAGGATATTCATTGCTTAAATAATTTACTTTTTCTCTATCAAGTTCAATTGCTTTAAAAGATATGGTTGGAATAGCTTGAATATACTTTGTTAAAGCCCCTGCTCCAGGACCTACTTCTAATAATTGCTTTATTTCCTGTTGTTGCAATACCGCTTGTATATCTTTACAAATTTGAGCGTCATTTAGAAAATGTTGGCCTAGCGACTTTTTTAGCGTGTATTGCATGAAGCAAAGTTAGGTTTTTGTGCGTACTTTTACAGCCTAATCAAATGGATATGCAAACTGAAATCAGAAAACCTATAATAGGCTTTACTTGTGGCGATTTAAACGGCATTGGCCTTGAATTAATCATCAAATCATTGTCCGATAACCGGTTATTGGAATTTATGGTACCTGTTGTTTTTGCCAATAATAAATCTATTAATTTTTATAGAAAAGGATTACCCGAATATGCAATCAATTTTGCTGCTGCAACAGACCCTTCAAAATTAAATACAAAGCAAGTAAATTTAGTTAACTGTTGGGAAGAAGAGGTCGCCATAACACCAGGCGAAATGACAGAAGTGGGTGGAAAATATGCATTGATTTCTTTAGAAGCTGCTGTAGCTGCTTTAAAGAATAAACAAATAGATGGTATCGTTACTGCACCGATTCATAAAAAAAATATTCAATCCCCTAATTTTAATTTTAGTGGGCATACACCCTACTTACAACATGCGTTTGGAAATAGCGAAAATCTCATGTTATTGGTGGCCGAAAATTTAAGAATGGCACTGGTTACTGAGCATGTTACGATACAGGAAGTTGGTAAGCATATTACTAAAGATAAAATAAAAGAAAAGCTAACGATCTTAAATAGCAGCTTAAAAAAAGATTTTGGAATTGATGTCCCACGTATTGCCGTGCTAGCATTAAATCCACATGCAGGTGATGAAGGATTAATAGGAAAAGAAGAAATTGAAATTATAAAACCTGCTATCAAAGAAAGTAAGCAACAAATGTTGGTGTATGGACCTTATTCTGCTGACGCATTTTTTGCGCGTGGTGCACACGAAAAATTTGATGGGGTATTAGCAATGTATCATGATCAAGGTTTAATTCCTTTTAAATCGTTGGCATTTGGAGAAGGGGTAAACTTTACTGCCGGATTACCTATTGTAAGAACTAGCCCCGATCATGGTACTGCATTTGATATTGCAGGTAAAAACAAAGCCGATGCAGGTTCATTTACCGCTGCCATTTTTGAATGTGTGCGCATAATCCATGCTCGACAAGGTTATACAGACATGCGCTTAAATCCGCTCAAAAAAATAAGTGCAAGAATGTTTGCTGGAGCGGTAGATGAAAGATTATATGAAAACGATTAATAGAGGATAAGTAAATTTTTACTTTATTTAAAAAGGACATGCCCCCCTTAATTCCGCTAAAGTAGTTAAACCCCAGTTGGGCAAAATGGAATCAGGAGTTTGCATTGCTAAAAGCTGTTTTGCTTTCATCAGCATCGGTTTACTTTTATCGCAGCCACCTCCGAAAAAAGTCGGGATATTCATTTTTAAACTTGCTTCTAAAATATATACTCTAGGGTTATTGGAATCCATTTTTTTGGCTTTTTCCAAAGGCTCATAAATGGCTTTTTCGTACCTTAGCCAACGTAGGTAGGGATTCACTGCCATCTTTGCTGTTTGCGCCATGGATAAGGCGCAATAGTTTTCAGCATTCGGCTCAATAGCTAATGACTTTTTAGCCCACTGTATTGACTGATCTGCATAAAGCTCATCCCTATTTTTATTTTTAAAACTTAAGCGAGCATACACTAGTGAAATATAATAGGCAGGTATCCAGTCTTTATTGTTGGTAGTCGACTTTTCAATCTGTTCAAAACGACTAATTAGTTTAAGATAGTCCTGATTTTTTGAAGTCGAATTAAACGTTGCTACTGCCTCTATTAAATCTTTATCGGAATTGATTGTTTGAGCAAAAGTTGGCGCGTTTTTAAAAATACACGCAAAGCAAATAAATGGTAAAATGTAGTAATGGCGCATTGCACGCAATTTAAAAAATAGAGTTTGAAACTCCTTTATTTATGCTATAATTTTTATAAACAATTTCGATTGTTCCCTTTTTGTTTTTAAATGCCTTTTGCTTAGTATTGGAATCTTCGTCGCCAAATTCTAAAGTAATCCCATTAGGTAATTTATAGTCTTTTGTATTAAAACTAAAAACAATTTTGCTAGCTAACCCATATTTCGCGTATTCACCATATTGCATGGTAATTTCATAACTACCATTTTCCTTGGTAGTAGTGGCCGTTTTGTATACCAAGGCTTCAATAGGATCTATCCATAAGGTGGAGATGACCCAGTCTAAATTATCATCTGTAGGAATAAGTTTTATCACCGTTAAGTTTTTACCATTAAACAACTGGGTACCCGCAGAAATAGTGGTGTATTGTTTTGTATTTAAAAGTGAATTAATGGTTAGAGATACTCCCCCCCTAGGTAATAAGGAAATTCCTCCTTCTTTTTTTACTTTTAATAAATTGGGCTTTTTAAAATAAACTTTTACCTTACCTAAGGAAGCTTTAATAAATGAAACATCTGTTTTCATCACACCTTCAGCTACATAATCATTTACTAGTGCTAATTTTTGAGCCACTTTTTCAATCAAGGGATCGGTTTGTGCCATAGAATGCACAGGCATTGATACGCTGCAAAAA
>Ga0114958_10001413_pt1 | contig 18987 bp, 16 predicted proteins | sample C_130208_EF_Meta_FD_89577 | JGI IMG/M metagenome (GOLD analysis project Ga0114958, IMG submission 89577) | Freshwater microbial communities from Lake Croche, Canada to study carbon cycling - C_130208_EF_MetaG | ecosystem: Environmental > Aquatic > Freshwater > Lake | place: Lake Croche, Canada...
CCATGGGTGTCATTGCCTATTGGTTCCCAAAGATGACTGGCCGCATGTTCGACGAGCGAATCGGAAAGATCGGTTTCTGGACCGCTTTCTTGGCTTTCCAAGTCACCTTCTTGTCGATGTTTGTTGCTGGCTTGCAAGGCATGCCACGTCGGGTGCTGCAGTTCGATAATGCATTCGAGATCTCAAACTGGATTTCAACTATCGGCGCTTACTTCATCGGTATCGGCATGCTGATCTTTCTCTACGCGCTCGTTACTTCTTGGCGCAGCGGCAAGATTGCTCCGTCCAATCCTTGGGGCGCTAACACCTTGGAATGGCAAACCGAAACTCCAGTTCCACTGGCAAACTTCCCAGTGCTTCCGGTAGTTACCAGCGACCCTTACAACTATGGAGTACCTGATCCGTATTTGAAGGTCCAAGAACAACTTGATCAAGACGACAACGAAACAGTGGGAGCACGATGAGCACCGATACATCCCCAGTGCTGTACCCAACTACTGGCGAGCCAGTAGAAGTCAATGCCCGCCGCAATCGCCTAGGCGTGTGGCTATGCATCGTTTCTGACGCTACCGGCGTTGTCGCGCTGCTCATTGCCTACGTCTATCTGTGGTCACTCAACGTCAATAACGCTTGGGCTCCACCCAAGAATCATTGGGCAGTCGACTGGCCTTTCTGGGCAATCGTGGCAGGAACAATCCTGGGCACGATCTGCATGTGGTGGGGCGTAAAGGGAATCGCCAAGGGTCATACCGGGCGTTTGATGGCTGGTGCAATTCTTTCGTCACTGATCATTTTGGTTGCCTTCGTCGCGCAGATCGTTCAATTATCTACTTTCCCATTTGGTCCAGCAGATGGTGCCTACGCGTCAGCTACCTTCTGGCTGGCGATCGCTACGGCGATCCACTTGTCAGTGCTCACGTTCCTGACCACCGCGATTGTGGGACGCACGCACGCCGGGCGCCTCACGCCTAATAACCATTCACACGCTCGCCTAGTTGCAATGTGGATGACTTATGTGTGTGTAGCCGCGCTCTTAGGCGCAGTCTTCACAACCGTGATGAAAGAAAGCCCAAACCAGAACGCACCAACCTTCGGTACATTCCAGGAGTGAACTTGCGCATAGGGACTCGCCTTTGGGCGGGGCTTTTGATTCTGCTGGTGCTGTTTTGGACTACTGGGCTTCTTGTCGCTCAGCAGTACCCCGGTTTGCCTACTCCCCCGGCAGTGACAACCTGGGGTTTGCCAGTACTGCGTTACACCCGTGATCTTGCTTCAATGTTCACCCTTGGTGCTTTGGTCGTTGGTGCCTTTCTCATTCCGGGTTCGTCGACTCGAGTCCTGAAATGGGCTTGGGGCTGGGCCGCAGTATGGCTTGCTACCTTGGCTGCGTTGCTGATTTTCACTGTGTCTGACGTCCAGGCTCTTTCACCCGTTGATGCTCTCAATCCAGCGAACTTGTGGTCGTTTTTATCCTCGACGTCAGTCGGACGAGTCTTCATAGTTCAATTTCTTGCAGTAGGCATCGCCTGGGTCTTACTAGCCTTACTGAAGCGCAGGCATCTCCTAGCCATGAATTTGGCTGGCACCTGCTGTGTTGTTATCGCGTGTGGAGCACCCGCCTTCTTAGGCCACGGCGGCTTCACTGGTGAGCACGTCGCTATGACGATCAGCTTGGCCATCCATATCGTCGCGGTATCGCTATGGGTCGGCGGACTCGCAGTGGTCGTCGCTGTTCTCCGTGTCGAACCAAAGATCGCTGCGATGCTCCTGCCTCGATTTAGCTTGATGGCGCTGTGGTGCGTCATCGTGTTAGCCGAAACGGGCCTACTTAATGCATCGCTACGTGAAAGTTCCATTGCTGTGTTTGTGGGAACTCTCTACGGCTCATTCATCCTCTTGAAGGCCACCCTGCTTGGTTGGCTCATTTACTTCGGCTGGATGCAGCGCACCAAAGTTCTGCCAGCGTTGGAAACCTCCCTGAAGTCACGCGCACTTGTTATTCGCTTCGCGGCAACTGAATTTATTCTGATGGCAGCAGCAATCGCCATCTCCATCACGATGTCTCGTCTTGGCGTCGAAGCATCTATAACAACTGCAAGTACTTTCACTCCGCTTGCAATTCTTACGCTCGCAATCTTCGTTCCCGGGCTCATCGACACTGCTCTTAGGCAACGCGCGCATCGTCCTAACCAAGGCAAGACTCGAGTCGTGAACTTGATGCGCACCTACCCAGAGGTTGCTGCGATGCTGTTACTGGTCGTTGTCGTGGAAACCGCTGGTATTGGGATCCCGGTTTCTCTATTTGGCACCAACGCAGGAACGATCATCAGTTCGCTGCTACTTCTGTTATCTGGCTGGCTCTGGTTCGTTTCGATCAATGGGCCTCGCCGTCTCACCGGGATTATCCTGAACATGATTGGTTTTCCCATCGCGTTGATCTTGAGCGATGCATTGTCAGATGCCTCAACAAGTTGGCAACTCATCCTGCTCACAGTGATTGCAGCCGAATGCGTCTTCATTGCACTCATTTTCACTGGGTTAAAGGCCACAGTGGCAAAGAACCAGCTAATCCCTTTAGAGTCTTCCCATGTCTGAGCAAACTCCCCATGGGCTGCTCACTGCAAAAGAAAGAAAGGCCAAAAGGATCAGGGACCTTTGGCAACTTGATATCCCACTAGTGATTGCTATCGCACTGTGTTCAACCTTCACTGTGATCGAAGTGCGCCGAGCGGGTGAAGGTGTCGGACGGGCCTGGGCTTATAGCTTCCAATGGCCACTTATTGGAATCATCTGTTGCTGGATTTGGTACAGGTACCGCACTGAAGGCAGCGTGAGCAAGGGATTTACGAGTAAGTGGAAGGCGAACCTTCAAAAACTTGAAGACGAAGTACAAGCAGCCGACCGTCTCGTCGAACAAGCACAGCCAACGATCGACGAGGCTGATCCGGAACTTCAAGAATGGCGCGAATACGTAGAAGATCTGCATCGCCGGGAACCACCTGGCGGTCCAAGCATCGCCTCGCCATAAACAGTCAGTGTTCGGTCTACTGACCTTTTCCCCTTCGCATGCGCTTCAGTTTGGCAAAGGCTTGTTGCCTTCGAAGGGATTGCATATGTTTGTTGATCGTCAATCGGCCGGGAAACAACTTGGTCACGCGCTCACCCCACGCAGGTTCAACAACCCCGTGGTTCTCGCCCTTCCCCGAGGAGGAGTTCCCGTCGCCTACGAAGTTGCCAAGATTCTCCAAGCACCCCTAGATGTGCTTGTCGTGCGCAAAATCGGTGCACCTATTAACCCTGAATTTGCGATAGGCGCGATCGGCGAGAACAACGCATTGGTGGTGAACCAACTCGTTCGTCGCCAGCTTGGAGTCAGCGACACCGAATTGGAACGACTCATCGCTCGAGCGCAAGTTGATTTGGATCGACGGATTTCACGTTACCGACATGGCAAACCGCTCATCAACCTCGCAGGCCATGACGTAATTCTTGTTGACGACGGAATGGCTACAGGATCAACCGCAGCGGTGGCCGTCACCACACTTCGTGCCATGAACCCTGACCGCATCGTTGTTGCGGTTCCCACCGCATCCGAGGAGGCAGTGGATTATTTGGAAGGTTTGGCGGAAGAAGTTATCTCTCTTGAAACACCCATAAATTCCGGTTCGGTTGGACAGCGTTATGAACGGTTTAATGAGATTAGCGACGAAGAGGTGGAAAACTATCTGAACCCTGAATTCACTGGAAGATTCGTCAATGGCAATAAAGCTGCCATAGATCAGGAAATCGAAATTCCGCTTACCCACGGGGCCTCACTATCTGGAAACCTCTCCTTGCCTCAAGGCTGCATGGGATTAGTGGTCTTCGCCCATGGCAGCGGTAGTAGTCGCTTAAGTGAAAGAAACATAGCGGTAGCCAAGGCACTCCAACGAGACGGTTTCGGCACTTTGCTCTTTGACTTATTGACTGAACAAGAAGCTCAGGATCGAAGAAATGTATTCGACATCGAACTTCTTGCCCAACGGCTGATCACCGCACGCGACTGGTTACGTAATCAAGAAACCACCCGAAATCTTGCATTGGGCTATTTTGGAGCAAGCACAGGAGCCGCAGCGGCGCTCGTTGCAGCCGCAAATGATCACACCATCGCCGCAATTGTTTCTCGGGGTGGTCGTCCAGATCTGGCCGGCCTGAGTTTGCAACTCGTCAAAGCTCCGACTCTGCTCATTGTTGGCGGACGCGACCATGAAGTACTCGAACTCAACCGATATGCCAAGAAGCATCTGCTGTGTCGTAGTGATTTACAAATTATTAGTGGAGCAACTCATCTCTTCGAAGAACCAGGAACTCTAAGTGATGTTGCAAAAATTGCTAGTCAATGGTTTCGTAAATACTTGGCTTCATCACAAATCGTGTCGCACCGAAGCGCCTAAGCAGGTCAAGCCACATTAGTTATCTATCGCTGGCAACTTAACTGTGCAGGTTTGAGTCTCGTTCAATCATTGAATTGAAATTTTACGAATCATTTTCAATCGACACTCAAGAATCGTGAACGACATTTGAACATCTACTATATGCATGATCATTCATGATCAGAATCAGGGTAGACGCAGACGAAACTTTGAGGCTGATTTAACTCGTTACCCAATTCGCGGTAGCAGCCTCTCTTATTTATCGAACGGAGTGCGGACCATGCTGGTTCGTCTCATCAAATTCAAGTTTGCTATGCAGGTGATCGCGGTGCAACTGCAGTGGAATAAGCACTTATCGTGGCATTGATTGCTGCAGTCATTGTTGGAATTGTCGCCACCTTGGGTACCAACATTGCCGATGCTTTCACCGACATCAATGGCAAGTTCCAAGTAGCTAAACATTCTATGAATGTTGCTCGAGATCAGCGCCGCGCAGCAGGCGTCGAGATCGAGCCAAGGAAGCCGCACAGAAAGTTCCAGTGAAAATTCTCCTGCCAGTCATTTTGTGTTTCTTAACCGGCATCATGATCATTGCCGTAGGCCCTGCAGCTCTGAGCGTGATGGCCCTCTTCAATAAAATCTAAACTCCGACAAGGTGCCCTTCACCGGTTTGACTCCACTGCTTTGTCCACGACGCTCGATCTTTTGTGAATCAGCGAGCGGGGATCGTGCCGAAAGTCAAAACTGTGCGCGAATCGGAAACGACATTCACAGACTGACTTGCGAATACCCCCGAATCGGTTCGTGCACCCACTTCGGCTGCCCAATAACTTCCAGGCTTAATCCCCAAAATCTTGCAAGAGCCGGTCGACATCGCGATTACACACGTCTGTGTCGGATTTGTAGCAGCATCTTCTAGACCTTGAGTCCCACCCAAGGGCGCAAGATCGTTGTAGAGCGCAAACGTCCTTGCGCCCGAATCATTTCCAAGAGCACCGCCAGCGTTAATTGTAATTTCTGCGCAATTTCCCATCGAAATCTTGGCAGGTGGGGTGAAATCAGTAATTGCTGAATTGAAGGCAGCAGATGCTCGGCTGAACAAAGTCGCTGAATTAAATGCAACACAGGTAGATGATCCATAAACCCCAGCAGCGCTTAGATTTACCGACGCTTCGCCAAATAGGCGATCTCCAGAAACCGAACCATTGGCGAAACCTGAATTATCAAGATCCACAACTTGAGACCAACATCCGCTTGTAACGTTACTAGCTTGGCAACTTCCCACCCCCCACCGAGATAAACCCAAATCAACGTGCGATGCCCCGCGGCTAAAGTCAAAAGTCAGTAGCAGATCTCCCGTGCTTCGCGTTGGAGTTGAGGTCCTCAGCTGCAAAGTCTGATTGAGATTGAACTCAAAATTCATGTTCGCTGAGTCTAAGGATTTGATTCGGTTCCAAGCGAGATACAGAAAAGATTGATTGTCTTTAGTTTCGGTTGCCAATCGTAAAGCACTGAGATCTGAACTGCCATATGGAACAGCTGAAGTACCAATCTTGGGTTTCGTGTTATCCGAGTTCACTTTCGAAATAAATACATCATCCTTTGAAGAGTTGAAAAGATCCGGCTGATCTGTTTGCCATTTTGCTGGTGCAATATTTTGCCAGTCTTGGCCGCCTTGGGAATATTCGTTGCCATCTTTAGATTGAAATCCAGACAGCGATAACCCCAGAGCCGCAGTGAAACTGCACAGCGATGAAACGAGAACCACCGAGATTGTTCCCGTAAGAACATTCAACAAACTTTTAGCCTTCGAGGTGCTGTGCTTCATAAGGCTCCCTAAGTCTCCGATCGCGCCCACTCATCGATGACTTATCTTTTTTGGTCAGGACCCAACGCGACAGGGCTAACGAGAGCAAACACTGGTCACGAAACGGTTAGGCACACGTAAGGCCGAAACAGGCACTGCCGTATCAACGAAGTTCGACTAATAGTCATCCAAATCTCCTTCGTACCTTCCGCCACACGAGATCTATGTCAGGCTCGGGTTTCCTGAATTAGCAAATAGATCAGAACTTGCCTGCTGTAGCTCAAGATGGTTCGGCGATTCTTCGGCAACCACCGAATAGGTCAATTAATTGCCACTTTGTGTAAAAACCTCAATGCGACCAACCATCTCAGCGATCCCAGCTTCCAAAAATGCCCAAACTTCTGCCGGATCCATCGCGATGCCCGACAGGAACAGCAGAGCCCGATACCGACCCTGGCCTTCGCCGGACAAATACCAGCCGACAGTGCGAATATCAGCTGGAACATCGAGAATGGTTGCATTTCGTTTCTGCACGAACAAAATGGTCGCCGAAATTGAGAGAGAAGGCGCTCATATCCGAATTGGAATATCTGTCAATGGAATGCGTCGGCACAACGCGATGACTTGTTTTTGACCGCTATAACTCAGGCAGTTAGGGAGAGAGGAGTGTGTGGTGTTTTCATTTCTCGCATTAAGTCCTCGAGATTAATTCGGCAAAACCCAATCTGAAAGTCGCCGAAACCGTAAGGCAGAATTAAATTTCCGTTATGGATCAGGCTCCCGCAAGAAAAGACAACATTCGGAACGTACCCATTCCTCTCAGCTTCATTCGGCGCTAACAATGGCCCTTTCAAGGCAGCTATAACCTTCGTCGGTTCATCAAGATCAAGAAGGAGCGCGCCCAGGGAATACTGACGCATCGGGCCAGTGCCATGAGTAATGACGAGCCATCCTTGGTCTGTTTCAATTGGCGATCCACAATTGCCCACATGGACCAGTGATCGAGGATCTTGAGGTAACGCGATTGGCACAGAGCTGTTCCAGTGGTAACCGTTGTCTGAAGAAGATATGTAGTTTCTCTCGCCATCCCACCTAGACAGAGCGTAATATCCCCCGTTGATTGGTCGTGGAAACATTGCGACACCTTTATTTCGTGCTGCTGGCCCCGAAAGAGCCACAGAGGAAAAACGTCGAAAATCAGTTGTCTCCAACAAGCGGCTAACAACCTTAGTTCCATCAAAACCTGTATACGTTCCGCGGTAGTTCACATGTCCATCAAGATCCGTGAATTTCACAAATCTTGCGTCTTCAATCCCACGCCTTTCATCACGTGCCGTTGGCCAAAGCACTCGCTCAGTCAGCTCAGTGTCTTCCATGAAGTCAACTTCGTAGCTAGATAGAGAGAGAGTGTCAACGATTTTGATGATTTCATCAACCGGTGAATAAACGGCACCTGGGCGACTAATAAGCGAAAGTGCCGTATGTAATTCTTCGGGAGTAAACGTATCCGGCAACATCCCTAACACCACCTTAAGTTCAGTGGTGTCAATTCCAGCTTCAATGGCAGTCTGCTCCACAAGACGTGGTCTAAGCACGGTAAAACGCCGCGCACGGGTGGATGCATATTCGCTCACGTCATCAATGGTGACCGACCCGTCTACTCCTATCTCTCCGGTTCGAAACACAAGAGTTGAGATGTGCCCTTCCCCCACTGTTCTCACACTTAAGATGACGCGGAGCGCTCCGTCTTTGGCGCCCTCCTGATCAAAGTGGGGAACTATAGAGGGATTGAAATACGCAGTTGACTCAAAGGTGTACTCCATCGTGCAATAGGCGCCGATCAGGTACTTACGGGTGTCTGAAATAAATTCTTGATGTTCCATCAAATGCGCTACAGCATCGAAATGTGTCTCGAATTGATGAATGAGGTCACGATGTCGGCTTCCAAACTTCGCTAGAACTTCAGTGAGAGTTGATACAACTACATCTTCGGGAAGTTCCGTCACACGCTGAATCACATCTTTAACTCGCGATTGTCCACGTATTAATTCTTCATCACCTGGTAGGAATATTCGAGTTAACACCCGTCTTGGATTTCCTGCTAGGTGCAACGGCAAGCGTTCAACTAGCATGCCTAGCTCCTACCGCAATAACGATTCCATTGCTGCATTGTTGACAGATATGCCAATGTCGATTCAGCACCTTGATTTTCATTTCGTCCATTAACCGTCAAGCCATCAAACCCGGCGCCCGTTCGAGGCTCGTACATCTTCACACCCATGTCATTGAAACCTTCGAACCATCGCGCGCTCATGTTGATCACACTTCGCCATGACTCATCACTCGAGATGTCAAAAGCTGTTGCACAGGCGTCTGCGAGGGCGGCTACTTCAATCGGCTGCTGATCAAACCCAGGCCTGGTCTGCATATAGCCAAAACCATGTGATGGAGTAATCGATAAACGCGTTTGGATGGTTTGATTCTCCACCAGCCAATGCAATAAACTCAAGCCCCGCCGAGCCAAAGCCGGTGCGTGGAGAAAGTTTCCAGCTTGCATTAAGACCTCTGGAATTGCGGCATTTGAATAAGTGAGTCGATCTTCGGGCCATGGCCAATTACTATTTCGAGAGGTGGCAATAAGTTCAACCGTGTCGGCGATCAGACTTCGGGCAGTTCGATTTTCTGGTATTACTTTGAGCACTTCAATTGCGCCAAGTGAAGCAAAAAGCATCGAGCGTAAAAACTCACCGCGCTTATTTGCCGAAACTAGAAACATCTCGTATGCCTTAGCGGCCATCACAGAATCACGTGACCGGCTCACAACTGTTCCCCAGGCCCAGATAGCTCGACCCCAATGATCTCTTGTGTCAGCGGGACCATTCCAGTTACCAAAAACGTCGCACCTGTTCACCACTCGACCATCACTGGTCTGCGAATTACTGAGGAAATTGAAATACACGCTAGCGGCTCTGGCTAGGTCCGCGTCTTGAAACTGTTCTCTTGTCACAACAATGAGGGCTCTGGCAACATCATCCACGCAATACCCGTGTTCCATTCTTGGTTGCGAGAATTCACAATGTTCAAAGACACCTTTGTCATCTGTCAGAGTCAGAAGATGCGCATAGTTGAGCAAGTGATCGTGATCGGCGTGAACAATTTGAACGCTCATGCGCTGGCCAAAACCGTTTGGAGCAGAATTTTCGGCTTTACAAGTTCTTCGATGATTTCACTATAGGCATCCCCTACCGAATCCCATAGGTAACTTTGACACATTTCAGATGCCCCCGTCTTGAGCGACTCTGAGACTCGTTGATTTGTCATCGCTATCCGCAGAGCTGCGGCGATATCTTCCGGATCCTCGTGATTCACAAGTAATCCAGCCCCACCCGTCAGAACCTCCACAGCATGGGGAAAACGTGTGGCAATCACTGGTCCACCTGCAACAAGCGCTTCAACCAGAACTCCAGATGTCACCTGCTCGCGAGAGTCATACGGCAGCAGAATGGCATTGCTAGTACTCACTAAGGCCGCAAGTTGTTCCGGCGTGAGGTAGGAGTCCACAAAAGTCAACTGTTCGAGTACGCCTAGGTTCGCAGCGCGTCGAATCAAACTGTTGCGATATGCCTCGCCATCACGCTCAAGCACCTTGGGATGAGTGCGCCCCGCCACCACATACTCAGGCATCGGATCCAGATCTTTAAGTAGCGCAAGAGCTTCGATTCCCCATTCGATGCCTTTCCCTTCACTAATCAAGCCCCAGGTGAGAAAACGAGGATTTCCGTGACCAGCGTTTAAGCGCAAAGGCGTGCGTAAATCTGGGGAACCATGTGGAATGACACGAACCCTTTCTGGTTTCACATCGTAATTTCGAATCAAATTGCGACGAGCGATTTCTGTCATTGTCACCAGGAGGTTTGAAGAGTTGATAATTCCCTGCATGACACGGCGCTGATTAAGGGTTGGCGCGTTAATTACGGTGTGCAGCACCGTGACCACGGGGATACGCAAAGCCCCAAGAATCTGTAAGAGATCCTCGCCATCTCTTCCGCCATAAATACCAAATTCGTGCTGGATGATTGCAACATCATGCGCGTTCATAACATGACCGGTAAGTATTAGATCGCCTATTGACGCGTGCTCGTGGACGACGGAGGAATTGAATTTCGAAAACTCATCCGGATTAAGCCGAATAATATTTACGTCATTTCCTTGAGACATCGCACTGGCCAAACTCTGCGAAAAGGTTGCAATTCCGCATTGAGTCGGAGGGAAGGTGCTGAGCATCGCGATTTTCATGCGCTTCCTTAAAGTTGGAGGTTGGGTGAGTGCAATTCTTGGGTGGACTAGCCCAGTTGGAAAGCCGAAATGAGTCTGTCTTCCTTCAATGAACAGTCAATGACTGTGTTGCTGCTTAGTTGAGCTCAGTGATTCCTCTAGATAAACCAGAACCCGCTGAAGATGGTATTGACATCTACTTCAGCGGGTTCTGAATGAACTTCTAGGATTCAAGTCTCATTATCTTGAACCTCTATATCTAGTCCTTTGCCACCGGAATGTGAATTGCGCCGTTACCCGTTTCCATCATTGGTACGACAACTTCCAGAATCCCATCCTTGTAGGTGGCCTTGACATCGTCGCCTTTAGCGCCGCTAGGCAAAGCAATACTTCTGTTGAACTCCCCATACTGGAATTCCGATCGATGCGAGTCTTTGATGACGACTTCTCTGCGCGCTTGAATTGTCAGGAACCCATTAGATACGGCTACATCTACGTCTTTATCGGGGTCGATACCTGGCATCTCTGCCCGGAGCACATATGCACCATCTCTGGAAAATTCTTCGATCCGCATCGTATGTTGCACTCGAGCTCGCCAGGCAAGTTCCGAAGGAAACAAGCCATCAAACCAGTCGACCACTCGAGGCCAAGAGTCATTCCAGATAGGAGCTAGTTGATTGTTTGTTTGCGTTTTCGTACTTACCTCGGTCATATTTGTCTCCTCACTTTTGGCAACTCATGGAATTGAGTTCTTTAGTCAAAGTCAATTAACAATCACGCTTTCGATCAAGAAACATCTGTTCATTGCTTGTTCAAAGAATTTCTGAACACTGATTACTGTCAAACGAGCAACTAATGTCAGCGAGATGGAGCTGGCGTGAGCAAAGGACTGTCGCAAACTCAAGTCGAGTTGGCGCATGAGACTCACGGCTACAACATCGTGCCTCGCGCAGCGCGAAAACGAGCACTGCAAAAATTGCTGGCTCAGTTCACTCATTTCTTTGCCTTACTTCTTTGGGCTGCTGCAGCATTAAGTTTTATTGCGCAAATGCCTCAACTAAGTTACGCCATCATCGGTGTTATTTTAATTAATGCACTCTTTGCATTTATTCAAGGAAGTCGAGCTGACCGATCAGTTGAGCGACTACTTGAATTGCTTCCAAGAAATGTCACAGTCGTAAGAGATGGCTTGCGTCAAACCATTACCGCCCAGGATGTTGTCATCGGTGATCTGTTGATTCTTGAGTCCGGAGATCGAATTCCCGCTGATGGCGAACTTATGAAATCTAACGACCTCGGCTTAGATACCTCGATGCTGACTGGTGAAAGCCAGATGCAGCGAACTCATCTTGGCGAATATCTCTATGCAGGAACCTTTGTAGTTGAAGGTGATGGTGAAGCAGTCATCACGGCGATCGGGCAAAACACTCGATTTTCATCAATTGCTCAATCTAGCCAACAATCAACACAGATTTTGACCCCTCTTGCGCACGAAATGCGGCGCTTAGCTCAATGGATATCAGTGCTTGCTATCGGCATCGGTCTCGCTTTCCTAGCTATCACCTGGATCATGGGAAACCCTTTGAGTGACGCTGCGGTATTTGGAATTGGAGTCATGGTGGCTTTAGTTCCAGAAGCCTTACTGCCTACGGTGACCTTAACTTTAGCGCTGGGCGCCGAACGGATGGCGAAGGGCAACGTTCTCGTTCGCGAACTTGACGCGGTAGAAACTCTGGGATCAACCACGGTTGTGTGCACAGACAAAACCGGAACTCTGACAAGAAATGAAATGTCCGTAGTCAGGGTGTGGACTCCGGTGGATTCCTTTGAAATCGACTCAACCGGTTACGACCCCACCTCTCTTCTGAATTACTCAGGAGAAACTTCCCCCGATACATTAACGAAGACGATTCATGCACTCGCCTTTGCCTCGGCCATGAGTTGCGAAGGCTATGCGTTCATCTCTGACGGTAAGTGGCGAGCACACGGCGACCCGATGGAAGCAGCCCTGGATGTTTTCGCTCGGCGCGTAGATCCAGCACTTGCAACAAACCTGCCTGAACTAGAAGCCCGGTTTCCATTTGACCCCCATCGCCGACGAATGTCGGTAGTTTCTGATGGAGTGGTGTACGTGAAAGGGGCTCCCGACTCCGTACTTCCGTTATGTATGAACCGCGATGAGGCCGAGGCCTGCGCAGACGACTATGCCGAGTTAGGCCTACGAGTCCTTGCAGTTGCCTCCCGAAAGATCGATACGCAAGGTCCACTGAACGCGACGCAGGCTGAATGCAATCTGACTTTGCTGGGACTTTTTGGGCTTGAGGATCCACCACGTGCAGATGTGGGAGATGCAATTCAACAGTGCACGGCGGCCGGTGTTGCCGTGATCATGCTCACCGGCGATCATCCAGCAACTGCAATGGCCGTTGCGAATCAAGTTGGTTTGAGAACACCAGATGATCTCGTGATTACCGGTGACCAATTACCAAATGATGATCGTGAACTTGCTGATCTCGCCTCCAAGCACGGCACGATCATTGCCCGCGTTACTCCAGAAGACAAACTAAGAATTGCTAAAGCCCTACGTGCACATGGAGAAGTTGTGGCCATGACTGGAGATGGGGTGAATGATGTTCCTGCGCTCGTAGCAGCCGATGTTGGGATTGCTATGGGTGCCTCGGGTACCGATGTTGCTCGCGAAGCCGCTGATTTGGTGCTACTGGATGACCATTTTAAGTCGATTGTTATGGGAATAGCTCTGGGCAGAGTGACATTCCAAAATACGAGAAAGTTCCTGACTTACCACCTGACGGCGAATATCTGTGAACTCATGCCATTCGTTGTCTGGGCTGCCACGGGAAGTTCGATCCCTTTGGCAATCGGAGTTTTACAAATCCTTGCGATCGACATTGGCACAGACTCATTCTCCGCCGTTGCACTTGGCGCTGAGCCACCAAATAGGAAAGTGCTTTCACAACCACCGATCACTGGTCGACTCGCAAACCGGACAGTTCTGAGGCGGGCATTTGGATTCTTTGGCCCGATCGAATCTGGGATAAGCCTGTTCGCCTTCTTTGCATCCCTCTATGTTCTGGGCTGGAGAGTAGGAGACTCGACTCAAGGACCCGCCGTCATGTCAGCATCAGGAGCTGCATTTCTCGCCATTATTTTCGGGCAAACCGCGAATGCCTTCGCCTGTCGAAGCAGCAGGTTTACGCCTTGGCAACTGGGTTGGTTCACGAATCCCCTCCTTTGGCCAGCAACTTTCGTAGCAGTAGCCATCTCGTTTAGCCTGATCTTCATTCCGACATTGAGCGAAGCACTCAAGCAATCTTCACCGCCACTCATCGGATGGGTTGTCGCGCTTAGTTCAATACCAATCGTGCTGGGATCGGATGCCTTGGCAAAGTTGCGTTATTCCCGCCATTCCTAGGTCAATGCCCAGTCCTTGGCAGCAACTCACCGAGCATCAAATGCGCTCCGCATGAGATTCTCTTATCTGCTTCACCCCATTTGTCACACCGCACTTACACCTACTCCTGAGAAATGAGTAAGCGATGAATCTAGAACAACTTGAAAAGGTTCGCCACGGGGCAGGATTCATCGCGGCGCTGGATCAAAGCGGTGGTAGCACACCTCACGCCTTAGAACTTTATGGAATCGACTCCGCTAGCTATTCCGATGAAAACGAGATGTTCAATCTCATGCATGAGATGCGCAGTCGAATCATTACAAGCCCAAGTTTCACGGGCTCACAGATCGTGGCATCGATTCTTTTCAAGCGCACGATGGAAGATCAAATCGAGGGAATATTTACTGCCGACTACTTATGGCAAAAGAAGCAGGTCGTTCCCTTTCTGAAAATCGATAATGGGTTGGCAGAAAAGAACAATGGCGTCCAACTTATGAAACCAATTCCTGAATTGGCTGATCTACTTGACCATGCCAAGCATCACCGGATTTTCGGGACCAAGATGCGCTCCCTGATTCACGAGGCCGACATCGTGGGGGTAAACGAAGTGGTGGAACAGCAATTCATCACAGCCTCCCGGGTTTCCAGATCCGGACTCATCCCAATCATTGAGCCAGAAATCGAAATTCATAGCCCAGAGAAAGGCCACGCTGAGGAACTCCTCCGCGATGCTCTAGTCGCACAACTGGACATGCTCGATGCTGAATCTGCAGTGGTACTTAAACTCACGTTGCCGAATATCGACAACTTCTATTCCGAACTCATCGGGCATCCACGGGTCCTTCGGGTAGCGGCACTGTCAGGTGGATATAGCAGACAACAAGCCTGCACTCTTCTCCATCGCAATCGAGGCATGATTGCAAGTTTCTCCAGGGCTCTGACTGAGGGACTGCGCGTGGATCAATCTGATGAAGAGTTCAATCGCCTTCTTTCGCATTCAATCGAAAGCATTAACTCTGCATCAACCTCCTAGCTGATAAGAGCTGAGGCTTGCACCCATTGCAGGCGCATGCCCAAAGTGTCTTCTGGGTGAGTTACCGCTAGAAGTTCAGACTGTTCCTGAACACGGATTCCTGCCGCAGCTAACCGAACACAGGTGTCTGCCAAATCCGGCACCGAAATACACCAAGAGTGCAAAGTATCGCGGGAAGTGTCGGCAGCATCGCGCTTGAGAAGCCTGATCACTACATCGTTAACACGTAAATCAATAAGTTCTTCGCCTGCATTTCTGGGCAAATCAGCAACCTCAGACGTTTCAATAACTGCGCTGAGAATCTCTGCTGACTTCACCGGGTTCGCAACAGACATCGTGAGCCATCCCAGCTGGGCACCCTTGACCACACTGCCCTCACGAACAGGCATGACCATATCGGGATTGTCTCGTGGGTCATTTGTGAATTCGGTATCCGTTAACTCGATGAGTAACCCTGCAGTGTCTGCAGGATGCATGAAGAAATGCCTCCCAGGAAGATCAACGCCAGTGATGCGGACCTCGTCGCGGCGCAGCAAAATATCGGTTTTCCAAATGTCTTGAATGGTCCAGGCCACTGAATGCAATCCCGATCCATATTTGGCAACGAACGAGCCCAACTGTCCGACATCGTCAACAGCTGCAAAAATACAAATTGGTGTCGTGCCCAGCCAGATCATTTCCGAACGCGCACCCGACTCTTCGGACACGCCTGCAGCGTTACTCCCGCCGGTAAATGGGATGCCTTGCACTTGGCGCATGCCTGATTCCACGTGAACGGCGCCAAGAACTTCGGAAAGCCAGGTTGCATAGTTATCTGCTGGCCTGGCAGCCAGTCCGAGCCGGTGGAAGTGTCCAGGTTGCACTGGTACGGATGTGCCTGATGGTGTCTGGGTCATGAAAGTGCTCCTGTCAGTTTCGCAGTGTTCAAAGATTAGGCGCTATCCGCACTTGAAGTGGCCAGATCCACGGATAAGGGCTAAAGACCCTACGAAAACTAACGAAATATTGGCAAAGTCGAAGTGCGAATTGTTCGCCAAGAATCGGGAGGTGCGCCATGCGCGCTAGAAACATGCATCACGCTGGAATCGGAGCTATTCCATTGGTGGTGGCAGTTGATTTTCTCGAATCACGGATTTGGAAGTTGGAGCACGTCACAGACGAAGCAGGCCAGCGAATTACAGCAGCCACCCCGTGGGGAATTCACAAGCTCCACAGTAAAAAAGTTGACGCTATCGAAATGTATTCCTTAAAGGCCGATCCAGAGTATTGGGCCGCACTTGCTCACTAGGTTTCTACCGCCACCGACATTGTCTTATTGGGTCACGGCAAGGGCAAAGCAAATGCCAGCCATCTCTTTGCGGGGTATCTCGAGGTACACCACAAAGACATCGCCCAGCGAATTCAGGGCGAGATTCGTTGTGACATCGATTCGATCACTGATGCCCAACTCGTTCAGATCGGTCGAGACTTCTTTGAGCGGCTAGACGTTTTGTCATAGCGGCTGAATCGAAAGCCTTCCTGTCTTACAACACCTTGGATAGGAAGGCTTTCGTACGCTCATGCGAAGGGTTGTTTAACACGTCACGTGGGCGACCAGTTTCAACAACCATGCCATCGTCCATGAACACTAAGTTGTCGCCCACTTCTCGAGCGAAACCCATTTCGTGGGTGACAACGATCATGGTCATTCCGTCCACTGCGAGTTGGCGCATGACGTCTAGGACTTCACCTACGAGTTCTGGGTCAAGAGCCGAAGTGGGTTCGTCGAAAAGCATGAGTTTTGGTTCCATTGCTAGGGCGCGAGCAATGGCAACTCGCTGTTGTTGCCCTCCTGACAGCTGACGCGGATAGGCGTCTGCCTTACCTACGAGCCCAACTCGATCTAGGAGTCGCATCGCCCGCTCCCGCACTTGGGCAACAGGCTCTTTGCGAACCCGTACAGGTGCTTCCATCACGTTTTGTAAGACGGTCATGTGCGGAAAGAGATTGAATCTCTGGAAGACCATGCCAATTTCGCGACGCTTCTTTGCCGCATCGCGATCTTTGAGCTCGTAAAGTTTGTCGCCGTGCTGGCGATAACCCACAAGTTCTCCATCAACAGAGAGTCGGCCACGGTCAATCTTTTCCAGGTGATTGATACAGCGCAAGAAGGTTGACTTTCCCGACCCAGACGGCCCAACGATGCAGAACACTTCGCCTCGTTGAACTTCAAGATCGATACCTTTAAGAACTTCTAAGGATCCAAAACTTTTGTGAACGCCTTCGCTTTTCACCATCGGAATGTTCATCGCACTCCCCCATGGGCATCAAGAAGTGTCGAAGAAGGTGGAGTTGGCGGTTGGGAATGGAACCTAAAAATATTAAGGCGTAGCCGTTGTAAAAATGTCGGTGGCTTCTCGTTGCTCGAACCTCGCCCATAGTGACGTTCAATGTAGAACTGACCAGTGGTGAGAACTGAAGTCAAGATTAGGTACCAAATACTGGCCACGATGAGCAGCGGAATCGTTTGGTAAGTACGGGCGTAAATCTGTTGAGTGTTGTAAAACAGCTCAGGCATCGCAACGACGGAGACCAATGACGTGGTCTTGAGCATGCTAATCACTTCATTGCCTGTCGGTGGAATAATTACCCGCATCGCTTGCGGAAGTACGATTCTGCGCATCGTTTGCGCGCGACTCATGCCCAGCGCAGATGACGCCTCAACCTGGCCTTCATCAACTGATTGAATACCGGCACGGGAAATTTCAGCCATATAGGCAGCTTCATTTAGCGCAAGCCCAAGTAGGGCAGCGACAAATGGGGTGATGACTGAATTCGTGTCCCACGAAACAAAGGTTGGACCAAAAGGAATACCTAGAGAAATATTTGGAACCAGCACGGCAAGGTTGAACCAGAAAATTAACTGCACAAGCACTGGTGTTCCGCGGAAGAACCAGATGTATCCGTAAGCGACGTTAGACAGTAATGGATTAGGTGAAAGGCGCATCACCGCAAGCACTACACCCAAAATGATTCCAACGATCATGGCTACAACCGTGATCCAGATTGTTGCCCAGACTCCTCTAAGAATCATGTTGTTGAACAGATTGGCGGCGATCACATCCCATTCGAAATTCGGGTTTGTCACCGCCATATTGATGAACATCGCAACCAGAACGAAAATGACTGCAGTGGCTACCCATCGGCCACGGTGGCGCACAGGTATGGCCTTGATCGACTCAGTGTGTAGCGGCTGCGTCACTTCAGACTCCTTACCTGTTTCTAGCGTTGCACTCAGAGAAAGCGATGGTGGGCGCCACCGAAATAGCGCCCACCATCATTGCAAATCAAACCTTTGGATTAACTTCCGAGGTTGTGATCATGCTGGTTGAAAGGTTGTATTTGTCAGCGATCTGCTTGTAAATACCGTTGTCGATCAACTTCTGGAAGGCGGCTTGCAAGGCCGGAGCCAATTTGCTTTCCTTTGTTGTGAGGGCACCGAGTATGACTGGGTTGAGCAGCGCGCCTGCAGGAACTTCAAACTTTCCGTTTGAGTTCTTTGCAATGTCACCTGCGTTGCCGCTGTCAGAAACGAGAGCATCCACGCGACCGCTTTGGAGCGCGATTGGCATTTGATCGGAAGCAGCGATCACGGTGATCGATGCTTCTGGCTTTCCAGCCGCCTTGCAAGCTGCATTGAGCTGCGGTGCTGAGACGGTCTCTTGCGTGCTGCCCTTAAGTACGCCGACCTTGGTGCCACAGATTGACAGGTCCAACGCAATGGCCTTTGGATTGCCAGTTGGCACTACGCCAGCATCGCCAGAGTTGAGGTAGGAGGCGAAGTCAACTTGCTTCAGTCGTTCAGCATTCACGGTGAATGAGGAGATGCCGGCTTCATAGCGCTTACTGATGACCGAAGGAATGATCGAGTCAAAGGAAGAGTTCTTAAACTCAGGAGTCAGACCCATCAGCCCTGCTGCTGCAGTGGCTAAGTCAATGTCAAAGCCAGTAAGAGTGGTGCCGTCGGCCTCGGTGTATTCAAAGGGTGGGTAACCAAGTTCTGTGCCGA
>Ga0114958_10001414_pt1 | contig 18974 bp, 9 predicted proteins | sample C_130208_EF_Meta_FD_89577 | JGI IMG/M metagenome (GOLD analysis project Ga0114958, IMG submission 89577) | Freshwater microbial communities from Lake Croche, Canada to study carbon cycling - C_130208_EF_MetaG | ecosystem: Environmental > Aquatic > Freshwater > Lake | place: Lake Croche, Canada...
GGTGGAGTAAACCCAAAGTTATTAAAAGCTTCACACGTAAATAAATCGCCTATTATTGTAGTAACTGTAGTTGCAGGAGCTCCAGTAATATTAATATCTCCAGCCCCTGTAAATCCTAAAAAGGAAACTAATGATCTTAAATCGACAAAAGAAGGTTCGGTCGGAATAGATAACGTACCATCTCCCATTGTTAAGGCTCCTGCACAGGTAAGAATTCTACCATCAAGATTTGTTGCGATCCCTACAGCCATTGCCCCAGCGCGGGAGACGCAATTTCCTTTCATTTCATTAGTTGCTCCAATACTCATTGCACCGGTAGCCAACCAAAATATATTATTGGCTTTAGCACCATTAATTAAATTCATTTTCACCCCGATTCCAGTATTGATAGCTGCATTGGCTTTATAAATAAATTTTGCATTGGGATCGCCTAAGCCGTCAAATGTAATTACCGCTCCTCCAATAAAATTAATTGCTTCCCCTTCATAATAAGCACCAGGATATAATGTCAATGCTAAATTGGAGTAATTGGCTTGGTAATCATTTGAAATGGGTTGTTCACCTGGAGTTTGAATACCAGTGGCATAATGAGTATGTTCTATAGAATTATACTCTGTAGTTCCAATGACAAAATAGTTATCTAAATCGTGAATAAGAACATCTAAGTCCATTAAAATATATTCTACAGTTGAAGCTTTATACATGCTAACTTTGCCCTCATAAAAAGTTAAGAATAAAAACCTTAATTTTAATTTATGAAAAAGAGGCTTAACTAATACTGCGGGTTTTATTTGCATATCCAGAGCTTTCTTTTTTCTCTTTTTTTGTTTTGGAAAATATTAGTTATTTGGATATAGTTTGCAAAATTGCAATCTTTGTACCTCTATAAATTGACGTTTTTTTGTCAAATGCTCAATGTATCAAGAATGAAATTAAGAAGTTAATGCAATTAAAAAACGATTGCATTATTTTACAATAGGCTTGAACTTTGATTGTTGGGAAAATATCGGGAAATAGCAATAAATAAAAACCGTAATATCTTTAATAATAGATAATTACGGTTTTTTAATGTGGAGTCGCCGGGAATCGAACCCGGGTCCAAACAAGCAACTAAAAGGCTTTCTACGCGTTTATTTCCTGATTGAATTTTCGATACTGTGTTTGACCAGAAACAGTCGCACAATACTTATCCTCTTAATTTCGAAATCCGCCCGAAGCTTACGAAAATCTAGGTTTAAATTTACGATTCACCTGTATCGACCGCTATAAACCAAAGCTTTCGAGGTAAATCCTGCTCTCCTATCTGATAGGAGCGAGGCTAATCTTACTATGATTCAGATTATGCAGCAAGAGCGTAGTTTCCTTCGCCGTGTATGTGTTTTGAAACCTTTTATTTACGAGAATTGTCCCAGTTCTCGACGTGCTTACTTTTCAATTCGACTTGCTGTCAAAACCAGTCGACCCCAAATACTATTTCTACAACTTCAAAAACTATTCCAAAATTGAGTTTGCAAATGTAATCCTTTTAAATGGGAATTCATCATTGTCTAAAAGCGGATTATGCTACTTATTCCTCTTTTTCTTCATCAAAGAGATGAAAGGGATAATCGCCAAATAAAGCGGATAATTTTCGAACATTATAAGTGCTTCTCGAAAACTTATTTGACAATGCAATTATGGTAACGTTTTCTTTTATTAATGGCACATAGGATGAGGTGTTTCCATGCCACCAGCCATTATGATAGAACATAGTCTGACCTGTTTCCCAATTAATCATTCGTATTCCCAGTCCATAATTTTTTTGACCTTTATGCTCATTGCTGTAGCCTGTATATACTTGTTTCAGTAAACTAGGTTCCAGAAAAGTAGCAGCACTTCTTGCTCGATCTAATTTTAATAAATCTCGCGGCGTAGAATAGATATTTTTGTCTCCATAAATAGCATCTAAAAAATCCATCCCAATTTCGACTCTATTTCCTTTATAGGATGGAGCCACCTTTTTTCGGTCTTTATCATAATCCATTACAAAAGTATTTTTCATTCCAAGGGGATCAAAAATCATTTGCTTCATGGCTTCTTTGTATGTCAAACCGGTTGTTTTTTCGATAATCAAAGCCAAAATGGCATAATTAGTATTACAATAGGCAAAACGAGTATTTGTTTTAGATTCTAATCCAATATTCTTGGTAGTCAAAAGTGTTAAAATGTCCTTATTGGTAAGTGTTTTATGTCGGTCCCAAATGTCTTTTTTATCGGTAAAATAAGAGTAATTGCGCATACCACTTCGATGGTTTAGCAAGGTTCGAACGGTAACTTCGGGAAAGGGGAATTTCTTTAAAATCGTATTTACTTTTTGATCTAAATCAATTTTTCCTGCATTTATTAATTTCAAAACAGCCGTTGCTGTAATTACTTTGCTAACGGACGCAAGATGAAGAGGAGTGTCGGCTGTAATTAAAGTTTTATCTCTAAAATTGGAATAGCCTTCATATTTTTCAAATATAATTTGGCCGTTTTTTGCAACAAGAAAACTACCATTTAAATTCTTATTAGGCCAGTTTTTATTGTAAAATGATTCAATACGTTTTTGGGTTGAATTTATATATTCAGGGGAAAGTTTAGGACCTTCGTTTGTTAATGGCAACATTTTTGGTAATGCATTTTTTGAATTTTCTGCATTAATAGTTTGTTTCGGCTCAAATTTTTTGCACGAACTTAAAACCAAGAATAGACAGACTAATTGTATTATATTTGTGTTTTTTATAAAATTCATAGGGAGTGTTTCTAGAAAAACAAATATATAGAATCAAACTCTTTTCACTCTCTTATTTTTTGAAAAACTTAACATTATTTTTTGTTATGTATTTAAAATGATATTTTTAAATCACTGGTAATCAGTAGTTACGGTTTGTTGATTTTGAATATGTTATAAAAAATAGAAATTTATTTATTTTTTATTGTTATATTTGTAACAATAACAATGTAATAAGTTACAATATAAACAAATGTATTTTAAGATTATGAAATTCGGAATTATTAAAGAAAGAAAATCCCCACCAGACCGAAGAGTTGTTTTTTCGCCAGACGAATTAGCGAGAATAAAACAGCTTTATCAGGGTGTAATTGTCAAAGTTGAAGGTTCTGATATTCGTATTTTCTCCGATGAAAATTATCGAAATATGGGTATAGAAGTTACAGAAAATATTAACGACTGTGATGTTTTTTTCGGAGTAAAGGAAGTTCCAGTAGAAGCATTAATTCCAAATAAATCCTATTTCTTTTTTTCACACACCTTAAAAAAGCAACCTTATAACAGATTATTATTGCAAGCATTATTAGAAAAAAACATCGATTTTTATGATCATGAAACTATCGTTGATTCTCATAATCGAAGACTAATAGGTTTTGGTAAATATGCAGGAATTGTAGGTACTTATAATAGTATTCGTGCGTTTGGAATAAAATTTGAATTGTTCAAATTACCAAAAGCTGAAACACTTTCCGGAAAGGAAGTTTTACTAGCTCATTTGAAACGCCTGATTTTACCGCCTTTAAAAATTGTTATTACCGGAACAGGAAAAGTGGGAAGCGGAGTAAAAGAAGTATTGGACGCCATCAAAATAACAGAAGTTTCAGTTGAAAATTATTTGAGTAAAAACTATGCACAAGCCGTTTATACTCAGATAGATGTATTGGAATACAACAAACGAAAAGACGGTCAAGTACTGGATTTTAATGATTTTTGTCAGCATCCAGAAGAATATGTTTCTGATTTTGAGCGATTCACAAAAGTGTCTGACATTTATATTACGGGTCATTTTCATGCCAATGAAGCACCAATAATTCTTAGCAGAGAAATGCTTCAGGCCAACGATTGTAAAATAAAAGTGGTTGCTGATATTTCCTGTGATGTTAATGGTCCGATAGCCTGTACGCTAAGATCGTCCACTATTGCGGAACCAATATATGGCTATTTGCCAAGCGAAAACAGTGAAGTAGATGTGTTTCATCCTGCAGCTATCGTAGTGATGGCAGTAGATAACCTACCTTGTGAATTACCAAAAGATGCAAGCGAAGGTTTTGGAGAAATGTTTATGGAGCATGTAATCCCCGCTTTTTTTAATGGAGATAAAGACGGTGTTTTGCAACGATCAAAAATGACTGAAAAAGGGAAACTTACGCCTCGATATAGCTATTTGCAAGACTATGTGGATGGAAAATAAGATGTAAGTAAAAGTGTTTATTATTTGTAAAAAGCTTCTCGTTTGGGAAGCTTTTTGTGTTTTTATAAAAAATGTTTTTATATTTGAAAAACCAATTTTTTCTAATTTGAAATTCTTTACTTTTAAAATAATACTTTTCTTTAGCTTATCATTTCAACTTTTTTCTCAAGAGTTGCTCCCTTTTGTCGAAAATTATAATAAATCTAATTATCAAGGAGACAATCAAATTTGGAATGTCACCCAAGGGAATGATAGCGCTATGTATTTTGCTAATAATCATTATTTAATGCGTTATGATGGTGTAAAATGGGAGAAATATACTCTGCCAAATAAAACAATCATTCGTTCCATTATGGTAGATGGCGATAAAATTTATTCGGGTTCTTATAAAGAATTTGGATATTGGTATCGAAAAGAAGGTGCAATGAAATACATTTCGATTTCGAATAAAAAGAATGTTTTTGAAGATACCGAAAATGAAGAATTTTGGAAGATTTTCAAGTTTAATAATAATATTTACTTTCAATCTTTCAACGGTTTTTTTGTTTATGATGGCAAATCTATAAAGAAAACAAAACTTCCATTCCTTATTTCATATTGTTTTCCTATTGAAAAGGAGATCTTAGTTGCCTCTGTGGAAAAAGGTCTTTTTAGTCTGAAAAATTCCCGTTTGGAGAAAGTAAAAGGCTGTGAAAGTTTAGAAAATAGTGTGATACATGCTATTGAAAAAAACAAAAATGAACTTTATATTTTTACTAAAAAAAAGGGGGTGTTTGTTTTAAAAAATGGGGTTTTAAATCCATGGAAAAACCCATTAAATGAAACCCTTAAAACGGCAATTGTAAATGCGGCAAAGTTCATTAAAAATAATAAATTAATTATCGGAACGGCAAGTAATGGAGTTTATATTATTGATTTAAACACAAATTCAAACCTCAATATCAATCGAAATAATGTATTGATGAATAATTCTATTTTGAGTATTGGTCAAGACAGAGAAAACAATATATGGTTGGGTTTAGATAATGGAATTGCTCATGTTGAAGTTAATTCTCCTATTTCTATTTTTTATGATAACTCGGGTTCTTTGGGTTCTGTATATTCTGTTGTGGCAGCGGATAATAGTTACTTAATGGCTTCTAATCATGGTATATTTAAATATTCAAATAAGCATTTTTCATTGGTACCAAATACTCAGGGTCAGGCTTGGAATATTGGTAAAATTAACAACAAATTTCTAATAGGTCATAATGAAGGAACATTTGTATATGAAAATGGTTTGTTTTCTAAATTAAATGACATTAATGGGGGTTGGAATTTAACCAAAAGTGGCATAAATAATTCTTATTTACAAGCAACTTACAGTGGGGTTTTACTCTATAATGATTTAAATGATTTGTCTAAAAAAATTATACTTAAAGGGATTTTTAAGCCTATAAAATATGTAGCACAAAATCGTAAAAATGAAATATGGGCAGCAGATAATTATAGAGGATTATATCGAATTGTGTATAATGACGCTTATGAAACCACAAAAGTAGAAAATGTAACCCAAAAGTGTAAAATAGCCAGTGATTTTGGTGTAAAAATATTTGAATTTAGAAACGAAGTTCTTTTTTTAATTCATAATTCTTGGTTTACTTATAATTCGATATCGAAACAGTTGGTTAAAAATCAGTTGTTTAATAGTTTTTTTAAAAACATATCCGATATAGTTCCTATAGATGATAATAATTTTATGGTACTTCAAGAAGGGGTTTTATTCCATATTAATGTCAATGATAATCGATTTGTATGGAATAGTATCCAAGATAAATATTATAAAGGAAAAATCATAAACGATAATTTAAAGATTTTTAAAAATAACAACCATTACTTACTAAATCTTGATGATGGATTTATTTCATTTGATTTAAATAATAAAATTAGAAAAAGTCCTAAAATAACAATTGAAGCTTATAACAATGGTATTTTGGTTGAAAATAAATCCAAAATAAAATACAACTCGGAACTAAAAATAGTTGTTATTTCAGGTGTTTATGGAATAGAAAAGCCAAGATTATTTTATAAAATTAAAGAATCTAATAATTTTATTCCAATAATTGAAGGTTCGATTATTTTGAATAATTTAAATAGCGGGAGCAATTCAGCTGAAATATATTATCATGATGGTTTGCATTACGTAAATATTAAAGGTTTTGATTTTACAGTTTTAAAACCTTGGTATTATTCCTTTTGGATGATGATGTTGTATTTAGTTGTAATTGGTACGATTTTATTCTTGTATTATAAGTGGAATAAAATGCGCTACATTCAAAAAATTGAATTGCAAGAGGGAGAATTGAAACATCAAAATAAAATTCTAGAACTTGAATTGAAAGCTCAAAATGAATTGAATGTTCAAGCTTCTGAAAAACACGCTCTTGAATTAGAAATCCAAACAAAAGCTTCGGAAGTTACTGGTAAATCATTGTCCATTGCAAAACAAAGTGAAATGATTGAAAATATCCAGAAAATTTTAGATATGGAAATAGATTTCAATAAATTGAAAAGCGAAATAAAAAAGGCAATTAAAACCAATGCAATAAATAAGAATGAATGGGAAACATTTGAATCCAACCTACATCAAATTCATAACGAGTTTATAATTAAAATTTCAAAGAAATATTCAAATCTAACTTCCAAGGATATTAATCTATGTATTTATTTAAAAATGAATTTGTCTTCAAAAGAAATCGCTCCCATGATGAACATTTCTTTCCGAGGTGTTGAATTACAACGCTATCGATTAAGAAAGAAATTGAATTTGGTACAAGATGAAAATCTCTCAAAATTCTTATTGTCCATATAAGTACAGTAACCACTTGGCTCTTTTTTTCTGCTTTTCTTTAGTTTAATTTATATTAAGATTACATCATCACTACATCAAAAAACCGTTAATAGCACACATATTCCCTTCTAAATCATTAAAAACAGTGCTAAATTGTTTTTAATGTAAATTGATGTGTTTGTGTAGTAATCCTGTTTGTATCACTATAACGTTGTAATTATCTAATTTGGCTGTACTAACTTTTACAAAATTAACTTATGAGAAATTTTATTTTTAGCTTTTTAGCCATCATTCTCCTTCCAGCAATGATGTTTGGACAAGTAATTAAAGGAAAGGTGACAGATAAAAATGGAATTGGAATTTCTGGTGCAGTCTTAGTTGCTCCCGATTCAAGAACCACTGTTTCTTCCGATTTTGATGGAAATTTCAAAATTAATGCCAAAATTGGGGAGTTTCTTAAAATTAGTATGGTTGGTTTTAATGGGGTTTCCATAAAAGCTACTTTGGAAACTATGGCAATTACTTTGCAAGAATCGAAAGATATGGAATTGAAAGAAGTAGTTGTTATTGGATATGGAACGGCAAGAAAACGGGATTTAACAGGTTCCATTGTAAAAGTAGAAGGTAAAATTATTGCAGACAAACCCAATACAAATCCAGTAGCATCCTTACAAGGTAGAGTTTCTGGATTATCAGTTGTGAATTCTGGAGAACCTGGTGCAGAACCGGATGTTAGGATTAGAGGAACTGTTAGTAGATACAATACAAAACCATTGTATGTTGTGGATGGTATTTTTACGGATAACATTAATTTTATCAATTCTAATGACATTGAGTCCATGGAAATATTAAAAGATCCCTCTTCATTAGCAATTTTTGGGGTTCGTGGTGCAAATGGAGTTATTATTATTACATCCAAAAGAGCTAAAGCAGGGAAAACGACCATAAACTATAACACAACTATGGGAGTTAAATCGATTGTTTCTAAACCATCAATTGCCAATGCTTCTCAATTTAAAATGCTTTATGATGAACAAAGAGTAAATGAAGGAGCTTCGCCTTACGCTTATTATGATAAATTCACTGGAAATACAGATTGGATTAATGCCATTTCTAATGATAATGCTTCTGTTGTAAATCATAACGTGAGTGTTTCTAATGGAACGGATAAAAACAAGTTTTATCTAGGAGTTGGTTATGTTTCCGAAGAAGGATTAATTGATTATGAAAAGTATAAAAAATTCACCTTCAATTTAAACAATGAATTGCAAGTTTCGGATGCCATCAAAGTTGGTGTTGGTTTTAGTGGTGTTGATGCCAGACCTGCCCAATTACATTCTTTTGGATCTGCTTTAAATGCTACTCCAATTGTTGATCCTTATAATTCAACTATAGGAGCTTATAATCAATTGCCAGTTCAAATTGGAGGAGCGCAAATTGGTAATCCATTATTATATGTTGAAGGTACGCAAGGAACACAATTGAACAAAGAAACTCGATTTGTGGGAAATGTATTTATGGAAATAAAATTATTTAAGGATTTGAAATTTAGAGCGGCTTATTATGCCGATTTAGGATATAATAAAGGCAGAGGATATTCTCCCGCTTTTAATATTTATTCAGCCGAAACAGATCAACTTACCCTTGCAAGTGGAAGTTCTCAAACATCCGTAAATCAATATAGCAACAATTATGAAAAAACCCAACAAGATTATTTGTTAACTTATAATAAGACTTTTGGTAATCATAATTTAACTGCTATGGCGGGTTATACAAGATATTATTTTGGATTTGATTCAATAAGTGGTACAATTTCTCAGTATATAAATGGGGATCCAATTCCTAATGATAAAAGATGGTGGTATTTAAATGTATATCCTTTTGGAAATCCATCCACTAGTAGATCTTCTTCCAGTCAATATGAAAATGGTACGGTTTCTTATTTGGCCAGAGCATTATATAATTATGCTGGAAAATACATTCTTAATGCTTCTTTCCGTAGAGATGGTTCTTCTGCTTTCACAGGTACAAACAGATTTCAAAATTTCTGGTCTATGGGAGCTGCTTGGGATGTTACCAAAGAGGATTTCATGAAAGATCAAAAGATTTTTGACTCCTTAAAATTAAAAGGGTCTTATGGTGTATTAGGTAATCAATACAATTCCATTCAATACCCTTCCTATCCAAGTTATACTACTGGTTCTTCAGCGGTATTTGGTGAAACGTTAGTGCCAGCCTATATTTTAGCTTATAGATATGATAAGGATTTAAAATGGGAAACCATCACTTCCTATGAAGGTGGATTAGAAGTGGGAACTTTAAATAATAGATTAAAATTGGAAGCCAACTATTTTGATAAAACAACCAATAATTTGTTGACTTATGTCGCTAAGGGAACTGAAAATTTTTATATAAATGCAGGAGAAATTTCAAACAAAGGATTTGAGTTTTCGACTTCGTGGAATGATAAAGTAAATGACGATTTTCAATATTCAATAAACGGAAATATAACCACTTTGAAGAATAAAGTAAAATCAGTTTATTTAGGGAATTTTCAAGTTTTTGATGGTCCTTCTATTTTAACCGCAGGTTCTCCAATTGGATCTTTTTATGGGTACATTGTTGAAGGAGTTTATCAATCCTATACCGATGTTCTGAAATCTACACCAAGTGCTTTGGGAGATTATGGACCTGGAGATTTGAAATTTAAAGATGTAAATGGTGACGGAAAAATTACACCTGACGATAGAACAATAATAGGAAATCCAACTCCAGATATTATGTACGGCATGTCACTAAGTGCTACTTATAAAAACTTCACACTTTCAACTGATTTACAAGGGGTTTATGGGAATGAAGTATGGAGAGATTGGGGTAATGGTTCCACTTTTGCTCAATTTAATTATAGAACGGAAAGAATGGACCGATGGACAGGAGCGGGAACTTCAAATTGGGAACCAAGATTGAATGATGGTTCAGGGTATAATAAACAAAATTCAACCTATATGATTGAAGATGGAAGTTATATTCGTTTAAGAAATGTTCAATTAGCCTATGATTTTGACTCTAAATTATTGAATAAATTCTCTATTCAAGGATTGAAATTGTTTATCAATGGACAAAATCTTATTACATGGAAAAATAATTCTGGTTTTACACCTGAGGCTGGTGGCTCTCCTATTTCATTTGGTAGAGATTCTGGAGGATATCCTCTTCCTGCAATTACAACTTTAGGTTTAAATGTTACTTTTTAATTATACAAAAATGAGACATATGAAAAATTATAGATTTATCATTAAATTATCACTTATAGCCACATTGGCTTTGCCTACTATTAATTCTTGTAACGACGCAGACTTTTTGGATATGAAACCTTTAGGTGTAGCTGCTAAGGGAGATTTAACTTCTGGTGGTTTTGAAGAACAAGCTTTTGGATTGTATGGAAAAATACGTACACAATTTGGTGTTACAGACTGGAATCGCTATTGGTTTCAAAGCATTCGATCCGATGATGCTGCAAAGGGAAGTAACCCCACAGATGCCGCTACATTAGGAAATGTGATGGATAATTTTCAATACTCAGCAACAGAATTTTCAGGAAACTGGGATGGTCATTTTGGCTTAATATATGCTTGTAACGATTTAGTAGCGGATGTGGAAAATTCAGGATTAACAGACCAAGGAAGTTTAACAAATGAGGCTGAGGCCAAAGCAATACGAGCTTTTGCTTATTTCGATTTGCGTCGCGATTTTGGAGAAGTTCCAATTATATTAAATGTTATTGTAACCCCAAGCGATGGTGTTAAGGCAAAAAACTCTATTGCCGAAGTAGATGCCCAAATCATTAGCGATTTAGAATTTGCGGTGCTAAATTTACCTGTAAGTTGGCCTGCATATCCAGGTAGAGCTACAAAAGGATTTGCAAATAGCCTTTTAGCAAAATTATATTTATACCAAGGAGATTGGAAAAAATCACTTGCAAAAAGTGAAGAAGTAATCAAATCAGGTCAATATTATTTGGTTCCTTCCTATGAAACTTTATTTTCTCAGGCTGGAAACAATTCAAGTGAGTCTGTTTTTGAAGTACAATTTTTAGCAATGGGAACGACCTTTTACACTAACAATTATTGGGAATCACAAGGGGTTCGAGGTACTGGTGCTTGGGATTTAGGATGGGGTTTTAACGTTCCTACCACAAATTTAATTAACGCCTACGAAGCTAATGATCCAAGAAAAGCTGCTACAATTCTTTATTCTGGACAAAGTGATGGCTATGGAAACATTCTTCCAGAAAGTCCTCCTTTAGACCAATTGTATTGGAATAGAAAAGCATATACTCTAATAGCTGAAAGAACTAAATATGGTGAAAATAAAAATTACTGGGAAAATATAAAAATAATAAGATACGCAGATGTTTTGTTAATGGCTGCAGAAGCTGCAAACGAAGATGGAAATACAGCACTAGCCGCAAGTTATTTAGAACTAGTTCGTCAAAGAGCTAGAGGAGGAAATAATAGTGTTTTACCTATTGTTTCAGGAGGTCAATCCACTTTAAGAACGGCCATTAAGCAAGAAAGAAGAATCGAATTTGCATTGGAAGGCGAACGGTTTTATGATTTAGTAAGATGGGGAGATGCATCAGCCGTTTTGGGAGGAAAAGGGTATCAGGATAAAAACAAATATTATCCAATTCCTCAAACAGCCATTGATCAATCTGGAGGGATTTTGGTTCAGAATCCTAATTATTAATTAACAATCCAATTTAATACCTAATAAAATGAAAATTAATAAATCATTTATAAAAATAACTTTTGGAATAGCACTTATTTCATTGTTTTATATAGGATGTCAAAATATGGATAGACCTGAATTAGGAGATTATCCAAAAGACGCCAATGCAGTTGGAGGTAATTTAAAGTTTTATGTTGCTTTTGATGGGACCACAACAAATTCATTGATGAATGCTGTGGATAGTATTCGTGCAAAATTCCCAACAGATAATCCTTTAGAATCAACAGATGGTATTTCAGGAAAAGCACTTCTAGGTGGAAGACCTAAATTGTTTGTTTCTTATTCAAAACCAAATGATTGGGTGGCTAACTCTCAAAGTTTTACAATTGCTTTTTGGGAAAAACATGGTGCTCCTACTCAAACCGAATTCGCTTTTAGTTTATTAACGGATAATTGGGCAAAATCGAATATGTTTTGTTTGTTTGAAGGGACTACTCTGTCTCCAATTATTAAATTTTATGTAGATGAGCAACCAGGTGAGAAATGGTTTGAATGGTTGAGTAGAGAAAAAGTCCCTGGGATATATGATGGAGAATGGCATCATTTGGCATTTGTTTATGATGGTTTAACATCGGGTCTAACTCTTTATAAAGATGGTGTTGCTTTCACAACAAAAAAATGGACTAATCATGGAAATATGAAATTAAAAGATTCTAATACGCTAGGTTTTAGAATTGGTGGTTCAGGAAATCCTTCTGAAGGATGGATGAATTCATGGTCTGGAAATTTAGACCAATTCCGAATGTATAGTTCGGCACTAACAGAAATAGAAGTCAAAGATTTATTTACAAATAAAAAATAATCATTATAAAACTTACCACAGAATTCTTTGGGAGGTTGACATTAAAAAATAGATATGAAAATACTTAAATTGTATTCTTTTGTTTTTTTGTTTTCAATTTTAAGCTGTAGCGATGCTGCAAAACCAGCTACTATAACAAAACCAAATCCACCAATAACACCTACAATACTAACCGATGAACAAGTATTGGATCAGGTCCAAAAAGACGCGATTAAATATTTTTGGGAATATGCAGAACCCAACTCCAAATTAGCTAGAGAGCGCTACCATACCGATGATCCCGGCAACGATGCAAATATTGTAACTACTGGAGGTTCTGGTTTTGGACTAATGACTATAATTGTCGGTGTTGATAGAGGTTTTATTCCAAGGGCAGAAGCAGTTTCAAGACTAAAAACAGCATTGAATTTTTTAGAAAATGCCGATCGATTTCATGGAGCTTGGCCCCACTGGATGAGTGGTTCAACAGGTCATGTAATCCCTTTTGGAACTAAAGATAATGGTGGCGATTTGGTGGAGACCTCTTTTCTATGTCAGGGTCTAATTACGCTTAGAGAATATTTTAAATCCGGAAATATCGAGGAAAAAGCTTTGGCTACTAAAGCAGATGATTTATGGAGAGGGGTAGAATGGGATTGGTACACAAAAGGAGAGAATACTTTATACTGGCATTGGTCACCTAGTTATGCATGGCAAATGAATTTTAAATTAGAAGGATATAATGAGTGCTTAATTACTTATGTTTTGGCAGCATCTTCTCCAACACATCCTATTTCTTCAGCAGCATATAAGCAAGGATGGGCACGAAATGGTGCTATTGTAAGCTTAGGATCTAAATATAATTTACCCGTAGTCTTAAACTATAATGGAGCATCAGGTAATGTTGGTCCATTATTTTGGTCGCATTATTCTTATTTAGGGATGGATCCAAATGGACTTACGGATCAATATGCTAATTATTGGACATTAACCCAAAATCATGCTAAAATCATCAATCAATATTGTGTTGCTAATCCTAACAAATGGGCAGGTTATTCAGAAAAATGTTGGGGATTAACAGCCAGTTATTCTAGGAATTCCGATGGGACAACCGGATATTCTGCACATCAACCCTTAAATGATTTAGGAGTAATTTCTCCAACAGCTGCATTATCTTCTTTTCCATATACGCCTGTGGAGAGCATGAAATTTCTTCATTATTTATACGATGAAAAAAAATCACTTTATGTTGGTGTTGCTGGTCCTTATGATGCTTTTTCGCCTCAATATAATTGGGTAACTCCCCGTTATTTGGCAATTGACCAAGGAACAATTGTTCCTATGATTGAAAATTATCGTTCCGGCTTAATTTGGAAATTATTTATGCAAGCGCCAGAGCCAAAAGTTGGTTTAACCAATCTTGGTTTTCATTCCACTAAACACGGATTTTAAAGAAAAACAACTATTCTAACCACCATCAATAATTGATTTTAAAAAATATAAGGAATGCAAAATAAACTACTAATTATATTCTCCATGGTTTCTGTTTTTGGCTACAGCCAAAATAACGAAGGGATTAAAACAGTTAAAATTAAACCCAAAGCGGAGTTTGTTGCCGAATTAATGTCAAAAATGACGGTTGATGAAAAAATTTATCAAACGGTTCAATTCACATCCGATGGCACAGTTACAGGTCCAAAATCTGGAGATAATTTTATTACAAGAATTCAACAAGGAAAAGTAGGATCTATACTTAATGCCACTGGAGCTAAAGAAACTAGAGAAATTCAACGCATCAATTTAGAGAATTCAAGGTTGAAAATTCCGTTGCTTTTTGGTCATGATGTAATTCACGGTTATAAAACGATTTTTCCAATTAATCTAGGAATGGCTTCTTCTTGGGATCCAAAAGCGGTTGAATTAGCGGCCAGAATTGCAGCAACCGAAGCTTCATCAGCAGGAGTTCATTGGACGTTTGCACCCATGGTCGATATTGCACGCGATCCAAGATGGGGAAGAGTTTCTGAAGGTTCAGGCGAAGATGGTTTCTTAGGGATCCAAATGGCCATTGCTAATGTTAAAGGTTTTCAAGGCGATGACTTATCAAAAAACAATACCATTTTAGCGTGTACCAAACATTTTGCCGCTTATGGTGCTGCCGAAGGTGGTAGAGATTACAATACCGTTGATTTATCGGAAAGAGTTTTAAGAGAAACTTATTTACCCGTTTTTAAGGCCACGGTTGATGCAGGTGTAAAAACATTTATGACTTCGTTCAACGAAATTTCGGGCGTTCCCTCAACGGCAAATAAATTTTTGCTTCGTGATGTTCTGAAAGGGGAATGGAATTTTGATGGAATGGTGGTAACGGATTATACTGGAATCAACGAAATGGTCGCTCATGGTTTTGCTTCAGATGAAAAAAATGCTGGTGAATTAGCTATGAATGCCGGAGTAGATATGGATATGGTGGGTGGTGTTTATATGAATTATTTAAAAAAATCGTATGAGGAAGGAAAAGTTTCTCTGACTCAAATTGATGATGCCTGCAAACGAATTTTAGATGTAAAATACGACTTAGGATTGTTCGAAGATCCGTTTCGCTATTCTGATGAAAAACGCGAGAAAGCAACCATTTATAAACCCGAATTTTTGAATGCAAGTTTAGAAATAGCCAAAAAATCATTGGTTTTATTAAAGAATAGCAACCAGATTCTACCCTTAAAAAACAACCAAAAAATTTCCTTTGTAGGGCCATTAGTTAGCGATGAATCCAATATTATTGGTTCTTGGGCTGCGCTTGGTGATAGAAGTGGTTTTGCCACAAGCGTAAAAGAAGGCGTTACGAATTACTTGAAAAATGCTTCGAATGTAACTTTCGACAATGGTGTAGAAATTAAAAGTACCAAAAGAGATTGGATTCAAAAAGCCCTTGATAATGCAAAGAATGCCGATGTGATTGTTGCCGTTATGGGCGAAAGTGAAAACATGACGGGAGAAGCAGGTTCTAAAACCAATATCGATTTACCAGGAATTCAAAAGGAATTTTTGGGGGAATTAAAAAAGCTAGGAAAACCAATTGTTTTGGTTTTATTAAATGGAAGACCATTGACACTTTCTTGGGAAAATGAAAACATGGATGCTATTTTAGAAGCATGGTGGCCAGGAACAAAAGGCGGTGATGCCATTGCTCAAACGCTTTTTGGAGCTAATAATCCAAACGGAAAATTACCAATGTCTTTTCCTAGAAATGTTGGACAACTACCTATTTATTACAATCATAAAAATACAGGAAGACCTTATTTAGGGAAATCAGATTCAGAACAAAAATACAAATCACGCTATACGGATGTTGACAATAGCCCCTTATTTTCTTTTGGATTTGGATTAAGTTATACCACTTTCGAATATTCTGACCTTAAATTATCTTCTGATAAAATCAAGTTTAATGAGAAATTAAAAGTGAGTGTGGAGGTAAAAAACACAGGAAATTTTGATGGACAAGAAGTGGTTCAACTTTATGTTCGTGACTTAGTTGGTTCTGTAACCAGACCAGTAAAAGAGCTCAAAGGATTTGACAAAATAGATATTAAAAAAGGAGAAACAAAAACTATTGCTTTCGAAATTTCTTCGGAGGATTTGAAGTTTTATAATCTCGAAATGAAACACGAAGCGGAAGCAGGCAAGTTTGAAGTTTTCGTGGGAGGAAATTCAGATACCGACATAAAAGCAGGTTTTGAATTATTAAAATAAGACAGAATCGGTAATTTAAATTGCCTTTTATGAAATATAAAAATATGATTGAGCACTAAGAGTAAAATTGGAGATTTATTCTTAGTGTGATTGCCAACCAGTTCTCTATAAAACTATTATTAAAAAACTATTTATTATGAAAAAAATTACACTTTTAGTTACCTTAATGGTATCTACATTGGGATTTTCGCAAGCGAATTTGCCCTTAACATTTACAAATTCTGACCAGCTATTTACTGGTCAAGGAGGATCATTAACATCTTTAGTGCCAGACCCTTCAGATGCGACAAATCAAGTTATGCAAATTGTAGGTGGAACTGACACTTGGGATAACTCCATATTTGCTCTTAGCACGCCAGTTAATCTTCAAGACAATGCTCATAACACGATTACTTTTAGAATTAAGCCTGTTGGTATTACTGGTGTTCGTCAGCACTTATTTAAATTTCAAGATCCAGGTGCATTAGAATACTTTTTCACTACTACAGATTCAGAGTGGCAAACGATAACTATTGATTATCCAGCAGGAAAAGTAGCTTATTCTACGGTAGTTATTTTTACAGATTCTGGTGCAGAAGGAAATGGTTATAATAATGCGGATACAGGAACCTATTTAATTGACGATATTGCAGGTGCTACTAACTTACCTTTTGTAGGTGCTGTTACTTTACCTCTTAGATTTGATGATCCTAATCAATTATTTACTGGAGGTAACACTACTACATCAATAGTGACAGATCCCTCAGATGCTACAAACAAAGTACTGCAAATAGATGGTTCAATTGCTGACGATTGGAACAACGCTTTATTAACTTTGGATCCAAAGGTGAATCTTTCAGATAATGCTCACAACGCTATTAGGTTTAGAATCAACCCAATTGGTATAACAGGTGTTCGTCATCACTTATTGAAATTTCAAGATGCGGGTAATGCCGAATTTTGGTTTGACACTACCGATTCAGGATGGCAAACGATTACGGCCGATTATGGATCAGGATTAGGAAGTTATCCAACGATAGTTATTTTTCCAGATGCAGGATCAGGTGCTACGGGTACTTATTTAGTGGATGATATTGAATTCGCAAGTCAATTATTGTTAGATGCTGAAGACGGTACTACTAATAAATTAGCAACACTAAATGTGATGGCAAATGGACCTGGACAAGCAAATTCGGATTTCGTAGTTGTAGATAATCCAAATATATCTGGAGTAAATAAAAGTGCTAAATGTGTTAAATTTACTCGTAGAACTTCAGGTAATGATGCAATGCCTTGGGGTGGTTTTTGGAGCTCTGTTTCAAATCCACGTCCTGACTTTACAACTAATAAATTTGTGCATGTTAAAGTATTGAAACAAAACACTTCTGATTTAAAATTTAAAATTGAAGGCGGAACTGCAGGAACTGTAGAACAGCTAAATACAAATTTATATACAACACCAGGCGAGTGGGAAGATATAGTTTTCGATTTTTCAGAAAAAACAGGTGCTTATCCAGTTGTGGGATTATTTCCTGATTTTGAAGATCCATTAACTGCTGGCTCAGACAGAACCATTTATTTTGATGACATAATAGTTAATAATATATCTACTCCTCAAATTTTGGGTGTTAAAGCAAATGTTTTGGCTTCTAAAATTTCAGTTTATCCTAATCCAGTTAAAGAAACATTAAGAGTTCAAACATCAGAATCTCTTAGTTCAGCAACAATTTATTCTATTGAAGGACGTAAAGTTTCAACAATTAATAAACTTGAAAAAGGAACTACAACAATTAACACTTCTAATTTAAGCAAAGGAGTTTATTTGATTAATTTTATAGCTACATCTGGTGCTAATTTAACTAAACAATTTATTAAACAATAAAGTACTGTTTTTTTTATTAAACTAAGAACTTCTCGAAAGAGAGGTTCTTTTTTTTGCCAAAACTTCAAAACTTTTATTCTCCAAAAATATATACCTCTCCATTATTACAATTCAAGTAAAAAATTAACCTCAAAAAGATGCAAATATGATAATCGATTACCATATTTGTACTTTGAAAACGAATAGAAATCCAATTAAATAAAATCTAAAATGCACCAAATCACTAAAAAATCAGTTTTCGTATTCGCATTAGTACTTCATGGAATTTTGTTTTTTGCACAACCTAATGACCAGCAAATAATCAAATCTATTTATAAATCATCCCTAACTAATTCTCAATGTTATTCTTGGTTAGACTATTTGTCAAATTCTATTGGATCAAGATTATCTGGCTCAGCAAATGCCGAAGAAGCAGTTTTATATACAAAAGCGCAACTAGAAACTTTGGGTTTTGATCGTGTGTATCTTCAAGAAGTGATGGTGCCAAAATGGGTTCGAGGTACCAAAGAATCAGCTTATTTATTAGACAATAAAACTAAGATTAGTATTCCTGTTTGTGCGCTTGGCGGTTCTATTGCCACTCCAAAAAACGGAATTTTAGCAGAAGTTATAGAGGTGAACGGAATTAAGGAATTAGAAGCTTTAGGCGAGAAAATCAGAGGTAAAATCGTTTTTTTTAATCGGCCAATGGAACAAGAAAATGTAGAAACATTCAAATCCTACGGTGCTTGTGTA
>Ga0114958_10001416_pt1 | contig 18952 bp, 17 predicted proteins | sample C_130208_EF_Meta_FD_89577 | JGI IMG/M metagenome (GOLD analysis project Ga0114958, IMG submission 89577) | Freshwater microbial communities from Lake Croche, Canada to study carbon cycling - C_130208_EF_MetaG | ecosystem: Environmental > Aquatic > Freshwater > Lake | place: Lake Croche, Canada...
ACCTGTGGCTCACAAGTATCCTGTGCCGCCTGGAAATTATGTCTATGTCGACAAGAGAGGTCATGAATTCGTCATCAATGTTCTGGGGAACTTTGTCTATGTTATCAAGACATGTCGATCGCATTACACATTCAAGCAGTTCGATGGAATGGACATCATTGTTGAACACTGGACGAAGAGCAAAAGCGAAGATGTGCGACTGCGGTTTTGCAGGTCGCATCGGTGAGTGGACATCAGGAAAGAGTTCAATCAATAATCAAAACCGTTCATTAGATAATGGGCGATTTGGATTACGAAGTGTGTCCAGCAGAGAACAAGCCACAGGACAAGCGGATCGAGAAGATGGACGCAAAGTTCTTACCGAAACTCCCTGCGACCTTCTATGTGCTGGGATCGTGCGGTTCAGGTAAGAGTTCAATCTTGTGGACGCTACTGACGAAGGGTTATGTCTACGGTAAGCAGAAGAAGAGCATCTTTGACGAGGCGTTGATCTATCTTGGTACGCTTGATGCAAAGGCGGCGTTCGAGAAGCTGCCGATTGATAATCTGCTGATTATGGACGAGTATCATCCGCAGCCGTTTGAAGAGTATCAGAACGACTTGAAGAAGCATCAGATGGAGCGGTTGGAGAAGAAGAAGTCACCGCTGAATGCCCTGCTTGTGTTTGATGACTTCGTAGGTGCTGGACTGATGAAGAAGCCACGCCCGAACGCACCGCCGCCTGTTGAGAAACTTGCCTTGACTTCGCGTCATGAATGCAACACATCGATCTTCTTCTGTTCGCAGGTCTACAAGAACTCGGGGTTCTCTGCCCCGTCTGTACGCAATAACATTTCTGTGTTCGTTGTTTCTCGTATGTCGCATCAGGAACTCGTCAAGATTGCCGAAGAGCTGAGCGAGATGTATGAACCGGATGAGTGGATTGAGCATTACGAAATGGCGATGGCTCAGGAGCCATACACGTTTGTTGTGCTTGATCGCCGCCGTCCTATCAACGAGGATCGCTGGACAATTAAGTTCACGACGCCTTTCCCGCCGTCGAAGAAGTTCCTGCGGTTACAGGCGTTGAAGAAAGGGCGACGGGCGTCTGTGTCTTCGAGTTCAAGTGAGAGCGATGCCTGATCGATTGCTCGTGAATGAGCGACTTCTTGTTGAACGGATGACCGGTTCTTCCGCCGCATACACAAGGTTGACTGAATTGTAAACTCGACGGCATATTATAAATGCCTTACAGAATTATTGAGAAAGCTGGACGATATGCCGTGCAGACAAAGGCGACAGGGGTGACGCACGGGTTCACGTCGAAGTCGAAGGCACAGGCTCAACTGCGGATTTTGGAATCTCTGATGAAGTCGGAGCATCGTCGGCGATGAACTCACGTAGGGCGAACATCATTGCCTGTTCCTCAACCTCAAAGCGACTTTCCCACTCACGCTTGTCCTTTGATGAGTCACTAAACCCATCGCTCTGAATTGCGAGGAACGGGACACTTGCGACGCAGAGCAACTTGTGCGGATACCATCCATCAAACTCAGGACAACTCTCTGCCTCCCAGTCCTCCATCTTCTTCAATGCTGATTCGACATTGAAATACACGAACTGAGCCATGCATCCGCGAACGGTCGATACGAGCATTGTCGTCAGACCTTCGTCCTTGATCTTCACGATCTTGTGTACGCAATCGCGCATAGACAGCATGCCGCCGTTAAAGACATCCCAGTCGTTACGCAGATCAAGGTAATCCCTGATGTGCTTAAACCGCTTCTCCCAGTCCTTACGCGGAATGGCGTCGTCCTCCATGATCAGACAATGCTTCTCGCCTCGTGCAAGTGCTGCTTCGAGGATCTCGCGGTGTTTCAGAAAGACGGCATCATACACATTGCGGATCGTACGTCCATCAGGGACAAGGGCGTCCTCGCGGATGATCTTCAATCCGGTGTCCTTCCACGACTCTGTGAACTTCTCCCAGCGGTCAGTCCTCGTTGCGACATTGATGACGTGTGCTTCCATTGGATTTGTATAGTGTGGATACATAAATATGAATGTTCTGTCCCTGTTTGACGGAATCAGTTGCGGTCGTGTTGCCCTCGAACGTGCAGGTCTATCCGTCGCCTCGTATACGGCGGTTGAGATCGAGAAGAACGCCACCGCCATCTCTAAAAAGAATTACCCCGACATCATACGACACGGCGATGTGCGAACCTTTACCTCAACAGACAAGTATGACCTCCTCATCGGCGGAAGTCCCTGCACCGATCTCAGCATCGCAAAGAAGAACCGTCAGGGACTTGAAGGCAATCAATCCTCTCTCTTTTGGGAATACGTCAGGATCAAGAAGGAGTGTGAACCCACTTACTTTATTCTGGAAAATGTAGCATCGATGCCGAAGAAGGATCGGGACATCATTACAGAAACTCTCGGCGTTGAACCGGTTCTGTTCAATGCGTCGCTTGTGTCCGCTCAGTGTCGCAAGAGGTTGTTCTGGACAAACATCACGTTCGAGTTGCCCGACGATCGCGGGATCCTGTTGAAGGATATTCTACAATCTGAGGTTGACGAAAAGTTTTATGTTAAGAATGGATTGAACAAGACGGCACAGACGGGACGCAATGAAACGAAGAAGTTGGGTTATGTCGGCGATGTTGATCATCAGGCGACGCGTGTCTACGATGATGGCGGCAAACTTCCTGCGTTGAATGTCGTATGCAACTCAATGGTCAAAGTTGGATACATTGGCGAAGGGGAGCAATACGGACAGGGAGGACAGGCACATCGTGTGTATGACCCATCAGGAAAAAACCCGACGTTGTCGTCAGGACCTTCGTTAGTCAAAGTAGGACACATCGGCAACAGCGACGCACAGGGCAACCGAGTGTATGATCCTGAGGGCAAGTCCTGTACTCTGTCGGCGAATGGCGGAGGTCTTGGGGCGAAGACGGGATTGTATGAGGTCGAGGAGAAGATCCGCAAACTGACTCCGGTCGAGTGTGAGCGGTTACAGGGGTTGCCGGACAACTATACCGAAGGCATTGCTATGACTAATCGGTATAAGTGTTTGGGTAATGCATTTAATGTTGATGTTGTTTGTTGTATTGTAACAGGGTTGATGGGTGTGATGGGTAAATCGCAGAGTTGCCCCTAAGGAGTCAGTTTTTTGTCGGCAACCGCCGAAGTCTGCGATTTACCCATCACTCCCATCACTTCATATTATAATAGAATTAGATGACCCATGTGATCCTCCATAGACCGCGACCTCGCATTTATGTAGACGCAACAGAATTTCTGAACGCAATCGCCTCGTCCAGTGTTGCAAAGAAATGCGTCTTGTCGAACAGGACACCGGACACGCAAAAGGGTTTAGACTTATGCTCCCTCATATAGATGTTCCTCTGCCCGAGTTTGTTGTTACAACTTACTCCACAATTCCTCATCTGCTCGCTCCTTGTTGCCCATCGCAAATTCGACACCGCATTGTTCGCAGTATTGCGATCAATATGGTCTACCTCCTTCTTGTTCTCTGGATTCGGAATCCATGTACGGGCGACAAGCTGATGAACCTTATAGTTCTTCGGTTTGCCGTCGATTGAGATGCAAACATCATACCGGACATAGTTGCGTTGCTTCTTCACGAGCAGTGCCTTCAAGACGTGATTGTTCCGCATGTTGCGGACATTTCCATTCGTAGACACTTCATAGTGCGACTCACCGATTTGCTTCCACTCTTCCATTTGTAGTAGTCGTATGTTAATTTATTTTATTAGTAACGCATTACGCTCCGACGACCTGAACAGCACCGCCCTGAGCCTTCAAGAAACGGAGGGCAGTAAGGACGACGAACGGCGTGTAGGCGACGCCGGGAGCGGACACGAGTGAAAATATAATTTGGCTTCCCGAGCTTCCGCTCAAACTTACCCCATCTACGTCGACCGGAGCCGCCTCGCCACGCACCGTCTGGAAGCCATACGTCGGAACGAAGCGATCGGCATAGCAGAATTTCAGAGTGCCTGACGACGCTGCCTCCGCAGTTTCGTAGACCGCCGCCGTTCCAGCAGTCGCACCGTTCGTGCTGTTGCCCCACAGGCATCGGTTCGTCACCGTGCCGTTCTCCTGCAAGACTGAGCCATACGCCGACATCGACGTGTTGAACATCGACGCATCGCCCGCAGCCGCAATCAGAGGAAATGTGCTTGACCCGATTCTCGCCTGGAAACTGTAAGTGCCTGCGTGAGAAAAACAGGACTGACTCGGGTAACCCATGAGCGACACGCACGTCGTCGGGATCTGAACAACACTCGCGCGGAGCAGATGGTTCGTCGCGCGGGACACGATCAGATCGTTCTGCGTAAGGGCAGACGAGGACGCCGCAATCGCCGCCGCAGTCGACACAATCGAGGACTCGTAGGGCAGAGTGAAACCTGCTCCGTCCTCCATCGCGACACGCTGCAAGACGTTTGCGAACTGTTGACTCGGTACGACGATATCATATTCCAGTGAAACCTGCGAGAGGCAGTAATCACCGGCGGTCGTCGACGCAGTGTTGAACAGGACATCGTTGGGCTGTCCAGTGATGAGAACGATCGCAAGCTCACCGACGATGCTGATCGGGATATAATTCTTCATACGACCGACACCGGAGATAAGACCCAGCGGGATGGAACGCTGCTCGCCAGGAATGTTGTTGAACACGGCAGACGACGCCCTCTGAGCCCGAACCGCAAGAGAGGGAGCATTGCCGACGACATAACCCCACGCCGTAATCGACGCCGTAACCGATGAGGACGGCACGTTCGTGACGAGATCGTTGTTAAGCAGCTCGAAACCCTGAAACGAGCCAGCTGACTGATAGTATGACTTACTCGCTCCGAGCGTCATCTCAACGTTCGTCAGCTTCGGAGCAGACTGGATGTTGTCCATGAGCTGACCGTTGCAGAGGATTTGGGCAACAAGAAATGGGTGTCCGTCATCGGGGCAGACGCCCGAAGTCGAGGTATAGATCGTGTAGTTCACGACAATAGATTTTGGGTCGAGCATCCCTCCTTGATCGGCAAGAAGGAATTGGATCTGCGAACCGCCAGCACCTGTACCTGCGGAGGTCGAGCCATACGTCGTACCTGTCTGCGGCGTAACCTTCACACGGCGACGAGCCGTGAGGATAGACGCCCTCTCAGGGGTGCCGTAGGCAGCAGCTCCGGGAACAACCTCAGTGAACGGCGTAAGATCGCCAGACTGATTCGTAAAACTCATTTTGTTTCTACGACACTACTTATTTGCGGACGCTTCCATTTGATTCAGTCGTGCTTCCGACTTCTCGGCATCTGTTGGTTCTTTCTGCTTTCGATTCTTGCTCTGGCGTCCGATGTGCTTCATCATCGCGTTCATGGACATACCGCTCTGCTTGTACAACTCGTGGAATACTTTGGGATTACTCTGGAAACTCGTCTGCTTGTTGTTCAGCACTGTTTCGAGTCCTAACACGAAGTCTGACTTGCGAGGCATTTGTAAAGAACAAGGATGATTTCTTGTCGTGTTTTACTCATAAATGGCGAACGCAGGTTCAACTATTACATACAACGTTGCTCCGAACCCGAACGATGCGAATGTGACTTCGACTGCATGGGGACGGACTCCGTGCAGTGGAACAAGCAACACGACGATCTCTAACGCAAACATTACTGCGACCTCCGTGATCCTCGTTTCGTGGGAGTATGTGTCCGGTGGTCCGACATTCATTCAGGTTACGACGAAAACGCCAGGAACAAGTTTTGTAGTCAATCTTCCAGGAGCTCCGGCATTAGGTTCGGGATTAATCAATTGGTATATTCCACAGTTCTAACAATGAGTAAATGGTGGGGCGTAGGCGAAGAAGACGAGTACATAGCTCCGGACGCTCCTCCTGAATATGTGCCGCCTATGCGATTTGAATTCCAGAAGGTTTCTCGCAGGAAAGGTAATGGACGAATACTTGGCGGAAGTAGTGAAGGACATCGAGAACGAGCAGGCTCTCGGTCGAGTGTCCGGAGTGCAAGTGTTCAAGTCGATGATCAATCAACCTGGACTCGTAAGTTTCAACTCAGCAAACGCAAACAGAGGAAACTCAGCAGATGGGTTTTATTCGTTTACCGTGAACTTTCCTCGCCCGGTTCTTAATGCGAAGACCTTACAGATGCTGGATTCTACGATCCCCTTGCCGACTGCAAACATTCCTGATACAGCATGTGCGTTTTGGTATTACCGTATGTCCGCATATTCAGGCGTTGAACCGAATACAGACAACCTGAACTTTGTCCGCTTGCTGCCGTCATATTACGATCCTGAGTTCATCTCGAATGCTACGACATACGGATCAAATCAGACGTTCAACAATTACTCGAATGTCGCTACGCAGTTAGCTCTCTCCTGCTCGAATGACCTTGCTGTGAACAATCAGTTCAGCGTGTCGCAGTGTTCTGTTGGGGCGATTGCTGCGATTGCGAATGAGTACAGGATCAATTACATTCCGAGCGACATCAGTCTTACATACAACAGCAACATCAACAAGTTCCAGATGACGGGACAGAACGCGTATCTGCCGTTCGCCACAAACGCATGGGCTTCGTCGAATACCTATGCACTGAACGCGGTTGTCTATTACTCGAATGTTGCGACCTATCCGAACATTGCTACCTATCAGTCCTTACAGGCGGCGAACTCGAATCAGAACCCTGTTACGCAGACTACATGGTGGAAGCGAGTCTACACAGAGATTGTTCAGACTTGGGATAGCAACACGCAGTACAGACAGGGGCAACTGTCGTATTTCAATCTGTATGGTTACGACAACATCTACAAGGCGTTGGCGGACAATCACTTGAACGGACCTGGTGCTGGATTTATTCAGGTTTGGGATGTAACATTCACATATCAGAGGAACGATGTGGTTAGTTATTCAAGCGGGACATACGTGTGCGGTATACCGAATACTGCGATTATTCCGACCTCGCTGATTGGCGTAAACAATGGTTACTGGTATACCTACGAGTATTCGGCAGCAGTGACCTATCCTCTCGGACTCAACATGTATCACACTCCGACGAATGCAACCTATCAGTCTGTGATCGCAGGAAATCTGAACAATACACCGAGTGTGCTGTCGTCTGCTTGGACGAAGCTGTTCACTGGTGCGAACTTCTGGACAGTATACGCTCCTGAAACAGATGCCCCGAATTATCGCTATTTGGCGACTGGTTACAATGACCCGAATGTCGTACTGAATCAAGGAATAGGCAAGCGGCAATGGTCGCCGTATGCACTGTATGAATCCGCAACGAAAGTTGAACACAATGGGGTATCCTATACTGCGATCAGACAGAATCAGAACTTTGTGCCGTTCACGATCCCTACACCTACGACATGGACTTCGACACGATCCTACTCAGTCGGCGATTGCGTAACCTATCTCGGAGCTAATTATTACGCAATTGCTGCGTCAGGTCCAGTCAATCCGATTGCACCTGGATTCGGAGCGATTGCCTTAAAGTATTGGCGTGAGCAGGAGTGGCGAGCTTATTGGACGTATCAACCGGGATTCATCTGCTCGTACACTGCCCCGAGTTCGCCGACAGTATGGTTCATTGCTACACGGGCAAACACTGGATCGTATCCATCAGGTCTTTCTCCTGATTGGTCGCAACAGATGTGGACGACGGCAGGGACTGCTCAGATTGTAGGATTGAATAAAATTAGCAGGACGTTCGACATGCTGACGACAATCACAGTTGATGCAGTTACTGGACCTCTGTTTCCATTTCCAGTTGGAATTCCTGGTCAACCGTTCAATCCTGTTCCCCGTAGATTACTCAATTCCATTTTAGGATTCACATGGAATGGACAATTTACTCCTGCTGTGCTGCGTGAACTCTTTACAAACAATCAATACGCTTTTGTAGAGAGCAATACCGAATTGTTGAACCGTATCCGTCCTATTCCGAGATACGCATACATCGGCGAGGACTTAGGTTCTGTGCAGTATGGAACTGGATTATCGTCAACATTGAACAATCAGGTCTTGACCGCAGCCGGTTATGCGAACCTAGTCTATACCTCGATTGTTTCAATCTACGCAACAGTCGTAGGCGGATCAACACTGAACTCGCAGCGTAGTACAAATTTATTGGCGACCGTTTCCATGAACGCTGGAAATCTCGGGATCGGTTATTATCAGCAGTTCATCGACAACGAGTTGAAAGTCTACGATTCGGACATCTACACAATCAATATCGAGTTACGCGACGAGATGGATGAACCCTATTACCTGACGAACAACGCCGTTGTGACGCTTACAATGAAATTAACCTATGAGGACTAATCTCTGTCGTTGTAGAATAAATGGCGACGGTGAATCATCCCGATAAGATGCAGCTCGATGCGTTCGCTGATCCGAACCTCGAAGTTCAAAACCCGAACGGTGTCTACAATCGCTTCACGAACGTGTTGAAGACGCCTCTGCTTGGGTGTAAAGGCGTGATGCTTCTGTCGGCGAATTTCGTCAACTCGACATTGCAGTTGAATGATCAGTCGCAGCTGATGTTTTTCTATTATTCGAGTGCTACGATTGGGAGCATGTGTACTCTCGCAAACCTCCACTGCTATCGTCTGCTTCCCGCGAACTTTGTGCCGAACGGTAACACTTACAGTTCTTACACGCAGAACAAGTATTTTAACTCGGGAACTGAACTTGTTGCGGCTCTCAATGCGGCGGCAACCGCAGGCGGTGATGATGTAACATACAATCCGACATGGATTGCTGGCGAGGTCACGTTCAGTTACGATACTGCTCGTCGTAAGATCGGTATCGCTGGAAACGGGACGAAGTATATTGCTCCGGCGGCGGCAGATGATCCGAATGTTCTTGACTTCCTGCGTGGAACGACGAACCCGAACAATCGCCCTAAGATGAACACGCACAACAGCGGTGGAACCTATGCAACTGCTGTGTTACAGCCGTATTTCGAAGGTGTGAGCATGAACGCCCGTCTTGGTTGGGCGATGAGTTATTACTCTACGGGCATTTGGTGGGGTGCTACGAACACTCAACGTGGTTGTGCTTCGGCAACTGGTGTTCCTCATAACTCTGCTGTGTATCCGCAGTATGGCGACGCGAATCCGATCCTGCTCGGAACTCAGAATGTTGGCGTATACATTTCCGTTTCAACTGGCGGCGGTGTTGATGCATACGGAAAGAAGAACCTGATCGCTTCCATTCCGATCGACACTCCTCCTCTGAACATTAATCCGTACACGACGAACTCTGTGCAGACACCTTCTCTGTCTACGCCGAACGAAATCTACGAGATTACGGTCGAACTACTCGACGATAATGGTCAGCCTTTCTATCAGCCGCCGAGTTTCAACACGCAGATTGCTCTCGGTCTTTTCTATTAGTGTGTTCTCTCTTTTATGTCTTCTTCGGTACTTACAAATGCTTCGTCCGCAGTGGAACGGCAATCAACAATACATAGGACCTACTGGATCAATCGGTCCGACAGGTCCTTCTTTGTTGCCTGTAACCGTCGTCGCAACAGGCGGCACGATCACAACTGCAAACGGATTTACTTTTCATACATTTACATCATCAGGAACCTTCGCACTGACGACTCCGGCGACGCTGTGTGTCGAAGTGCTTGTGGTTGGCGGCGGTGGTGGCGGTGGTTCTCTCTACATTGGTGGTGGAGGTGGAGGTGGTGCGGCGGTTTATCAATCTCTTACGGTAGGCGGTTCTACGGCAGTCGTGGTTGGTGCTGGTGGAGTAGGAAGCACTGGTGGAGATCCTGGTGGGAACGGTGGGACAAGTTCTTTCTTTGCTGTAAGTGCGATTGGTGGTGGCGGAGGCGGTGGTTGGAATGATGTGATTGGAAAAGATGGTGGGTGTGGAGGTGGTGGAAACGGGCAGGGAACGGGCTATCCTGGTGGTACTGGTTCTGTTGGGTTCAATGGTGCTTCGGGCGGAGTTGGGTTTGGTGGAGGTGGTGGTGGTATGGGATCTACTGGTTCTACACAGACGGGAGGTTCAGGGAAGTCATTTGCTCTCGCAGGGACAACCTATACTCTCGCTGGTGGTGGCGGTGGCGGAACGAACTTTGGTAGTGGCGGTGCTGGCAATGACGGCGGAGGTGGTGGTGGTGCTGCGTTTAGTGATGGTGTTGCTGGAACGGCAAACACAGGAGGAGGAGGAGGAGGTTCAGGCGGAGGTTCGGGTAATAATGGTGCAGCAGGAGGATCAGGCGTAGTCATTATCGCCTATCCTACGGTTTCTTATGGAGATTGTTGTTGTGGAGGCGGAACAGCAGGTACGGGATCTACTGGACCGACCGGAGCAACTGGACCGACAGGTGCTGCGTCGACCGTTACAGGACCGACAGGAATGACGGGACCAGCAGGTAATCCCGCATCGGCAAACTCGTGGGCGAACTATCCAGCGATCCATCAGGTAGAAATGAATGGGTACGCCATAAACAACTCAATCAACTCAAATGTATTGTCTTTGACCTCTGTGACGAACATCAACGAAACTGCTCGTATTATCAACTTGAATGCCTCGCAAGGTTCTGTTTTAGCAGCGTATAGCGACATCAACCTCAATGCGTCTAACGGTAATCGTGGTCGTATTAATCTTACTTCGGGCGGTGGATACTCGAACGGAGTGAATGGCGAAATCAACCTTGCAGCACAAGGAGCAGTTACAGGTCTTTATCCGCTTGATTATGCGACAGGCGGATTGGTTACGATTTACGCAGATACGCCATTGGCGTCAATCTATACCGCAACGTCGGCGGTAAAAATCGGTGCTGCGAGTGTTCTATCCTATGCTGGCTTGACTGCGTATCGTCCTCTTTTCTCAACCGTAGGCATTAACTACACTTGGGGACAACTTGGAGTGAAGATTGTAGCGAACGTATCTGCCCCTGCTACGCCTCCTGATGCAGGAACGGTGTATCTCTATGGATCGAACGGCACGGTGGTACAGAACACCATGTATCTCGACAATCTGTGTAATTACTCCGGTTCTAACCTGCTGATTGGGGCAAGAAGTAGTCAGTGGGTTGAGATTAACGGCAACAGCAACAACTCCGCCATCTATAACTTCTGTAACATCAATGGTAGGTATATCAGTGCCGACAATAGTATGGCGACACCTACAATCGCTACACCGAGCATAACCTCTATCACTGGTAATATAACCATCGCCCCTGCGGCAAACCTGAATATCAACGCACTTACGACATTCAGGAGTAATGTTGTCGGGAGCAACTCATCAGGGATCAGCGGATTTGGTTCAGTGACGGCATCTAACCTGAACGGCAGCAATCTAACTGCGAATGTAGTGACGGCATCTAACCTGAACGGCAGCAATCTAACTGCGAATGTAGTCAGGACTCCGCTACTCGCCTATTCAAACAACATAGAGATCAATGCGAACTCGGGTGCTGGTAATCTTTACTTTAATGGTTCAAACTTCTATTTCAACGGCATTCCGTTCTCACCTGCGACAAGCGACACCTCAAACTGGTCGTACTACGATTGCATAAACTTCGCTGGGGTCAATATGAATAACTATGGGATCTCTAACTTGAACTACATACAAGGACCAGCAGGATCGCCTATTACTGTGCGATCGATTCTGGACTTTCAAAGCACCTATGGTCTTTACAATGTGCCTAACATCAGCGGGACAGGAGGTACGATTATCTCATCAGCCGACGACATCGCACAGATCAATCTATCACAAGGCACAACGTATCCGCATTACATCAAACTTGGTCCTACATCAAACGGTATTGATATTTATAGCTCGGGTGGATTGAGGCAGGAATGCTACACGGCAAACATCATCGCCAACTCAAACTACACGCAGACTGTTTCAAATGACCTGACTACTACGGTAGGAGGAGCGTATAACCTCAGCACAAGCGGAGGCGTTCAAATCGGTTACAGCGGACACGGAACATTAGGCATCTTGTCTAATGCGACAAGGATCACAACGAACTACGCAAACAACGAACCGCTTGAACTCACGGCACAAAACATCGTCCTCGCTTCATCAAACGGCGGTAGTTTCAGTCAGTCAGGAAGCAACTTTACGATCTCAAACTACGGCACAACGAACATCAATGCGAACTACTTTAATCTAACGACCTCTAACCTCGCCTACATTACTACATTGAACGGCTTGACCTACGCAGGAAGCAACGGAGATTTGAATGTGACGCAGACTGGTTCTATTCTTATGCAGGCGGCACCGACAGGCGTAGGCACTATGATCCTGCGGTCGCTGGGTGCTGGAACAATGGCGATCTCCACAGCGTCTAACGATATGTATATTACGAGCGGTAGCAACCTATCACTTTCGTCTGCGTCGAATGTGAATATCGCGGCAACAACCACGATCAATATGACTGGGTCTAATATTCTGTTTAATGGTCTGCCTGTTGGTGCAGGAGTAACAGGACCGACAGGACCGAGCGGAGGACCTGTTGGACCGACAGGTGTTACTGGACCTACGGGATACACAGGAGGGATTGGACCGACGGGTCAGGCGTCTACGGTGACTGGACCTACGGGATACACAGGCAATACAGGACCGACGGGTGCTGCGTCGACTGTTACAGGACCGACAGGATCCACAGGACCTATTGGAACTGGACCGACGGGACCGACAGGTGAGGCATCTTCGGTGACTGGACCTACGGGATACACAGGTCCGACAGGAAGTCCAGGAGCAACAGGACCTACGGGACCTGATAATACTCCTACATGGTCGCTTCGTCCGGCAGTGTCTACGGTCAATATTAATAACAACAACATCGTGCTGGTGAACACGTTGTCGGGGAAGCAGTCGACGGTCATTAAGAACAATGCAGAGGACTTCGATGATCCTGGTGTAGGAACAGACATCACTCAGCCTACACCTGTTGTTGTGCCGTTTCCTGACTGGAACAATATGACCTTTACGACAGCATACAGCAGTTTTGATGTGGCGTATTGTGGTATTGCTTCGTATGCGGCTGGACCGAATTATCTGCCGTACGGAACACGCCCGACGGATCGATTTGCCTACTTTCAAGTGGGCGGAACGAACAGCGTAGGCGGATTGAATATTCCTGTTACAACACCTCTCTTGGAGGACATTCAACCTGGTAGGGATGTTCTGATTAGCGGTTTTTGGGGCGGAGCAGAGAACAGGGCGGCGGCGGCATTTTCTCTGCTGTTTTGGGCGAACGGCATAGGTGTCGGTTCGTATACAGAGATCTACACCTCAACGCCGAATGTGAATACGTGGGTCAGTTTCACCAGTTCTTCATTCACGATGACGACGAATGCTGCGTTACAGTTCGCAGTTGTGCCGATAGGTCCGACGTATTCAACAGGCGTCATGGCGGTTGCTCAACTTCGTGCTTCATTTCAGGCAATACAAGGCGGAGCGATTACGCAGATTGCGTCCATCGATTCGCAGCCTAACGAACCGCTTGTGATCGGTGCGAACTCGGGTTCAGTGACGATTAACAATATGGCGTTCGGTGATGCAGTCATTCCTGACTTGACGACAAATGACCTCGTGATTACAAATTCTCTGCGTGATGGAGCGTCGAGGCAGATCGTGTACACTGTTTACTCACAGACCGTATCACTGCTCGGCACATACACGACAGGATTGGTCAATGGTTCGACTATCTCGACTTTTTCGTATCCGTATTTTGATAACGGATTTCAGATGATCGTTGCGACTACACAGGCGAGTATAGACAACGGAGATGGTGACCTTGCAGCGTTGAGATGGTGGGAAGCACGACCATTACTGAATAACGGAAGGTGGTGTGTGCAGTGGCGTATCAAGACGCAGACACTCACTGTTGCGAGTGCTACAATCAATTGTGCGATTCTGTTTATTCCACGCTCAATGATAGGGTATTGATAAATATTCACAAGTATCAATAAATGTCGGACTCTGAGGTTGAGGTTGAGAAGCCGAAGAAGGTAGATCGTCGCGTCGGACGCAAGCCTACGGAGGCACAGCTCGAAGGTCTTCGTAAGGGGATGGCGGTCATCAAGGAGAAGCGTGAGAAACTCGCAAAGGAGCGTGAGGAGCATGAGGAGAAGAAGGCGAAGGGCGAAGTGCCGGAAGACGCACCTGCTCCTAAGTACACGCCGAAGCCGAAGATCAAGCCGATCACGGTCAAGCCACGTGAGGTTGTCGAAGTCCCTCGTAAGCGACCGGAGAAGAATGTAACGCATGCAGATTTGGAGGCGTTAAAGTCTTCGCTGCTGTCTGCGGTTACGCCACAGAAGGTCGAAGTTCCTGTCGAGAAAATTGTTCACAAGGAAGTTTCTGTCGAGAAGGTTGTCCACAAGGACCGTGTGATCTCAGGTTCTGATTTGCTCAACGCTGTGTTCTTCTCAAATAAGTAAGACCGAACAATTTAGGGCGTGAGAAGTAAATGATCGCTCAACAGGTTGATGCTTCACGCTTTGGGCGTCGTCGTCGTGGACCGCAGAAGGCAGTCTACAACAGCATTCCCGGCAATGATGTCGTGTCCGCAGGTCCTCGTCAGAAGCCGAACTTTATGATTTCGAAGCACATTGCTAAGCCCTTGATCTACGATCCGCAACTGAATCGCGGTCCTGGATTCGTTCCTTTGAAGTCAAATCAGCTCGGTACACACGATGGGTCAATGCTGTTCTTTGCTCCGCCTCCGCCTGACTTTCAGCCGCTGGATGTGCCGAAGGATGTCGTTACAGTCTACGGAGCTCCTCTCGATGCATTCGAGGAGGTCAACATTCAGTTCACTGAGCCGCTCGATTATCAGGCAGGTATTCGCCCCAGCGTTCGCCGTCTTCACGAAACCTCTGTTGTTCAACCTGTTGCTCCGCTCGGGTTTCGTCCTGGCGGTATTAATGAACGTCGGAAGATTCAGAAGACTTCGTATGATGTTGGGAAGATTCAGCAGGAGCTGATGCGGTAAACAACGGAGGCGGCACACTGCGGTCGATGATCGGGTCGTCGTCCTTCACAAGAGTCGCCGGAAACAGCTTTGTGTTGTCCCACTCGAATGGACGTGATCGCAGAGTAACCTCAGGCGGCGGAATGTTAACAAATTCTACGAGCTTGCCTCCTTGCTGAGGTCCATCAATAAAAATAGGAGGTAACTGCTTCGGTTCGACCGCCATCTTCATTGCATGATTCTCCTCCATGAACTCGCGCGGGTTCATCACGGTCTTCGGCGGCAGATTGAACTTCTTGTACCATGAATCAGGAAAGGGATACGAAGCGAAGTCAGGCAACTTCTTCAACTCATAGAGCAACTCAACAATCTCAGCATCAGTAACACTCATCTTTGTTAATCAAGAGAGAAAGCGTTCTCGCCTGATTAAACAAATGGACTTAACACACGAGCAGGTAATGGAACTTAAAAAGAAACACGCAGAGGCAGTGCAGACACTTCCATGTGAATGTAAAGCAAAAACGCATCTCGACCTCACGCGACCCGTGCGTTCAAAGACTGATTGCATGAAGGCGTATAACAAAGCGTATCGCGATAAACACAGCGGTAGGATCACGTGCGTCTGCGGAGCAACATTCAAGGAGATCAGTAAGTACACACATTCGAAAAGTATGAAGCATCAGAACTATCTTGCTACTTCTACTGTTTATTCTGTTGTAATATAAGGTGATGGGTGTGATGGGTAAATCGCAGAGTTTGGGCGTTGGTCGAGTATTTTTACTTCCTTAGGGCAAAGTCTACGATTTACCCATCACACCCATCACAACCATATTATAACAGAATTAGACCTCGATTCTCCGCAACCCGACGTATCCTGCATTACAAAACCTTGTCTTGACCGGATCGTAACCGTTGAACTCCATCATCTTCTTGAACTTCTTGATGTCCATCTGTATCCCTGTGTCGCAGTTGAACGCCGAGTTGAGTTGCGTTGAAGAGATGATGTCGTCCTTACCGCCTTTCTCGTACCTCTGAGCCAGCCACTCCTTCAACGGGTTGTTCTCGTCGAAGTAATTCGCAGTTGCAGTGTCGATCGCCGGACACATCGGCAGCGACTTCAAGTCCTTGATCTGCATGTAGACTTCGAGCATCATACGGAACATCTCGTCCCGCCACTCCGCCGTTTTGATCACCTTGTCCTTCAAGTCCGGGTCACCCAGCCTGTGATGCGGCTCACGCACGTCTGACGCCCTGAGTTTGAAAATAAACGGAAACTCGATGACTTTCATACGTCGCTGAATCGCAAGACTTATACGGTTCATCGCAGGGACGCCGTTCGCCTGAATAAAGAGCTTATAAGGAGGAACATATCGCACGATATTCTTGCTATTTAACGTTCTCGCCTGAACCTCGTCGTTTCCCGACATCTTCTTTATTAAACCTTCTTGCAGAGTGTCCGTCGGTTCGGGTTCGCTCGTCATCATCATCCGCTTGTAACGGGCGTCCACGAGAGCAGGGATAGGCTGATCCTTCCGTTCGAGCGGTTTTGTGAACAGAGTCACATCGACCGTGTAAAAGTAATCGCCGAACACATAGGACATGCAGTCAGAGAGTACGCCTTTGCCGTTACTGCCTTTGCCTGTGAGGCAGTAGAACTCCTCCCATCTGTTACCGCCGAACAAGCACGACGACATAATGCGAATCAGGGCGTCTGCGGTTTCCTGATTCTCGAAGATCCCGTAGAAAAACTTCTTGATCTTGTTGCGAACCTCTGGATTGCTCTTGTTAGGGAACTTGTAACCGCACGTTAGACTGATGTAATCGCTCGGTGCGATGCTGCGGAACTCGCCGTTCGTGAGGTCTACGACACCGTCCGTGAATGCGAACAATGTGCGGTTCATGTTCATCAACTTGTCGAGGTCTTCCTTCTCGTAGAATGTGTTGAGGTAGGAACACACGCCATTCGCAAACTCAGAACTCCCGAACAACTTGTATGCGGTTTGAATGGAACTGATGCGATCCTGATGCTTCTTCGACAACTGCTTCTGCTTGTCCTGATCAGTTGTGACTCCGCTCTCACGGGCATACCTCGCAAGTTCCGCCTTCTTTGTTTCAACGCACAGTCCTTGCATCACGTCTGCGATGCTACGCTTCAATCCAGAAGGTTGTGCCTTGTCGTACGCCTTCCACGTGTTGTTCGACTGAATCGCAAACCATCCCATCGTGTCGTTCCACAAGAACTTGTCGGGATTGATGTTGTAATAATACTTTGCTGAGTCACAGTGATTGAGCTGCGACACGAGCGTCCAGAAGTCCTCGCGTTGCTCCATGAGAGTCCAGAACGCAGGTTCGTTCGACTGCTTCAACATCTTCCACAATGTTGCGTTCATCACCTTCCGCTTGCCGTTCGGGTTTGCGAACGACTTCCAGTGCTGCTCGCACGCCCCTGCGTGATACTTAGCAGACCGCTTGCTGACCTCATCCCAGTGTGAGCAAGAATACCCTTCGTTACAGAGAACCATGCCGATTTTGATCCACTCGGCATAATTGTCGAGGATGGACACAGGCAGGGCGTTCACGACTTTGAGCAGAAGCAAGTCTGAAACAACAACCGGTTCAGGATCAGAGGCGACCGTTTCAACGCTCTGAACACTCTGCGTGTCCTTGCTCTTCAAATACCGCTTGTCCAGCGTCGACAGATACTCGACGACATCGTCGGGCAGACGCATCAACTTCTCGCCGATCTCAGGACGCTTGACCCACTCGTACGATGCGGCGATATCTCCTACATCATCAAACGCCATCGAGGGTTCTGCGAAGATACAACCGCCATCATTGCGAACGTCAAGCTTCAACTTGTCGCCCGTCGTCTGCACGATGCGGTCATCATACGCAAACACGTAATGATACCCCTTCTTCGTCTTCTGAACCATGTTGCAGTCCATCATCAAGTCCATCAGGGTCGCATTGTGATCGAGTTCAGGATCATCAATGTCGATGGCTGTGATGCCGCTCTTCGAACCGGTGAGGACGGCGAACCCCGACGCCTTCTTGTTGTAGGCGTGCTTGTCCAGCGACGCCCAGCCTTTGCGAAAGGCGAACTTCTTCTTCCCTGTGGAGTCGTCCCACGACATCTCTCCCGCCATAACAATAAGACCCAGTCGCTCGTAAAGAGTGTGTGCGTCCTCTGTTGTATCCATTGCTTGACTTATTCTCTTATAACACAATATTCTGTAAATGCTTTACGCGACACCCTCCGACGACGACGACTCGGCTGACTCGACCTTCTTAGATCGCTTGCTCTTGCGTACCTTTGCGTCCGGATGCTCGGCGTGATACTTCGCCTTGAACCTCTCGCTGATCGCTTCTGCATTCCTGTGATAATACGCCCGCTGGCGTTCGAGGCTCTTCGCATACTGTTCTGCTGCTCGTGCGAGTGTGGTTGCGTCCATTATTCTCATAGAAGTGAATATTCTGTAAACGGTTGACGCATTGACCATACTTGTTCGGAAGTCCGCCTCTCGACGTGAAATGCATAGCCCGAGCAAGCCATCGTTCCATGATAAAGGAACACACATTCGTTTTTCCTGAACTTTTTGATAATGGACAACGTTGCCTCTGGCGGCATCGGAGCATCAATCATGTTAGCATTAGGCATTGCTTACAAAGTCTATACAGCGGTGAATCATCACAGGATCAGAAGCACGTGCTGCGGCAAGAACCTCGAAGCGTCAATTGATGTAGAGGAAACCACTCCTAAAAAACCTGAGCTTAAAATAACCATTCCTAATGCAACTGAGGCGGTCGACGGACGGGAAGCATAAGTGGATTGCCGAATTCAAAGATGGAACACACACGCGGTTCGGAGCGGTAGGCTATGAGGACTACACGCAGCATCACGACACAGAGCGTCGTATGCGGTATAGACTGCGACACAAGAAGGACCTTGATACCAATGATCCTACACGAGCCGGGTA
>Ga0114958_10001417_pt1 | contig 18944 bp, 16 predicted proteins | sample C_130208_EF_Meta_FD_89577 | JGI IMG/M metagenome (GOLD analysis project Ga0114958, IMG submission 89577) | Freshwater microbial communities from Lake Croche, Canada to study carbon cycling - C_130208_EF_MetaG | ecosystem: Environmental > Aquatic > Freshwater > Lake | place: Lake Croche, Canada...
GGCTGCCCAAGTGTCCGTGCGCCAACTCAAGAAGGAGGGGGAGACTCTTGAGGAGGTGTCACGGCGAGAGTGTGCGCTCGCACAGAAGGCGCGTGAGGCTACACTGCGCGCCGAGAAGGTCGAGGCTGAGTTTCTGCGCCTCTGCGGTGCCATAGATATCGCGATGAAAGCTTACCCCCACTCCCGCAAGGAGCTCTGGGACCACTACATGTCAACCGCCTAAGAGCCTTGAATCTCGGCTAAAGCCTTGAATCTCGGCTAAAGCCTTGAAAAACCAAATACAAAAGTAAGAAACCCTATACCAAAAAAAGCATGAAACCCTATACCAAAAAAAGCATGAAACCCCTAAAAAAACACAAACCCAGACACACGTCTGTGGTTTTTCACCTTGTAAAAATTGAACTCGACACCCACCTTGCTCCATGTAACATCATGGAAGTAATTAAGCAGATCGAGTGTACAGAAACCCAGTTGTCATGCACGCTTTTCAAGTTCCAAGGAACGTACTATGTGCGCTACCCAGGAGGGTCTTGCCACAAAGCCAAGTACGTCCAACAGGACCCCAAAAAGTGGCGCTGGTACGAACACGTTGGCACATGGACGGGCGACACAATCCAGTTCTCGGCGGACTACATCTCAAGGAATGAACCAGAACAAGAGACAGACTACGAGAGTTCAGATCAGGAGGGCGTATTTGCCCCATTACAACAAGCAAGTAGGCGCCTTATGCGCGCCAAAAAGGAGGTACGTATGAACCCTGGAGATGATGCCACGGTTGAGCTACTTCGTGAAGCCATCAAGAATCACGCTCTTCATATGGAAGTCTTCTCAAATTATTAAAAATATAAAGAGCCCCAAAGGGTTTGACTTCTCGGACCTTCGACCCTTGAAAAAATTGAAGGCGGTGGCGGCCTTTTTTCCACGCACCCTTTATTTACCAGAAACCAGAAACCAGAAACCAGAAACCAGAATGTCAGCAAACGCGCAGTACAACCTCGGCCTCTGCTACGAGTCAGGTGTGAGCATGGACAAGAATCTCAACGCGGCCGCAAGGTGCTACAGGTGGGCTCAGAGCGACGGGCACCTCGATGCCATGTTTCGCCTCGGCCTCTGCTACGAGCACGGCCGTGGTGTGACCAAGGACCTCGAGATGGCCATCGAGTGCTACGGGGAGGCGGCCGAAGCGGGCCACCAAGACTCTATCCAAAGGCTCAAGTACCACACGGTGCCTGGCGATGAGTCTCCCCCGCCCGAGCCACAGCCACTGCCAAACCCCGTGACCACTCTGCGCACTCCTGCTGCGCCTCCCGCAGCCTGTATTGATAAGAGTTGCCCCTGCCGTGGAGGTGAAGGTGGACTTGACTTGCGCGCTCCCAGCGGACTCCGCACCCTCACGGACGTCGAGGAGCAGTACGAGGCCCACAAGGCGGCGGAGGCGAAGCACAAGAACTCAGGATTCAGACCTCCCCGTGACGCGTGGTTCTGGTCTGAGCGCGTCGAGTCTCTCTACAATATCTACCTCTCGATGTTCAAGGCGGAGGCGACAGCGGCGGCGGCAGCGGCGGCGGCAGGGCGTTGAAGGTACGTACAGAAACCAATACAAAAATAATCGCAGAAAAAACTTTAAAAACCAATTCGGCCTAACGGCCTTTAAACCTTTTTACATTTCAAACGCCGAATATTTATATCTGTTCTTTTTCAAAATAAATAATCCATTAATATTAGATAAAATTAGATAAAATGGAATGGAAGATAACTGATACAAAAAACTTAAGTGTTTATAGTGAAAAAATATTTGAAATGTATGAAAATAGTTATAGAGAGATTGGATTAATTGATTATGGAGGTTGGGAAGGATTACAAAGTTATCTTAATTGTTCTTGTTATTTACTAATAGATACAGATACACCACAAGAACTTAATGGAATTATTTTGTATTGGTTAAGCGAATATGGAAATAAAATCTCATTGGTTATTTCTAACACACCAGAAATTGGTAAAACTTATGTTATACCTAAACTTATTGAACTTTTACAGATACCAGGTTTTTATATTGAATTAAGTGATGCTTTAGAATATTTAGTAAGAAAAAATGGTTTAGATAATATTAAAGATAAAGAAATCGTTAAAAAATTAATACCTCATCTTAAAGATGAAGATATATTTAATGAAAATGATGAAAGATGTATATTGTATCCTTTAAATAAAAAAAAAAATATACCATCACCGTCTGGTTCTTACTTGCGAGAAATTAAAGATATAGGAATACATAGAAAAGCGTTATATGGTTTGCCTTGTTTAAGTAAAATTTTTGATAAGGATAAATGCGATAGAAAATGTCTAATACGTGGTGGAAAAATGCAAAAAAAATACAAAAAGACAAAACGCAACAAAAGACAAAATATTAAAAAATATGGTTCCAAAACTCGGCGTTTGAAATGTAAAAAGGTGTAAAAAAATTGAAGGAGGTGCACGGCCTTTTTTCACGTACCCTTTAAGAAACCAGGAAACCAGCACAGAAACCAGCACAGAAACCAGCACAGAAAATGTCCATTCTCGACGCAACCACCCTCGTCGCGCTGTCTGCCGAGAAGCGCAAGGAGAAGATCTCGTGGACCGTTGCCCTGACACTGCTCGAGCTTGTCATGAAGTTTGACCCCGTCAACACGCTCCGCAACCGCCTCAAGTTCGGTCTTCGGCCCGAGTTCTGCTTCTTCAGCTACAAGGACACTACCGCCGAGCCCGAAGACTTTGAGACAGTGACGAAGTGCGAGAACAGGTTCTTCCACGGGCGCCATATATTCTCCTCCCTGTTCACTCCGTACGGCGAGATTGCGGCCAACACGGCACAGCAGGACCTCTTCCACATTCCTCTCGGCGACATTCTTCATCGCAACAGCTATCGGTCCTGCACCCTTGCGCTGCTTCAGGAGATTCTCGGCCCCAACTTCAAGATAACTTCCCGCAGCCTCTACGAGATAACCAAAGACGCGGACGGCCACGAGTACGGGTGCCACTCCTGCCCCGCCAAGTGGCATCGCGTGGGCCTCTTCATCGAGTTCACGCACCGTGCGCGCCCTCGTGACGAATACATCCACTCCTTGTGGCCAGAGCTGGACACCTTCACCTTCGAGGCGCCAGAGCGCTGCATCCTCAAGGTCGGTGCGCCCATCACTGACAAGGAATGCGAGTGGCTCGACTAAATCTCCTCAGCCTAACGACCAAAGACCCTAAACCATAAAAACTACAAACCTTTAAAAATCCATAAAAAACGGTTAGAGCCCCAGAGCTTTTTCCACGTCGTCGTCAACGAAAGTCTCTTCGTAATTGAGTTTCTGGTCTTAATCCTTGAAAAAATTGAAAAGGGTACACGTTTGTTTCCATGTACCCTTTTAAATTCAAGAAACCAGCACAGAAAACAGGAACACAAGAACAAGATGACCACGATTGATGAAAACGGTTGTACGATGCTCCACCACGCTGCTCACCAAGGCCAAGCCGAGTTATGTAGGAAGTTGGCGTTTTCTGCGGATACCAACACCGATGCACGTGACAAGGACGGGCGAACTCCCCTCATGTACGCCGCAGCGGCGGGACATTCTGAGGCTGTGAGAGCTATCAGTAATAGTGGCGCTTACCCCAACCTACAGGATTACTCTGGCAAGACGGCACTCTTACATGCGGTCCTGAGCGGTGACATCGAGACTGTGCGAGAACTCTGTTGGTCCAGCACACACAAGGACCTGGCAGATAAAGATGGGACGACCCCACTCATCGCTGCCAGCGCGCGCGGCCACACGGCGATCGTCGAGCGACTCGTTGAGAAAGGCGCAATGCGTTGGCAGCGCGACAAGACTGGTAAGACGGCACTCATGTGGGCCAAAGCCAATGGTCACGCTGATGTCTTAACCATCTTGGAGAAGCTGGACGCCGAGGATGATGCCTACAGGGCTATGCGTGTGAGCGAGTACATGGAACGTCTGAAACAAGGGACATAAAAGGCATAAAAAGACAAAAAGGCATAAAAAGGCATAAAAAGGCATAAAAAGGCATAAAGACATAAAACCCCTCGGACCTACGGTCCTTGAAAAAATTGAAGGTGGCGACGGCCTTTTTCCATGTACCTTTCCAGCAATAAAAGAAGATGTTTACCTGCCAGCCAATTGAATTCAAGAACATGTCCAAGGAGGATCGCGTGTCGAGGCGTGGCATTGCTCACAAGTGGTGGAGTGAGAATGCCATAAAGATCAAGTACTTCCTGAATGCCTACAATGCCCTGTCCATCAAGGCCCCCATTCCAGACAGCAAGATTACCGAGCTCCACAAGAGCGGGCTCGATGCCTTGACGCAAGAGGCCAAGATTCTTGCGTCCCAAGTCATTGCGTGCGAGCATGTCTGGGCTAACTGGAACGCGGAGACATGTGACAAGATGTACAAGGATGGTATGGAAGTTGAGAACGCGCTCTTTCTCCTTTGCGCACCTATAGATATGGCGGCACGGGTGCGAGCAGTACAAATAGAACGTTTTAAAGATCCCTGGTACAAGTGGGCGGAGGGTGTGAAGGTTAAGCCCTGGGGGCCGCATCTGCACCTGACCCCCCAGTGTCTAATGTCAGACTCTTACCATACCTACAGGGATCAGCGCTGGCGCCACTTGTGGGAGGAGGACCGTGAAGGCGGCAATCGCAGCCAGCGCATGGACGTCAAGATTGAAGCAGAGGAAGACGCCGCTACTCTAAAAATGACCGAGCAACAGCGAATACTCTTTCAGATGCAACGGGCCGCACGTAAGAAGGACGCGGCGTGGAGGAACTGGAAATATGAAAAGAATGAATTTGATCAGGGCATTGGCTCTTCTGTCCGCGTCGATGCTGCCAAAATCGCTTGGGACCGGACGGAGTACGCGCTTGACCTGGTGCGGGTTAAGTGGGTTGAGTGGCAAAAGCATGTGGCAGATAAAGACATAAGGTATAGGTAAAGACAAGAAAGACAAAAAGACATAAAAAGGCAAAAAGGCATAAAAAGACAAAAAGACAATTCGGCTTGAGTCCTTGAGTTCTCGGACCTACAGTCCTTGAAAAATTGAAGGCGGCGAAGGCCTTTTTTCATGTACCGTTATTAAGAATGTCCAACCACCGCTGCTTTTACTCCAAAGAGAACTGTATCCACTTCTGTACCCTCGAGGCCAAAACACTTGCCGACAAACTTCTCGAATGCCAACAGAAAAATATCGAGTCGCCAAGTGACGACACCAAACACGCCTTGTACGAGGCAGAGTGTGCGTGGCGCGCCTTTGTACTACGTGCCGAAGCATGCGCTACACAGAGCCATCGCCACGTCATTCGCAAGATGAACAAAAATTGAAAAAATTGGGGGCGCGGCGGCGCATTTTTTCAGTACCCTTTAAAGAATGATTGATACCATTGGCTCCAAGACTCTTTTCCCTCACCAAATGGCGGCGGTAGAGTGGATGTTAGAACGCGAGAAAGATGAGCGTTTCTGCGGCGGGTTCCTCTGTGATGAGATGGGACTCGGCAAGACAATGTCTGTTCTTGGTCTTCTTCTAAACAGTCGCGTTCTTCGCACACTCATTCTCGGCCCTCTCGCCGTGATTCAGCAGTGGCGCACCGTTTGTGAAGAGGCTGGTTTTGCGATTTGTGTCGTTGAGAAAGGCAAATGGACTCGTATTTGCGGCCAACCACTCCAGACACATGTCTATCTGGCCAACTACGATAAACTGAGTTTCAACTATGGCATCTTCAAGGAGATCAACTTCCAGCGCGTCATTTGCGACGAGGCCCACGTCTTGCGCAACTCGGCGGGCAAGAAGACACGCCGTCTTCGACGCCTCGTTATTCCTAGGAAGTGGCTTCTCACTGGCACTCCTATCGTGAATTCTTATGCGGATATCGGCACACTCATGCGCCTTCTTGACCAGGAAAAGAAGCGGTATGGCAGCGTCACCCAGCGAAATGCCGAGATGTGGATGAGCCGCTACGCTCTTGCTCGCACCACCGAGCAACTCCGTGACATGCTCAAAGACATTCTGCCCCAACCTGCTCAAATTGTCAATCACCGCATTCCGTTCGATACCGAGGAAGAGGCCATCTTCTACCGCGGCGTCCAGGGCGTTCTTACCGAGAATCTTCAAAAACTCATGGCAGCCGAACACATGGACATGAAAATGTTTCTCGTTCTTCTCATGCGCCTTCGCCAGATCAGTGTTCACCCCCAAGTCTATATCCAAGCGAGGAAGAAGGCTGTGGGCAAACTGTACAAGCGCGCAGATTGGACGGGCGGCTCTGCCAAAGTCAATACCATCCTTGATATCTTACGCGGGGATGCGGAAAGCCACACGACCGACAGGGAGGCTGCGACTAAAGAGTCGCACGGCTACATTATCTTCTGTAACTTTCGTGAAGAAATCGAAATTCTTCACGAAAGGATCGCGGCGGAACCCTCTGTCTACAAAGTCTACGACTACCACGGCAGCATGAGTGTGGCCGAGCGCACCGACTGTATCGAGAAACTTGAGAAAGCCGCTGGTGCCGAGAAGGGTCACACCATTCTTCTTGCGCAGATCCAATGCGGTGGCACAGGGCTCAATCTTCAGTATCTCGACCGTGTCATCTTCACAACACCGTGGTGGACCGCGGCACTCATGGATCAAGCTGCTGGACGCGTTCTGCGACTCGGCCAGAAGAGGCAAGTCATTATCCACAACATCGCACTTCAAGAGGAAGAAACTACCTCCTTGAACATCGATGACTTTATCCAATCCAAGGTCGAAATAAAACGCAAGATGTGTCTCGATGCCCTTAACGCCGCCAACAACCAACTCTCTTGGGATCAAGAAGAGGAAGAACCCATCGTGACTGCGGCAATGGGTGCTCCTGTTGCTCCTGTTGCTCCTGTTAAAAAATTCAAAATGATGTCTACACACATTGCTACAGAAATGGCCGAAATGGCTGTTCAACTCAACAAATCATGGCCATGTCCTGTGTGCCTTGAAGATAAAAACCCTACCGCCGACATGGTTCTGGCATGCGGTCACAAAGTCTGTGTCAGCTGTAGGGGAAAATTCTGTAAAATTGCCGAGTGTCCCACATGTAGGGACTAAGTATACAGAGATCCAAACTATATAAACTATAAAAATTGAACTGGCGCTGTGCCTTTGTTCATCTAAATATGTCAGAACCCACTTACTATTTTATCAACAATACACGCCGAGAGTTTTGCTGTTTCGACAATGATTACTCTATCTTTGAAGAACTTATGAACGCTGTGAATTTTAATACGAGCTGGACACTCCAAGACGACATTCGTGTTCATTCAGAACCTCCGGGTTCTACTGTTATCCTTAATCACCTTATAAACGATCTACACTTTGTAAATCTGGATCATGAGAGTTCCGAGGAAGATTCTATTCCTGATTCCGTAGCTTAACAAAAAAGATACTATTGGTAGATATAGGGAATGGATAGATTAAAAGAGTATTTTTCAGGAGTGGGTGATTCTACAACCACTTACCTTAGCGGAGCACAAGAAAGTACGAAAGGGGTCTCTTTTACTTGGATTTTTTTTGGTATTCTAATCGCTTGTATTGCGGGTCTTGTCGCCTATTTTGTCTCAGGGCGTGCCGACACTCGCCCCATTCGTGAAAATTTCCTAAGCATGCCCGTCAAAGGCGCATCGGCTGTTCCATGTGGCCAAATGAGCAGTGAAGCCGAAGCTCTTTATAGCCTTTTTACCTCTCGTTCACTCACGGTGGGTGACGAAGGTTCCTCCGATTTACGTGATTTGAAAAACTTACTCGGCAAAATGTGCTGTATGAAGCGCGATCTCATGAGCCCTCTACAAAGCGTGTCTTCCATCAAAGAACTCGGTGCCGCCTCACAATTTGCAACACATATGGATATTCAACCCGTTGCCGATCTAACCGCAAGTTGCTTCAGCAAGACAATTCCCGAACGTGATCTCAACATCCAATTCGAAAAATGGCACGACTACGGCAACCTGATGATCCGCCGTCTCTGTACCGCCGCCTCCATGAACGAGTCCGAGGCGCAGAATGCCGAGAACCTCTTTAAAACCTTCTGGGCCGACGCTTATAGCGTTGCTCAATCAACATGTATTGGAGGTGTTCCTACGGGTGCTTTTGGTGTCGGCGGACGCGATCCCGCTCCTCGTACTCCTGAGCCCGTGAAGGATTTACAAGAGTATGATGGACCTGGAGCACGATACTAATTCTGTACTAAAGTAACCAACCTATACAATATAGGATGAAATGCCCCGAGGTATTTTGTTATTGTACACTTCCTTGTAAAAAACACGGAAGTGTAATTGATATCTGGCATTTGAATTCAGTTTTTTTCGAACACAGAAATTCGTTTTTTTATTGTGTTTCTACTGGAAAAAAGGATGGATATTGGCTAATGAAAATGAAGAATATTATATCTGAAAAATTTGTAGAAGTGAATATTGTGAAAGAAATTTGCACAAAACCCATTCGCAATCGTATCGAAGTTCCTCTTTATACGTTCTATGGTATTTGGGATAGAAAAGAATGGTATGTCATGCGCCATTATTCATATGTTTGTAAGAAAAAATATGAAATGACCAATATCAATGCCCTTGCTCGTGCGTGCCTCATGTTTGCGTGCGATCTCCACCATGAAACCAAATATGCCTATATCGATTGGCGCCTTGATAATATCTTTAAAGATGACGAAGGAAATTACTTTATCGGTGACTATGAATTCTGCGAAATTCCTAACAAGTATGATGATACATTTCTCATCCAATACGGTATAGAACGAGATATGAAATATTACTTTCTCCAGCGAGGTGCCGAACTCGACAAACCTCTTGTGCGCTATCGCCTCGATTTAGAGGCTATTGGGTATATGCTCATGGGCCTTCTATGGACGTACGAACCTTATTGGTATACCTATTGCGACGTCTCTCGTACAAAAGCACCTGAAACTCTAAAGGATGCGGACCTTATACAACAACGCGATGAATATAAAGATTCCGTGGAAATTTTACGACCCTATTTTCAGAAAATCAAGGAATGTTCCTGGGACAATGATGAACCCAATTCACGCGAATGGTACGAATCTCTCTTGAAATTGTTCCCATAAAATAGATAAATGGGGACTTCATCTTCAAAATATGGACCTGCTAATCGTAATAATTTTCATAAAGGTGTAATAAAACATTTTTCTGAAATCATTCATCAACCATATAGTAAAACCCTTAAAGATATCACACGATTACGTTCACGCACATTAAACGCGTATCCCGATCATTTTTTAAAAGGAATTGTCAATTTACCAAGAGCTCATATAATACATACTCCTTTTGGAGGGTTGTTTCAATTTGAATCTGCCGATGGACTTGAAACTATTACTTATATTACGGGTGGCGCAAATGGGCGAATTTATAAAGGTAATCGCACTAGTAATGTATATAAAGAAATTATAATTGATGTTTCAATTATAAAGGCGAGTTCTACATACGGTGAATATATGGAAAAAAAATATAAAGAAATATATTTAGAAGCATTTATACAATCTCTCTTACAGAATGACCCTACATATGGCCATAATATTGCTAAAATAGAAAAGTTATATTGCGATATAGATACCACCGAAATATTGTATATTAAAATGGAACATATTAATAATATGGATATAAAAACATTTCTAAATTCATTGAAGGATGTAAATGGATTGGTTTCATTTGCGGCTATAAAACCGATGCTTCGTCACCTTGCAGTCGCCTTAGATTATTTTCTAAAAAATTATGGATTTTATCATGGCGACCTTCATGGTGGAAATGTATTATTTGTAAGTGACGCTCATAATCCTGCTGACCAGATTAAAATCATTGATTTTGGATATTCATGTATGAAATCTACAGATACAGGTCGAACATTTTCAGTACATGATATACCATGTAAGTCATATGATTTATTAATGTACATCATGTATTTACAACAATATTATGGCGATCAATTTGCCCCAGATGCTTTAGATTTTTTAGTTTCATTATCACAATTGCCAGGTTTGCCAGCTGGAAATGACTTATTTAATTGTGCAAAAATATTTTTACAAGCTGAGGGTCTGTGGACGGCTCATAATAAATATGCTATATTTCACTTGATGTATTCGATTAAAATAGATAAGAGACATTCTTTTTGGGGCTCAATAACACCAGGAACTGGTTCGACTATGTATGACAATTTTATTCCTTTACTTGAACAAAATTTTCTTCCAGAAGGGTTTATACGCGCAATTGATAGTTACAGTCCTGTAGCTACTTCTTCTCCGGCTACTTCTGCTACTTCTGCTACTTCTGCTACTCCAAGCAGTGGGGGTCGTCGCAAACATACACGAAGAAATTATAGAATGTGTAAAATTAAGAAATCAAAAAGATATAACCCCTCTTGAAATTATTTCCATGCCAATAATAGAAATGTCTGCGGGATTTACTGGAGATTTCCTACGAGGTTTTGGGGAAGTTATAAATCAATCAAATATTAGCCAAATCCGCGTAATTATTGATAACCTTCGTGCTAGAAGAAATGGTAGTCGTTTTTTTATTGATGAAATTGTAAATTTACCAATAGCCAATCTCTCAAATGTAAGTGGTAAAACGGGTACTCTTACTTGTACAGATCTTCCCCGTGGAGGTGAAATTGTAAGGGAGGTTGGTGGTGGAACATATGGAACTGTCTATGTAGGACAGACCTTTTTTCATGCTTATAAGAGAATGACTATAAAACCGGATAAACGTAAAGACCGTAATTCTATAGAAGACTATTGTAGAGAAGTATATTTAGAAGCATTTATACAGTATTACTTACAAAATGATACGAGATATGGTGATAACATTTGTAGTATTCAAAAATTATATAGAGATTCATCTGTAACACGTTCAACGGTTAATATCAATTTGACTCGGCCCTATATATTTTATTACCGAATGGAACCTATTCCGCATGGAACGATTGGTGAATATCTGGACCGTTCCATGGACGCAACAGGTCTTGTACCCTTCTCTACAATTCAAACTAAACTTCATCAACTCGCGACAATATTAGGATATTTTGAGAGGACATATGGTTTTCATCATCGTGATCTTCATACTGGAAACGTAATGTTTAGCGGGAATACGATTAAGATTATCGATTTTGGAATGGGCTGTGTTACTATAAATCGTGAAGTGTACGCAGTTAATAATGAACCTTGTATGTCCTACGATTTACTCATTTATGTTGTTGCTATGTATGAAAATTACCGCGATCGCTTTGATCAAACCACTATAATTTTTTTAAGATCACTCTTTCAACTCCCAAATGGTATGAATATACTTGATATTTTAAATACTTATGCTCGTGTTACTAGAGAAGCCATGTTTTGGCAGGTATATCATTATCAGTTGATAGCTACCAGTCCTTTCTGGGGTAACACATCATGGGGTGCTTCCCCCTATTCTCAATTTAGTGCTAGATTTGTAAATTTTATCCCAAATAACTTTGATGCTATAGTTCAAGGTTTTGATCCTCGTACGGCAGCAGCAGCGGCAGCAGCAGCGGCGGCAGCAGCAGCAACAGCAGGAAAATCATTATGTGAAAAATGTTGGGATGCTACCCTGGGAAGATTAGGTTGTTGTGGTAGAAGAAAAACATCCAAAATGCCAGGTGGAAAAAGACGTTATCCACGATACATTCAGAAATATAAAAAGAGAAACCATACACACAAAAAGCACAGGGTAAGACTTATAATGCGATAATAATTATATTTATTTAATCTTATTAGGTATGGCAGCGGTACAAAATTTTCCAGATGCAGTGCGCGATAATTTTTCAGTAGTTACTGGTCAGACAGTGGATCTCGCAGCAACAAATATCAGAGGATTACGAGCCAATCAAGCAGGAACTGTTTATTTTAGAACAAGAATTGGTACTTTACCCACGGCATATATACCCGATGCTAATGATGTTTTTTATCGCGATGGATTCTCCTTCTCCGAAAGACTTCATTATATTGGTGGCGGTACATATGGACAAGTATTTCAAGGGGTTACGAGCGGAAACGCGTACAAAAAAATGACAATGCCACCTAACCCAAATCCTTCACCTATAACAAATGAACTATATTACCGAGAAGTATATTTAGAAGCGTTTATACAAACGGTTCTACAAAATGATCCTATGTATGGTCAAAATATTGGTGCAATTGAGAAAATCTATATAGACCAAATGCCTGATGGAAGTTCACGTAATATATTTTATTATCAAATGGAAACAATTAATAACCCTGGTGGATTAAGAGGTTATTTAAATTCTCAACAAGATCCAGTAACGGGTTTAGTACCACGCGCAACCTTACTTGCCATATTGAGACAACTCGCAACAATTTTAGAACATTTTCGAAGGGCTTATGGATTTTATCATCGTGATCTTCATGCGGGGAATATAATGTTTCATGATATGACTGCTGAATTAGCGGGTGCCGCAGCGGGTACTCCACCACCTACCGATCTTCTTCCTGGCAATCGAAGAATTAAAATTATTGATTTTGGCATGTCATGTATGAGACCAACAACGAATACATTTTCTGTAGAAGGTAATGATTGTATAGCCCTTGATTTGCTTATTTATATTGTTTCATTATTTGACTACAGAGATATGTTTGATGCTGAATCGATTACTTTTCTAAACGGTTTATTTACAAAACAAATCGGAGGAATTAGATATAATCTATATACTATGATGAACGATTATACACGAACAACTGAACATGTTCCTAATTTTTATTTAGCATATCACTATAGAATCAATGGTAGAGATCGTTTTTGGGGTAGAAACGTTGGTGTTGGTCGAGTTACTATACTTAACGAATTTAGAGATGTATGGGCAAGATTTATTACATTGAATTTTCTAATGCTCCTTGATTATAATTTTCCTGTGGTCTTTCTTGCTGCTGCTGCTGCTGCTCCTGCTGCTGCTGCTGCTGCTTCTCCTGTTGCTGCTTCTCCTGCTGCTGCTTCTCCTGCTGCTGCTTCTCCTGCTGCTGCTTCTCCTGCTGCTGCTGCCCTTCCTCCCCTTCCTCCCAGTGGTGCTGTCTCGTCAGTCACTAGCGGATCCCCTTCTTATGCTGTCTCGTCAGTATCTAGCGCATCCACTCCTAATGGTGTGGCTCATGTCCCCACCCCTCCTGCTGTAGCTCATGTCCCTAGCCCTCGTCCTTCTCCTGTGGCTCATGTCCCTAGCCCTCGTCCTACTAGTGCCAACCCAGGATTCTTTACAGCCCTTGGATTTGGAGGTAGAAGAAAGACACGGCGACGAAAGAACAAAAAACAGAAGAAACACAAAAAAACAGAAAAATCGAGAAGAAGATAAACGCCTTCCTAAAGACTTTACAATCATTTAAAAAAGATGAATGACCTTCCAGGAATGACGCGGCGTGTCGCGGGTCCTGCCGATTCTGTCAAACCTTTCAAGGGCATGACAGAATTCCCCCCACAATATACACGAAAGATTCTTCTTATTGCCACCGCCAGTATTACCGATCAGAATATTTTCAATAATGGTCTTTATCAGAATTGTTTTATCCTGTATCGTCTCGCCGAAGCAATTGGTTGGCTTCCCATTTTTGTCGTGAATAAGAAACCTACCGATTTGAAAGAAATTCCTGAACTTATACGTCCTTGTCGCATCGCCGAAATCGAAGAGATTCTAAAACAGCCTATTGCCGTGGGAATGTACCTCGAAATCGGTATGAGTATGTCTTCTGACCTACGTCGCTACATGAAAATGCTCGGTGCTAGAAGTACGAAATTGTACTTGGGCAATATTCTGAACATTGATATCGAGACACCTATGTGTTTTCCTGGTATGTTTTTCTCCCATCATGTTGTTGGTGAACAAGATGAAATCTGGGTTTCGCCTCATTATGCCCAACATGCCGAATATGCTACCATCCTGAATCGTGTCGAACCGTCCCCAAAATCACAACGTATTGCCCCCTATGTCTGGGACCCTTGTATCTTAACCGACGACGGACGCCGTCGTGTTCGTTGGCGACCACGGCGATCCGATGAGAAAGCATGTATTATTATTATGGAACCCAATATCAGTTTCCAGAAAACATGCTTTATTCCTGTTTTAATTGCAGAGGAATATGCTCGTGCGAATCCTGATAAAGATTTCGATGTCTATATCTTAAACAGTGACCGTATTGCCATAACAGCTTATTTTAAAGATGTTATTGAGCCTTGTTTGACCTTGTCGAAACAGGGTCGTCTGAAATATGGTGCTCGTCATGATATGATTTCTATCATGAATAATTTTCCCCACGCCACCGCCATTTGTCACCATATCAATAACGAGTTTAATTATATGGTTATGGAGTTCTTATGGGCTGGATATCCTGTTCTCCACAATGCTGATGTTTGGAAAGATTTCGCATACCATTATCCTGAAAACGACACTGCTGCTGGTGCAACAGTCCTCGACAAAGCATTATGGCAACATTATGAAAATGAAGAAATCTATCGTGGTCATGCGCGGGCTCTTGCGTGGCGTCACAGCCCCTACAATCCAGAGGTTCAGAAGGCGTGGTTAGAGTTGCTAGAGAAATGATTTTCCAACCATATATACTATTGTATAAACAAATACTACAAGAATCGTATTATATATCATTTGTATTATATTTAATTGATTTCCATTTCGCCGATATACCACTACTTGTACCGGTTGTATTTGTTCTATATGTAAATTACCTTCATCTTCATCTTCATCTTCATCTTCACTACTATATTCACGTTCAATCCTTTTGTGACATATAGGACATTCATATATGTTCCAACGGTCCCAACAGTGTTCATGAATCATATATTTACATGGACATCCAATGATATTCTCTGTTACTTTTGGAGCCTTTGTGTTGAATTCATCAAAACAGAATATACATATGTCCTTCTTCTCACTGACAGACATTCATTCCTACCTGTTTTCCGGGAAGAATGGTTTAAACCATAAAAGATTCTATCTTATAGATTCTTCATGCGGATTGGTATCAACATTGTTCTTCAACATTCTTTTTTTTCCAATGGACATGCCTCTTGTTCATGGAGTCTTGCGGAAACTCTTACAAAGTTTGGACATTCTGTCACACTTGTAAATATTGGTGAACCTAACGATTGGTTTGTAGATGTTCCTGCCCTTAAGGATATATTTCCCCGTGTTCACTTTGAAAAAGTAAAAGAACCTTTTGATATTTTTATTGACATTGATGGAACAATTCCTGCTGAAAAACGTCCAACCCTTGGACAGAAATATATTGTATTTTTGCGCCACCCAGTTGCTATCCATGAAATAGAGGCATGTATCTATCCAATGAATTTTCCTAAAGCAAATTATCTTATATGTGACGCTATTTGGCTTTGGGAACAGTTTGGCGAACAGGATGCCCACATTATGAAACTCCTTTCTCAAAAACCTGTCTACCGTATTCCATATATATGGTCTTCAACTCCTATCGATCAACATCGAAAGGATATCAATGTAAAAGGCTGGTTAGAAGTAACAGAGTCTTTTTCTAACGATGCTAAAAAGGAATCCTTGGATGTTCCTTGGGTATGTCATACTATGGAAATAAATTTAACTAATCGTGGTAATTGTACCCTACCCATTGTAGCACTCGGTTACGCCAAAAAACATAATGCGATACCTATCCAAACATTTCTTATTCATAATGCTGAACATTTAGAAAAAAATGAATTCTTTATGAAAAATATTCTGGAACATACACGTATTGATGGCCTTACACGTGAATTTGTAGGGAGACAGCGATGTACTGATTGGAGCTTACAACCCAAATCATTCGTCTTTAGTCATATTCGGTTTTTAACCATGAAACCATATCTAATTGATTGTTTGTGGAATGGAATTCCTGTTGTTCATAACAGTCCGTGGCTTCGTGATCTAGGCCTAGGTTATTACTATCCTGATAACGAGATTGTAAAGTCTGTTGTTATGATGAAACAAATGGCGGCTGATTTTGATGCTCGTGTAGGCCACTTTTCAGCCGATTCTTTGGAAAAGGTTCGTGCGCAACTCACGCACGTGTTGGAACCTAATCGAGCTGTTTGGGATGCTGCCCTATCCTTTGAGAAGGCAGTGGTTCCTGTTTCTGCTGTTTCGGCTGTTTCGGCAGTTTCGGCAGTTTCGGCTGCGCCTTTAGCGCCTTTAGCGCCTTTAAAAAATACTCTACGTGTCGGCTTCAGCGACATGTGGCAGAGTGCCAATTGTTCCTACAATTTCTGGACGTTACTTCTTACCGAGGCTCTTCCAAAACAGAAGATAGAGGGAATTCAGATTACCAGGGAAAATGCTCAGACAGAGCCGATTGATCTTCTCTTTTTCGCTCCCTTTGGTGAAACATGGCGTCAAGTTCCTTCCTCTGTACCCAAAGTACATATTACAGGAGAAAATACCTTATCAAAAGATATTAAGAATGGTGTCTTTCTCAATCTTGGCTTCGAGCATACAGATATGGCAAAAGGAATTCTTCGCTTCCCTCTCTGGCTTCAATACCTCGATTGGTTCGGTGCCGACCAAGAACGCCTCGAAAACCCTCGCACTATGCCTCTCGAATCTATTTTCTCTCATCAGGGCGTGGAGAAAACAAAATTCTGCGCCTTTATTGTATCCAACCCAACGAATCAATATCGCAATGCCGCCTTTCACGCCTTATCAACCTATAAAAAGGTTGACTCCGCAGGTCGTTTATTTAACAATATCGGTTCCGATATATTTGTAAGTAATGGCGGTGGTGGCGGTGGAGAACTCAAGAAACTTGCATTTCTGAAAGACTATAAATTCTGCTTTGCCTTTGAAAACTCCTCTTCCAAGGGTTATGTAACAGAAAAGATTCTCGCTGCCAAAGCTGCTGGATGTGTCCCCATTTACTGGGGTGCTCCTGACGTCGTCGAGGACTTCGACCCTGAATCATTTCTGAATGTAACAGACATGACCCTTGAACAAATGGTCGAGGTTGTAAAGAAACTTGATAATGATCCAGTTGCTTGGAAAAAGTGTGCCGAAACTCCTGGAATTGTCGGTGGTATTGAGAAATGCCGAGCATGGCTTGCCGTTGCTGCCAAAATGGTTCTTTCACGTGTTCTTGATACAAGTTCAATTCCTTCAACGCTTGGAAATTCTGCCTCTGCCTCTGCCTCTGCCTCTGCCTCTGCCTCTGTCTCTGCTTTGAAACCAGAGTTTACAACACCTCCTAAAACACTGTTTGTGACGTTCACAACACAATCCTTCCTTCCTTCTCTACAAACATGGGCTTCTTCTATTATCCCTCGCCTCCAGGATACAGAAATTATGGCCCTTGTATATCTTGGTCATGATATTCACGAAAACACTGAGAAAACTCTACGCTCACACTTTCCCTCTATTGTATTCCGTCGCCTCACTTCTGAGAAAGTAGAGGGATTTCCAGACATTTGGCACCCTCAACATTTTGCCTGGAAAATCTGGATTTACTATACACTTTCTAATGACCCCCTTCTCAAAGGAAGTCTTGTATGGTACACAGATGTTGGTTCTATACATGTACGTTTTCCTGACGAATATATTCAACTCGTGCGAGAAAAAGGTATTGCCGTTCTAGAAGATTCTGAACAGAAAAATGACCAATGGTGTCATGCTCGTTTCTGTGAAATTTTGACTGTAACGGAAGAAGAAAAACAGCAAAAACAGATTGTGGCTGGAATTCTCGCCTTCGTTTCTGGTTCTTGTGGCGCTATGTTTGAAGAAGCATGGAAATGGGCACAGAATCCAGAAGTCATTGTCGGTCCCAAATGGGCTGGAAGACTTGCCGATGGACGCCCTTATGGTCATCGCCATGATCAGAGTATTTTGAGTATTCTACGTCTTCGTTACAAAGTGGCTTCCTATCCTCTCGAGAGGGTCTATTGTGACGAATCCATTCGCCGAACTTATAAGAGTGGTGTAAGCCTCTATGTTCATCGCGGTTCTCCTGTAGAAAATCAGAATTTCGCCCCAGGAATTGGTGATGTTCACATTGTGAGTTTAGAACGTCGCAAGGATCGTCTTGAGAAATTCAAGGAGAATCATGGTCCATGGACAAAGAAAGTCTGTTTGCGTCCCGCATATGACGGAAAAGCCCTCACTCTTACCCCTGCGCTAGCACGGCTTTTCATGCCAAACGACTTTCTATGGAAAAAGGCTATTATGGGGTGTGCCCTGAGTCACTTATCTTTGTGGGCCGAACTTGCGGCGGAACCAGAATCATGCGATACCTATTTAATTTTAGAAGATGATGTGAAATTTCACCCACAATGGCTCAATGTATGGCAAGAAGCTTCCAAACACATTCCCGCCGATTTTGATGTGCTTTACTTGGGTGGTATTTTACCACCGAATCGCCAGGGCTATGATTCGCTCCTAGAATCCGTAAATCCTTTCTGGAATCGTGTGAAACACAATCAAATGTTTGGACAAAATCCACCCACACGCTATTTCCATTTCTGTAATTATGCCTATATTCTTCGTCGCAGTGCCGCAAAAAAGATTCTTGAGGCTATTCACATAGAAGACGGATATCGAACAAGCGCCGACCACATGGTCTGTAATCGTGTTGATGAATTAAATCATTATGCTATTCAACCCTTAGTTGCTGGTTGTTATCAAGATGATGACCCAAAATATCAGACAAGCGCATTTAATAATTTCAATCGCGTTGATTCTTTTGATAGCGATCTCTGGAATAATGATGAACGATTTTCAAAAGAGGAAATTGTAACAGCTCTGAAAAAATTTCCCGCAGAGATTAATATTCAGCAAGCACTGCATAGGGACTCTCTTGTTAAAGATGACGAAAAGGACGAAAAGGACGAAA